>Ga0222662_1000671_pt1 | contig 24431 bp, 25 predicted proteins | sample AntAcemetagen600_FD_179821 | JGI IMG/M metagenome (GOLD analysis project Ga0222662, IMG submission 179821) | Saline water microbial communities from Ace Lake, Antarctica - #600 | ecosystem: Environmental > Aquatic > Non-marine Saline and Alkaline > Saline | place: Antarctica: Ace Lake... | reverse complement strand
GGTGAAAGCATAGTCGGTGGCTTGAATCATCCATGGTAGCGCAACTCAGAATACGCCTGTTTGCAAACAAAAAAGAACAATCCTGCACCATTACACGTTCCTAGCCCTTAAATAAAAAAGCCGTGTGTTCGCGAAACTTGTCGTGAAAATCGCTTTGCAACTCTCGGGCAGAGTGGTTTTCATCGGAGATATCTACATGTATTTTAACTGGATTACTCGTTTTCGGCTTCTCGCTCCTTTGATACTTTCGCTTCTGGCGGGGGTGCTTGTGCAGGCGCAAGTTCCGCTGACGACGGATCGCATCGCGGTGGTCGATGTGGGGGATCAAATCGAATGGGAATGGCGGATCGATAGTGCGGCACGCGCCTTGCAGTCCGGCCTGCCGGGAGTGGCCGAGACTATTTTTCGCTCTCTTCTGGATCAGGCCTCTGGCTTGTCTTCGGCGCAAATGGTCTCGCTCAAGATGGGGCTGGCCAAGGCATTGATCGGGCAAGGTCGCTACGAAGCTGCGCGCGCGCAACTCGAGTCGGTTCCCGTAGAATTTCAGTCTGCTCCGCAGTCGCTCTACCTCGCACTCGCGATTTACGGGGATGGAGACGAGCGGATCGATACAGATGCGTTTCGTGCCGCTTTGAAGAAAGTAGCGAAGTCCAAGCTATCCCTGGAAGACTTGCCGTGGTTGGCTTTGCTACAGGGCTTGAGAGCGGAACTGGATGGCCAGCCTAAGCAAGCGACGGCAGCCTATGAGCGTGCGCGGGACCAGGCGAAGCCGATGCTGCGCTCTCATTTCGAAGGGCTCATCATGCGGCAGAAACTCTTGGTGGCTCCTGCGGACGAAGCTTTGGCTGCCGAGTTGAGGGCGAAGCTTAATAAATTCGAAGGTCAGGCCGCCGCTTATCCTTTTGTGCGCGAGTATGCAGTGGTGCTCTATAGTCTGGGGCGGATCGACGAAGCGGTCGATGCGATCGAGCGTGAGCTGGATAATACCTCGGCCGGTTACGGGGCGGGCGAGCGTGAGCAGCTTCGCCTATTGAAAGGCATCATTCTCGGAGCCGATTCGGAGAGCGGGCGTGCGGCTCTTAAAACATTGATCCAAAGTGGTCGAAACCGCGAGGCGATGGGGATCGCGCTACAGTTGCTCGCGCGAGTGCCGGATCAAGATCCTGATTTGCTCGATTTTTTGAAGGTCGTTATCTCGCGCACGGAGCCGCACCCTCTGCTCGGGCAGATGTATTATCTGCGCAGTCAGTTAGCGATGAAGTATCCCGATATGATGGCGATCGCGGAGAGCGATGCCCGTATCCTGTTGGAGCAGTTCCCTGGCTTGAGCGAGATTACAAACGTCTATCGATTGCTCGCCTATGCCGCATTGGAACGTAAGCCAATGCCCCAATACCGGGCGGCTGCGGATTTCCTTATCCAGCTTCGAGATCAATCAGAAGAGAGCAAGGAACTCGTCGAGTTGAACCGTTTGATTGGCGATTGTTACTTCCTGAATCGAGATTTTGCGAATGCAGTCGATTTCTACTCGGCGGCTCGTAGTCGCGAGCTCGGCACGGCGCGTGATGGAGATCTTTTTCTTCGGCTCATTTCGGCGCAAGTACGTGCGGGCTTAATTGATGAAGCCTTACAATTAATTGATGAGGCAGACTTTAGCGGAAGCATCGGCCTGACCGATCGCTGGCGTGCGGAGTGGAATGTGGCGCAGGCCTTACAAGCGAGCGGTGAGTTGGAGCGTGCTCTGGCGCGAGTGCGTTTGCTGCTGGAGGATTCTTCTCCGAATACGGTGCCTGCCGCGCTGGACATTCGACTTCGTTGGTTGGAGGCGTATCTTTCCGGCGAGGCGCGGGAGCTTGAAGGGCTTGGTGATCGAGTCGCGAAGCTACTCGCTCGTTTGAATACGACGCCGACTGAGCAAAACGAGGAGGAAGATGCACTGACTCCGGAAAAGGCGCGACTGTTGAATACGGAAATCCTCCTTCTACAAGGAAGTGTGCTCATGCGTGAGGACGACGCCAACGCTGGTATGGCGGTTTTGACGCAGTTGCGCGATGAGTTTGCCGACACGGCGGCCGCTCAGCGTTCTTATTTAATTGAGGCAGGCTATCATGGCTTGGTCGGCGATTTCGTTTCGGCGCAAGCGACCATGGCGCAACTGGCGCAAGCCTATCCCACGAGCCCGCTCGCTCCGCAAGCGCTCTTCGAGGCTGCGCTCTATTGCGAGCGTCGTGGAGCCGATTTTTATCCGGAAGCCGTGGTTCTGCACAACGATTTAGCCGAGCAATACACGACAGATCCACTCTTCTATTTCGCACGTTTGAAACAGGGTAATCTTTTGCGCTCGATGAACGATTTCGCTGGTGCGCAAACTATCTATGAGAATTTGATCAATGGCTTTCCTGCGCACGAGATGCGCTACGTGGCTGAGCTTTCGCGCGCCGACTGTATGTTAGCTTTGGCAGGTAATGAGAAGGCCGCGCTGGCCGATGTCGTGGTGATCCTGGAGCGCTTACTCGACCTGCCGAATCTGCCGCTTGATTTTCAGGCAGAGGCGGCGCATAAGTGGGCGTTTGCTCTGCTCAAAAGTGACTCGAACGAGCAGGCGAAAGAGGTGCTCTCGCTCAGCGTTTCCCGTTTCCTCTTAGATGGTCAACAGGCCGCAGATTTAGGTGCCTCTGGGCGTTATTGGGTGGCGCGCTCCATGCTCCAGCTCGGCGGGGTCTTGGAGGAAGAAGACGATCTGGTCGAAGCGCGCCGCGTTTATCGCCAGCTGATTGCCTACAATTTACCTGGCCGGCACATCGCGCTTTCGCGTGTGGATCGACTCCTCGACATTGAATAATTTAACAAAAAAAGATTAGTTTTATAGAATGGATTACTTTCAAAATAATTTTATTTTACAGGGCGGCCCTGTCATGTATCCGCTACTCTTCGTGAGTCTGCTAGGCTTCGTCCTTTTTATCGAACGCTCGCTCTACTTACATAAGGGGCAGATTGGCACGCAGGACTTTCTCAGTGGTATTAAAAATCTGGTGCGAAAGAAGCGCCTCGTCGAAGCGCTGACCCTCTGCGAAGACACCCCAGGGCCGATGGCTCGTATTGTTAAGTCCGCCTTGCTGCACTATGGTGAATCGCGCGAGACGATTCGCTCGGCGATTCAGTCGGCTGCGATCGTCGAAATCCCCACATTGGAGCGGCGTATTGGCACGATCGCGGCACTGGCGCGGGTGGCGCCCTTACTCGGGTTTTTGGGCACCCTGATTGCGGCTCTGCAAGCGCTCTATTCGCTGGAGTCGTTTAATGGGGATAGCGGATTGCTCAGTCGCTTGCTCGCGGAGGCCTTAATTACTTCGGCCTCGGGCTTGGCTATTTCAGTCATGGCGATGCTGGCCTATCATTTTCTTTCGGGGCGAGTGCGCGCGCTGGTGCACGACTTCGAGTGGGTGGGGCACGATATTCACGAGTTCCTGAGCACCGAGCCAGCTTTTGAAGAAAACGAGCAGGAGGACGCAGATCAATAAGATGGCTGCACTGAAACCAGATACGAAAGGGACACCGAGCCACGGCTACACCGAGCCGCTCGGTTTGATGGCGCACCTTCGGCGCCCACCGATCAAGCTCGATGTGGTGCCCGTGCTCGATTTGCTAGTCATCGCGCTACTCTTCAGCCTGCTCTTTACCCGCTTCGTTATGGTGCCGGGCGTGCGGGTCGATCTGCCCGACTCGGAAATGCAGATGCTGCCGAGCCATTTACCTGTCGCCGTGCTGACGATAGGGAACCGAGGCATGCTCTTTTTCGATGGCGCAGTTTTTGAGCTTAATTCGATCGAACGCGGCTTTCGTAAGCATATCGAGGAAATGCCGAAAGAGGACGTGGTTCTACTAGTTAAAACCGAAGGCTCGATGGATCTACAGCTGTTTTTGAAGCTCTGCCGCATGGCTCAGGATGCGGGCTTCGTGCAGGTGCAAATCGCGGGTGAGCACCTCCCCGATTCTGAATCGGTGATCCCCTCGGCCAGCGGCTCTGGGGATGGAGTGGACTCAGGCTTTCTTTCTGTGATGTGATGCTTGTCGGACACGTCCAGTCGAATTCAGAAGGTGACTCTTCGCATAAGATACTGTCACCTTTTTTGCGCATCTCTCTTTTGCTAGGTGTATGTGTGCATTTGGCTGGTTTTCTTATTTTTCGGGTGATCTCGAATCCCTTGCCGACGCGTGAAGAGAGCCGCCCATTTGTACAATACGTTTCACCGGACAGACTACAGTCCGGGGCGGAGCTAGAGGAACAGGCCGCTTTGTTTGACTCCTCGCCACTCTTCGTGCCTGGGCAATGGAATGCGGCGCATAATTTGCAGCCGCCCTCGCGCGATCGCGCGGTGCTTCGTTTTCCTGCTTACGAACCTAAAATCGATTTTTCTTTAGCGCTCGTGCCAAAAGGCCTACCGCTTGGCCTCAGTCATGCAGTGATCGAGCCAGTCGATTTGCTTTCGCTTAGTTATTGGGATTTGTTTCGCGGCTTCGGGCAGGCGGCCTTGGCCATCGATGAGCTGGAAGACACCGGAGTGTTTGCTGAGGTGCGCTCCCTTCAAGGGGTCGTGCTACGCACCGTGCCAGTGGAGATGGAGCTCTTGTCGATACAGGCGACCCAACCGGCGACTTACTTCCTTCGAGTCGAAGCGGGTGGGCGCGCGGTCGGGCGACCGACGCTTTCGCTTAGCTCGGGTGATACGGCCTTTGATGCCGCCGCTTATACCTGGCTCGCCGAGTCCGGTTTTTCGGCTGGTTTATCTGCCGGGTTTTTTGAAATTCGGATGTACCCTTAATCCTCCCTGAACCAGAATAGAGAATTATGAGCGAAGAAAAATCTAACGAAGACGCTGCGATGCTCGATCAACTGGAGGCATTGACGCAGTCATGGACACAGCGACCTTCATGGGATGCGTATTTTATGGCGACGGCCTTGTTGATGGCATCGCGTTCCAGCTGCGAGCGCTTGAACGTGGGCTGTGTCATCGTGTCGGGCGGTGCGCAGAAGAACCGTATCGTCGTGGCGGGTTACAACGGGTTCTTGCCCGGTGCCTCACATACCTCGCGTATACGCGATGGCCATGAACAAGCCACCGTGCACGCCGAACAAAACGCGATCAGCGATGCGGCACGGCGTGGAGTCTCTCTGGAAGGTGCCACCATTTATATCACCCATTTCCCTTGTATCAATTGCGCTAAGATTTTGGCAGCCGCCGGGATCAACTGTATCATATATCACCGTGATTATCGAAACGATGATCTGGTCAAAGATATCCTAGGTGAGAGTGGCGTCGAACTCGTGCAACTTTAAGCTTGGTTTTTCTCTATGCGTATCAACCGGAAAAGTAGTTTTAGCGAGTTAGAGCAGCCACATGCCGGCACGCTGTTGCTGGCGCACCCGAATCTCCGCGACCCCAATTTTCGGCGTAGTGTGATTTTACTCTCCGCTTATTCGGAAGAGGGAGGCTCGATTGGAGTCGTGCTCAACCGCCCGACGAATCAGACACTCGGCGAATACGACCCGGAGCTGGGCGACTCGCCGCTGGCCAAAGTGCCTCTTTTTGTCGGTGGCCCCGTCGCCACAGAGCAATTAATCCTCGCGGCCTGGAAATGGTCGGCGGAGGAGGGCTCTTTTAAGCTCTATTTCGGGATCGATGAGGATAAAGCCCAGCGCATCATCGAAGAGGATCCAACTTTTCAGTTGCGCGGTTTCCTCGGGCACACCGGCTGGAGCGAGGGGCAGCTCGACGCCGAACTTGAGCAAGGCTCGTGGGTACTTTCGAGCAGTCTTCCCGCGCTGAAGGATGAGTCGGAGGTGATCGATTGGCACGAACTCCTCTGCCAAGAGCGACCCGAATTGCGCTTGCTGGCCGATGCGCCAGACGATCCTTCGCTTAATTAGGCCTTTTTTATGAGACGAAATATTTCCGCCTTTGCCATTGACAGAGGGAAGTACGGAGCCTTTTTTCTCCCATTCTTTAAATTCTCGCTATGAAAGTCGTATCTTCACTCAAATCTCTCAAAGACCGTCACCCTGACTGCCAAGTCGTTCGTCGTAAGGGCCGCGTCTACGTAATCTGCAAGTCCAATCCTCGCTTCAAAGCGCGTCAGGGTTAAAGGGCTAAAGGGCTAAATTTTTTCAACCGCGGCTATCCGCATTAACTTTATTAGAAGGCATCTCACGTGAAAGCTGAACTCCATCCTAAGCTCAATCCTGTCGCATTCGTCGACGTCTCTACGGGTCATAAGTTCCTGACTCAGTCCACCATGCGTGGCAATAAGACCGAAACAATCGACGGCGCTGAATACAATGTCGTGATCTGTGATATCACAGCCGACTCGCACCCCGCCTTCACTGGTGAGAAGCGTTTCGTCGATACCGCAGGCCGCGTCGAGAAGTTCCAAAACAAGTTCAGCCGCCGCCGCTAACTGTTTGGCATCGAGTTTGGCCTCGCGCCGACCGATCGATCATTTCCCAAAAGCCCCGCTCGAATGAGCGGGGCTTTTTCGGCTAATGCTGGAGCCGCGTGCTGATAGCTGAGCTACTGGACGATTCATCGGGCGTTCATCTGCCCTTCATAAATGCATGTTAGTGTAATATTTACCTACCGTAACGATATGTTTTTTAGAGTCTCCGGGCTCAACTTTCGCTTGGCATTTAATCAACCTGATGATGAAACTCTTTTTCTGCCTACTAGCACTTATTCCAGTTTTCTTTTTAGAAGCAGCTGCGGCGACACGTACCCATACACGCACAGGAACGATCTATCTAGACGATGCGGATCCGGAAGCCTACGCAGAATACTTCTCTGTCAGTATTCGCAAGTTTGACAGTAGCGAAGGTGTTTTGACCGGTGTGACGATTGAACTACAAGCCAACTGGAATGGAGCTTATACCTTTTCAAATGAAGCTGCGGGTGATGTCGGGCAAGTCCGCTATACACCGCACCCTTTGGTTTGGTTGAATACACGACTGCCCACCACGACGACAATTGAAGCGGAAGTTACCGCGGCGGCGAAGCTACAATCTTTCGCCGTAGGAGTCGCGGGCGCGGCGCAAGATATTGATAGTGGAACCGTCACCAACCAGCTAAACGTGCCAGCCGGAGAAATGAGTGAATTTATCGGTGCCGGTGCGACCACGGCCGACATCGAGCTAGCAGACCTGAGCACTTACGAAAACCTCTCCACCACGCCCGCTCTCGGGACTTTCGTTACATCCATGTATGCCGATTGCACGGTAACGGTGACTTACACGTATACGCCAACCGTGCTCACTGCGGTAGTCGTGCATGTCGATCTGGATGCAACGGGCGTGAATGACGGTAGCAGTTGGAGTGATGCGTTTACGGATCTGCAGACCGCGCTCGCATTCGCGGTCCCAGGTAACGAAATCTGGATCGCAGAGGGCACCTATCATCCTGCGGCTCCCAATGGTGATGGCACTGCGACCTTTTCTCTGCGCAGTAACATTTCATGGTATGGGGGATTCGCTGGCGATGAGATTACCCGCGTAGCTCGCGATCCGGTGGCGCACCCCACGATTCTTTCAGGTGATTTGAATGATGACGACGGTGGAGGGACAGGTGTGAACGCAATCTGGTATAACATGGGTGAGAACAGCAACCACGTGGTCACCGCAACCAACCTCTACAGCACTGCCGTGATCGACGGGTTCACCATCACACGCGGTCGGGCTGTTCAGGCAACCGGAGGGGGTGCCCTCGGCGCGGGTATGACGACTAGCTATTGCGACGACCTGCAGATTGCGAATTGCACATTCACCGGGAATATCGGGCAGTCGGGTGCCGCACTCTACAACGCAACGAGTCTGACCACCATTTCGGGAAGCATATTCAGCGGTAACCTCGCCTCTGGGGGACGCGGTGGCGCCATTTATCATGCCAGCGACTGGCAGGATCGGAGCATTACCTACGTACTTACAATTAATGATTCCAGCTTCCTCTCAAACACAGCCGACGCATCGATTAGTTCTGGAGATGCCGGTGCGATCTGGTCTGACTTTAGTGCACCCGTAGATATTGATCACTGTCTCTTCGAGGGGAACACCGCCAAATGGCGTTTTGCCAACGGCAACACGAATTCTAGTGGCGGCGCGATGCTGATCTTTGGTCAAGGTAGCCGTATTACCAATTCCACCTTTCGCAACAATCGGGCGCACATCGGTGGTGCACTGTGGGTCGCTCGCGATACCGAAATCATCAACTGTGTCTTCGTTAAAAATGAAGCCTTTCGCCAGAGTGTCGGCATCTACGATTACGGCGGGTATGGTGGAGCTATTTATTCGCCCGGATATGGAAGCAATAACAGTCTACTGATCGATCATTGTACCTTTCACCTCAATGAGGGTCGCAGTGTGGGGGGTGTCTTGGGACATGTGGGTGTTCAAATTGTGAACTCGATTCTCTATACCAATATTTCGACTGAAGTGGAAGCCACTCTGCTCGATCAACAAGTCGGAGGGGAACTGCTGATCAGCAACAGTTGCGTGAAAGGACTGTGGCCGTTGGAGAATGGGAATATTTCGGTGGACCCGCTCTTTATCGATCAAGACGGCTCAGATGATATCCCGGGCAACGCGGACGATGATCTCCGCCTCAACGACGGATCGTTCTGTATCGACGCGGGCGATAATGCAGCCTTCCCAGCCGATATGCCTCAGCTCGACTTTGCCGGTAATGCTCGGTTCTACGATGACCCCGACACACCCGATACTGGATCCGGCCTCGCACCGATCACCGATATGGGTGCTTACGAATTCGACGGTAGCAGCGTTGGCGGCAGCAATCTCAAACCCGTAGCTTCCTTTACACATAGCATTTCGGTGAACACTGTCACCTTCACCGATAGTAGCACGGATTCGGACGGCACAATTGCTCAATGGATTTGGAGCTTTGGAGACGGTGATTCTTCAATCGAACAAAACCCGGTTCATAACTACAGCGCCAATGGTATCTACAATGTGTCCTTAACCGTGCGTGATGATTCGAATGGAACAGACCGCAGCGATATTATCCCGATCACCGTTGCAGGTCTCGTCACTGGGTCCGTCATCGTCACATCGCCAGCGAGTAACGCGACGGTGTCCGGCAATGTGTCTATTACCGTCGATACCACTCCGGATATCGAGCGCGTAAAGCTCTATATTGATGGCGCCTATGTGAACGTCAAAAACGAGATCTCCCCGTTTAGTCTGACATGGAGTAGCGGTAGTGTCGCGGATGGCGTGCACACGATTGAGCTCAAAGCCAACGACGACAGTGAAACGGATGAAGGTGTCTTTTGGTCCACTGCGATCTCCGTGACTGTGCTCAACGCAACGCCCGTGGAGATCTGGAAAACGCAGAACTTTTCCACTGCCGACCTCGCCAACTCAGCTCTAGAAGTCAGCGTGTGGGGTGACACTGCAAACCCAGACTTCGACCAACTGGACAACGCCACTGAATATGCCCTTGGCACAGATCCACACGACTCAAGTGATGGCATCGGCATGATACACGGCACCACCATCGACGCTGGTCAGCGGGTGCTCACGTTCACCTTCCGCCGACGTAACGACGATCCGAGTATCTCTGTCGTCGCAGAGGTCTCGATGAATCTCTTAAGCTGGAGTAGCCAAGCAACGCAGGTGCAAACTGTTTCCGCCATTGATCAAGGCAACGGTTATGACCTCGTCACCGCGCAAGAGGTGCCTAGCTCCCCACCTAGTGCATCCACCTTCGGTCGAGTCTCTGTCACGCAGGAATAAGGAAGAGTCGACTAGGTAGAAGTCTCTGCCTCGTGATGTCTCGCCTTAGGTCAGAGTCGAGTTAGTCCAAACAGCAATGCCGCCACGATCACGATTGGAGGTAGTACCCAAAATACATCACGCCGCTGGGTTCGTGCCTGGTGCAGCCAAAACAACAGTGCGAAGTAGATAATTAAAGTGCCATACGCGATCCGCTCCGCGAAACCGTCACACTTGATGATCATGCCCGGGATCTTGGTGCTTCCGGTGACCAAACTGTCCATCCCCTGAATGCTCACCCACGCCGCGTGGTTGATGAAGCCAGCTACACTTTCCAGTCCGATCAAGGCCAGCGCTAGCGAGATCACCCCCGCGCTGATTGCGAGCGCGGCTAGATTGACCAGTAGCATGTTCAATAGAATCGCCCCCGGTGAGAGGTAGCCGAAAAAGGCTGCACTGAGTGGTGCACTTGCCAGCCATGCGGAAGAACTGATGGCAAAGAGTAGCAAGAGGGTATCCTGTGTCCATGCATAGAGATGTTGCGATGGTGCCCAACTCGCCTTCGGGAGATAGCGAAACGGAGCGAGTCGCTCCGAGGCAGTCTCGTAGAGTGGCAGTCCGAAAAGCAAAATGCTCAGCACCACCGTGTAAGAAAGTTGAAAGCCGATACTCCAGAGCTGCTCCGGGGCGATGATCAAAACGAAGACCGCTGAGGCCGCCAGCGCCGCGAGTGGCGAGCGTTGACGCGTAAAGGCGAAACTTGCCCAGAAAAACAGCGCCATCAGAAAAGCGCGCACCGCCGAAGGTGGCGCCCCTGTGATTTCGACATAGAGATAGAGTAGGGGCAGCCCGATGAATGGACTGATCTTTCGCGGTACGCGTATCAGGATTAAAAACTGCGCAATCACTGTGGCGATCACGCCGATATGCAGCCCGCTGATCGCGAAAAAGTGCATCGTCCCCGTCATACGAAAGCGATCTTTTTGCTCGTCGCTCAACTCAGTCTTCAGGCCGAGCAGCATCGCGATATAGATGCCCTCCAGCGAACTCTCGGCCGGTGCGCCCAGCCGCAGATAGTCTTGAAAGCGCACATTCATATCTTGGCAAAACTGATCGAAGCGCGAGGGTGGCTGCACCAGCTCTAGCTCGCTGCTACGCTCGAAGCGGTAATGGATGCCGGTGTCTTTCAAGTAGCCCTCAAAGCTATCCGGCTCGATCTCGTGCGGGATTGCGGTCAACACCCCCGTAGCCCTCAGTTCGCTGCCGCGCCGCACCTCGGGCGCATCGGCATCAGGCAGCTTGAGCCGGAAGAAGATCTTTTCGCCCCGTTCCAAGCGGCTGGTCTTGTTTGCCTCGACGATTCGGCCAATGCCAGTGGCGTTGTCGAAGGCGTTGCGCGCCTGCATTACGCGGTCGACCTCGAAGTGTAGATACGCCTCGCGAATCGGCATATTTAGCTCCGCCGAGTCAGGCTTTGCTGGTTGGCGTATCGTGCCATACGCCCAAAATGCCAGCACCGCAGCGCCCGTAAAACTCAATAGCCACAAACCACTGCCAGTGAGGCCGCGTGACAACCAGAGGCTGAGCACCGATAAAATCAAAGACGCGCCCATAGAAAAACCCACGGGCGCCGGCACTTCGCGAGCAAGGCAGAGACCGACTACGATACCCACCAAAAGAAAGAGCGCGGGCGCGCGGGTCGGCATCGGCTTTTGAGTCGGCATCGTCGTATCAGGTTGGAGTCCCGCCTTCATGCGGCTGCGGCTGAGCGGCTTTATTTACGCGACCGCCTACATTCGACGGACTCATGTCAGGAAAGGCGGGACTCCAACCCAATCTCGCGCTATATCTGCCGAAGAGAATCTCCATTACTCGTTAGCCTTTCTCGATTTGTTCACACTTGCAAGGCTCTAGGGCAGTGTCGACAGTGTGCGAATGCCAACTGACGCAGATCAGGCCGATATTTTTGCCGACCCCGAGGCCAGTGCCTCGGAGCCGAAGCACCGCCCCTTGGCTGTGCGTATGCGGCCGCGCAGTCTCGAAGAAGTTATCGGGCAGGATCATATCGTAGGCGAGGACTGCCTCCTACCGCGACTTATTCAAGCGGACAACTTTGGCAGTCTAATTTTCTATGGCCCGCCCGGATGCGGTAAAACTTCGCTGGCCGAAGTGATTGCGGCCGAGACCCAGAGCAAGTTTGTCCGGATCAATGCCGTGCTCTCCAATGTCGCTGAGGTGCGCGATATCCTACGCCTGGCACGCTACGAAGCAGCCAAGCGCACGATCCTTTTCATCGACGAAATCCACAGATTCAATAAATCGCAGCAAGATCTTCTCTTGCCCGATGTGGAAGCGGGCAACATTCGCCTGATCGGTGCGACCACCCATAATCCTGGCTTCTACGTCAATCCGCCGCTGCTCAGCCGCAGCCATCTCTTCCGCCTAGAGCCAGTCGATGCGGAAGGCATCACCATCGTGCTCGCGCGTGCCCTCGCCGATGCCGAGCGCGGCCTCGGTGGCCACCGCTGCACCGCCGACGCGAACGTCTTTCAAGCCGTGGCCGACTTTTCCGGAGGCGATCTACGCCGTGCGCTCAATGCCCTAGAGACGCTCGTGCTCAGCCAGCCCATCGGCGCTCACCTCGATGCTGAAGCGGTCGAAGTCTTTGCCCGAGAGCGTCAGATTCGTTACGACCGCGACGAGGATGAGCACTACGACCACGCCTCTGCCATGATTAAGAGTATTCGTGGCTCTGACCCCGACGCTGCGCTCTACTGGACATTCAAAATGCTCCAGGGGGGCGAAGACCCACGCTTCCTCGCCCGGCGGCTCACCATCCTCGCTTCCGAGGATATCGGGCTAGCCAACTCCCACGCGCTGACCGTCGCTGTGGCCGCCTTCGAGGCCTGCGAAAAGGTCGGCCTGCCAGAATGCGAGTATGCGATCGCCCACGCGGTGCTCTATTTGGCGACCTCTCCGAAGAGTAATTCTGTCACACGTGCTATGGGCGCTGTGAAGAAAAGTCTCCGTGAGCAGCCTGTCCAAGCCGTCCCGCTCTGGCTCCGCGATGCCCATACCAAGACAAATAAAGCACTCGGGCACGGGGCGGACTACCGCTATAGCCATGACTATCCACAGGGTGTGTCGGGGCAGAACTACATGCTTGAGCCCATCACATTCTACCAGCCCAGCCAAGCTGGCGCGGAAGCTGCAACCGCTCAACGTATGGCACAGCTAAAAAAACTTAAAACCGAGATTCAGGCTCGGGAGTCGGCGAGTGGGGATTGATCTTCGCGCACGCCCTCACATACTAGACTTATGAAATTCCCATACATTGCTCTGCTCGCCTTATTGATCTATCTGCCTCTCAGCGCTCAGAGCGAAGATCCCGAAATCCCCACCGAGGTCTCCCAGCCCCCCTACGAAGTCGGAGATCTGGCCACAGAACAGGGCTACTACATCGAGCGCGGCGAAGACGAGCCGCGTATCAACTTCCGCATTGTGGGGAACAAATTACGCCTCTACTGGATCGATCAAGACGGCCTCATCGCCGAGCCAGAGTATCAAGCAGCCACGGTTCGCTTCACTGGCTCCGTTCGCGGGCGCGCTTATCATCGACTTGAATTACTGCCCGAGGCGACCGGTCTCGGCGCACCTGGCATCATGGTGCCTCCGCATTTATATAACGTCATCTTAGTTTTCCCCGCAGACGAGGGCGAGAAACCCGTCTCTCATAGCTTCCGCTACACATCTTTAATGGATGTCGAGGTCGATCCGACCACAGACTCCTAAGCTTATATTATGGACTTAAAACGAATTTTTAAAAGCTGGCTGTTGATTGCAGTCGGCGTGCTCATCGCCTCCAATATCTTTGGCGGTATCCGTTATACGGATACGAGCGCACTCATCGTAGCGGTGATGCTTCTTAGCCTCTGTAACGTCTTCCTTAAGCCGCTGCTCATGCTCTTCGCGTTGCCCTTTATTATACTGACCTTCGGGCTGGGTATTTGGCTGATCAACGCACTGCTATTCCTCCTCGTGGGCAATCTCGTCGACGGCTTCTTTGTTGATAGCTTCGGCTACGCGCTGGCCGGTGCGCTCGTCGTCAGCCTAACCGGCGCGGCCGCCAACATGCTCTTCGGCAAAAACAAAGTGCAGGTGCGCACGACGCGTAGTGGTGGTGGCAGTTCTAGCAGTATTGGCGCTGCGCCTCAGTCCTCCACTAAAAGCCAGAAGCCACTTCAAGACGACGACGTCATTGATATTTAATTCGCACTTCGCGCGATGATGACGAAGGACGGATGGCGAAGGACGAAAAAAATGCAGTGCCGCAGCCTTAGCTGGCTTGCTTCAGCGCCCAGTTCCAGTATGCCCAACGGCTCCGGTTAATTCGGGCGCTGAAGAAAGCCGACTTCGCTTTCCCCTTGATTCATCCGCCATCATAATTCCTTTGAAATCAGCGACAAGCCCTCAATTGATTCGTCCTCCGTCATCAACGCGCAAAGCGCGTTCAGAATTGACTCCACGCAGAACTTGCAGCTTTTAGTTCGTCTTATGTCATCTAGTACAAAATACGATCTCGTCATCATCGGCGGCGGCCCTGCGGGCTACGCCGCAGCTATCCGTGCCGGCCAACTTGGCAAAAAAGTGGCCTGCGTGGAGCAAGAGCGCCCCGGCGGCACTTGTTTGAACTGGGGCTGCATCCCCTCCAAGGCCTTGCTCAAGAGCGCGGAGCTTTATAATAAGATCCAGCACAGTGAAGATTTCGGTATCTCGGTCAAAGGAGTCGATTTCGACTTTTCAAAGATCATCGGTCGCTCTCGTAACGTGGCTGACACCATGGTCAAGGGCATCGGTTTCCTTTTCAAAAAGAACAAGGTCGATCACATTATCGGCACTGGCACCATCAACGTGCCCGGCATGGTCGAGATCACCGCCGGCAAGGATAAAGGCAGGATCCTCTCCACCGAGAAGACTCTGATCGCCACTGGTTGTAAGCCACGCCGCTTGCCCGACCTCGAAGTCGATGGCGAGCGCGTCATGACCTCTCGCCAAGCGCTGGAGATGAAAAAACAGCCCAAGTCCATCGTCATCGTCGGCGCGGGTGCCATCGGTGCCGAGTTTGCCTATTTCCTCAATGCCTTCGGCACGAAGGTCACACTGGTCGAAATGCTCGATCAAGTCCTCCCGGTCGAAGACCACGAGACCGCCGCTGTGGTTGAGAGGTCTTTCAAAAAAAGTGGCATCGATTGCCGCGTCTCTACCGCTGTTCAAAATATTAAGGTCAACGCCAAGAGCGTGAAGATGGATCTGGTCAAAGGCGACGAGTCGGAGAGCATCACCGCCGATTCCATCCTCCTTGCCATCGGCGTCGTCGCCAACACCGAGGGGCTGCTTTCACCACGGGTGAAGCCTGCGCTCGACCGCGGCTACGTCAAGGTGGACGACAACTACGAGTCCTCCGTCAAAGGAATCTACGCCGCTGGCGACATCATCGGGCCGCCCTGGCTTGCCCACGTCGCGACTTTCGAAGCTATCCAAGCGGTCAACGGTATGTTCGGCCACGGTAAGCCCGAGCGTGTTAAGGAATTCCCCGGTTGCACCTATTGCCTACCGCAAGTCGCCTCGATCGGTAAGACCGAGAAGAAGCTCAAGGAAGAGGGCATCGAGTATAAAGTCGGCAAGTTCCCCTTCCAAGCCTCCGGTAAGGCCGTGGCCTCGAATCAGCCCGAGGGCTTCGTCAAAATGCTCGTTGATCCGAAATACGGCGAGATCCTCGGTGCGCACATCGTCGGTTCCGACGCCACCGAAATGATCGCAGAGTATGGCCTCGGCATGAAGCTCGAAGCCACCGCCGAAGATATCCACAATACCATCCACGCTCACCCCACACTCAGTGAGGCCGTGATGGAAGCTGCCGCCTCCGTCTTCGGCGAAGCAATCCACATCTAGAGCGTAGCCATAGGCATCCTGCCTGTGTTTTCAAGTTGAGCGTAGTACAGGCAGGGATGCCTATGCTACAATTGGAGCATTTTCCAAAAGGTCGGATTCACTCGGAATCCGGCCTTTTTTGTGCCAATATTCTCTTTGATGTTAAAGCCAATCTATCGAGGGGGCTTGCTCCTGCCAGAGTGCAAGCTGTGGTTCGATGCACGCAAGCGTAAGCCGTTTGCCGTGGTATCGCACGCGCATGGAGATCATGTCGCCAATCACGATTGCTACCTAGCCACTCCCGAAACCATTGCCTTGATCCGCGTGCGCATGGGCAACTCTATGGCAAACCGTGGTAGAGCCTTGGCCTATGGTGAAGTCTATCAAGCCTCAGGGTACCGTCTACGTTTCTATCCCGCAGGCCATGTGCTCGGTTCCGCCATGGTGCATGTGGAGACGGATGCAGGAGATACTTTTCTCTACACCGGCGACTTTAAAACGCGAAAGGGGCTCTCAGCTGAAGCCATCGTAATTCCTAAGGCAGACACGCTGGTGATGGAGACCACCTTCGGGCGACCCGATTATGTCTTTCCTAGCTTCGAAGAAACTTGTCAGCGGATACACGCCTTTTGCGATCGCGCAGCAGCGGAGGAGCGCACCCCAGTTCTATTGGCCTACAGTCTGGGTAAGGCGCAAGAGGTCTTGAAAGTCGTTGAAGGCCGCTCGCAGGCTCTGATGGTTTACAAGACCATCGCTCCGCTCAATCAAGTCTACGAATCATTCGGAGTCTCTCTGCCGCAGACCCGACCGCTGGATTTTCTCAATATGCGCGACAGCCTCGTCGTGATGCCGCCCACGGTGCTGAAGAAGTTGCCGCGCAAAGACTGCTTGGTCGCAATGGTCAGCGGGTGGGGGATGAATGACTCCGCCAAGTATCGCTACGGTGTAGATGAAGTGATCCCACTGTCTGACCACGCCGACTACCCAGACTTATTAAAGTTTGTCGATGCCGTGGAGCCGCAGGCCGTTTACACCACACATGGCTACGAAAAAGAATTCGCCTCCACACTGCGCCGACGAGGCTATGCCGCATCGTCGCTGACCGGAGAGAATCAATTGGAGCTTACGCTTTAGCGTAGCGGGTTCACCCGTTTAATCCCGTGAAAGCGGTCGAAGTCTCGGTCGTTGCTATAGATCGTCGCGGAATGCTCTCTTGCATGCAAAGCGATCAGAGCGTCTGCGCTTAAGTTGCCACCCATGCGCGCATCGCATAGGAGATCGAAAAAGACTGGTAGAGCACGGTCGGACAATTGAATCATTCGGACGCAAGGCGCATCGATCCAGTCCTCCACTAGGGAACGCACTTGCTGCACCGATAGAGGGCTCTGAGAAACCTGCGGGTGTGTCATGATTCGCGTAAAAGCCAAAATCACAACCCAGGGCAAGCCGACCGATTCTGCGCCGGATAGGGTTGATCCCCACCAATCCTTCGCCGCTGAGTGTTCTGGGGATAGGGAGTCGTGCGCGTAGATGAGTAAATTTGCGTCGGGTATAATCATTCTTCGGTTACTTTGAATTGATTCTCCGATTCCAGTTGGTCGTAGAGTTGGTTCATGCTCATGCCTTGATAGGCTGGCTTTATGCCGACTGCGAAAGTCCGTATACGCCGTTTACGTTTAGGAGCTATTTGAGCGCTTTGTGAGAGCCCTTTGCGCAAAGTCTCCTCTACCACCTTCGTCATCGGGCGTTTCTCAGCGCGCGCCCGATCTTTGAGCTCTTCTAAGAGCGCACCATTGATGTTTAATGTTGTCCTCACAAAAAGCATCATGATGTCTTTTTGTGTTTGGTCAATTTCTTTTCCGTGTGGCCATGCCTCGAAAACGTGGGGCGTTCGTGAAATGCCCTTCGGGTGCTCGCGAGCGCCTTCGTCGGCGTCAGTCCCGCGGGATTATTCAAGCCCGCCATCATTGTTTCACCATCTACGTTTCACTACGTCGACAGTTCGGCAAGCACTCTAGAGGCAAGCTCATCATCTCTGACCAGTGGCGGCCCTACATGTTTTGACCAATCCCCGATCTTGCCCTCGCCTCAATGCACTGCGCACTGCCCGCCTCGAACTGTCGACAGACACTTGGCCTCGTGGCGTAGATCCGGCAGAGTTGATCCTCCTTAAGAAACGCGCAGCCCTCCAGAAAGGGCAGAGGATACATTTGATAGGCTTTATCTTTGGTCGCCAAGTGCGGTTCCAGCTTGCGCGTCTCGCGTTTGATCGCTGGCTCACGCACGGCATCCGTCTCGCTGGCAAAAATCGGAAAGCAGCGGCAGCACGCGCCGCAATTTTCACAATCATATTGGGTAGAAGCGACACTCTTGTCGCTTTTTTGGCCGTCCGCTTGCCTGTTCACCGTTCCGTCTTCCAGTGAACTCATCAGTGTATCCAGACCAAATCGCCTTGATCGACCCGATCGAAAAGCTCGATCACGTCGCGATTCAGCATCTCCAGGCAGCCGCCGCTAAAGGGCCGGCCGATCCGATCCTCGTGGTTGGTGCCGTGGATGTAAATGTAGCGCTCATAGGAGTCGCAAGCCGCGCCGCAATTTGTGCCCGGATCCAATCCGCGCAAGCGCAGGATACGGCTGGTGATCAAATTACGCTCCGCTTCTTCCTTAGGCACGTGATCAAAGTGCTGCCCCGTGGCGACCCGCCCCTTGAAGACCATGCCCTCGGGGGCGTCCGAGCCTATTTTGTCGGCGATGGCGTGCAGCCCCATCGGTGTGCCGTAGGAATCTGCGAGGCACGAAGGTGGATTTTTCGAAGTTGAGATGGCATATACTAGCGGAATCTTGCCATCCTCGATCACTGCCATTTCTTGCTTTTCGATTAATACGATCAGCTGGCAATTCGTCGGGGTGATTGACAAGGCTGCGCAGCTCTGTTTTACACGCGCGCTTTCCTCTATAAAATCAAATGGCATATAATGTAGGCATCCTCGGAGCGACTGGTGCAGTCGGTCAAGAAATCATTCGTCTCCTCCACGAGCGCGCGTTCCCGATTAAGGAACTCCGATTGCTCGCATCGGCTCGCTCGGCGGGCAAGACTCAGTCCTTCGGCGATCAGTCTTGGACGATTCAAGAAGCCACCCCCGATAGCTTCGAAGGCCTCGATGTCTGCATCTTCAGCGCGGGGGGCGACCAGTCCAAGCTCTTCGCAAATGAAGCGGTTAAGCGTGGCTGTATCGTCGTGGATAACAGCTCGGCCTTTCGCCAAGATCCCGATGTGCCACTCGTCATCCCCGAGATCAACCCCGACGCGGTCGACGATCATAAGGGCATTCTTGCCAATCCCAATTGCTCCACCGCGATTTCTTTGATGGGGCTCTATCCTTTGCACAAGGCCTTTGGCCTGAAGTCTTTCATCGCGTCCACTTACCAGGCTGTGTCCGGCAGTGGTGCCTGGGGCATCGTCGAGCTAGAGCAACAAGCCCGCGCCTGGGGCGAAGGCGGCGAAATTAAGAAGGAAGTCTATCCGCACCAGATCGCGTTTAATTTGATTCCGCATGTCGATGCCTTCCTCGACGACGGCTACACCAAGGAAGAGATGAAGATGCTGAACGAAGGTCGCAAGATTATGGGGATCGACGATCTCCGTGTCACTTGCACCTGCGTGCGTGTGCCTGTCTTCCGTGCGCACTCTATCTCGATCAGTGCGGAATTTGAAAGGCCCGTCAGCGTCGAAGCCGCCCGCGAAGTCGTGCGTAGCTTTGAAGGTGTCGAGCTAGTCGATAATCCGGCCAAGGCTGAATACCCGATGCCGCTCAACTACTCCGAGGTCGTGCCCTGTGGCGTCGGGCGTATCCGCAAGGATCAGGTCTTCGAAAACGGCCTCGCCCTCTGGGTGACAGGCGACCAGCTCTGGAAGGGTGCCGCCCTCAACGCCATCCAGATCGCCGAGCTGCTACATACGAAGGGCAAGCTGTAAGCGTTCATCGATTACTCGGGTTGGCTTGCCGCCCGATCCCAGAGCCTCGTGAAGCTTCAGACACTCACGAGGCAGGGCGGCAAGCCAACCCTGCTACGATAAAAATGGATTCCTTTTAGCACAATGCCTGATCTCTCCGAAATCCAAACCCTTGTCGACTTTGGCATGTGTGTTGTGCTCTGGCTCGTGCAGTTGGTGATCTACCCGAGTTTTCTGCGAATCGAGGCCAGCCAGCTCCTCGCTTGGCACAAGTCCTACTCCTTTCGCGTGTCTTTCGTCATCATGCCGCTCATCTTGACTCAGTTGGCTTTAGCCATGTGGGCTGTCACTACCGGTGCGAGCATCTATGAGTGGATCGCCTTCGTTTTAGTAATCATCTGCTGGGCACTGACATTCCTTGTCTCCGTTCCTTTGCACCGGAAAATCGATCAAGGTGATCTATCGATGGAAACCCGCCGGAAGCTCATTCAAACAAACTGGCCTCGCACAATTTTGTGGACGGCTATTTTTGTGATCGGTTTGTTGCCATAGTCTTAATCTGCAGAGAACCCAATCCTTGAAGTCATATTTTGTGATTTCAAGTGTGTAACTTCTTCGAGGTCAAGGATAAAAGAGAACTTCATGGGGAATCGTTCAAGGTTTATAGACACAGCCTGATTGAGTGCCATAGTCCTCGTGCCGTAGATCGCCGCCAAGTCGCTATCCAGAATTACAGCCTGTTGGCGCACGGTGTGGATATTATCAGCGATTTACTAAATCGAGTCGTCTGCCATATTTTTCAGAGGAATCTTATTGCAGATTGCGCTAACAAATCAAAATCCATTTCGGCACGGAAATAGTTCGACGCCGCACAGAAAACACATTTGCTACCAATTTTCCTGACGGGCCTGTAGCTCAGCGGTTAGAGCAGGGGACTCATAATCCCTTGGTCGTGGGTTCGAACCCCACCGGGCCCACCAGGCTTCGATCGAGTGGAGCGAGATCGAAGCCTGCCGCGGCGAAGGAAGGCGCTTGCGCCGCCGAAGCCGGGCCGACATGCCTAACACTTTCTCGTTCCCCTCTCCCTACGCCCGGGCATGCCAAATTTTCACTATGTCTATATCTTGATCTCAAAATGCGGAGAACATCACTACGTGGGTTCTACTCGTGATTTACAAAAACGCCTTCATAAACACAACAAAGGCGACGTCCCCCATAGCGCCAGATTTCGCCCTTGGCGCATCCAGACTGCTATCGCCTTTAGGGATGTCGAAAAGGCAGGAGCATTCGAACGCTACCTAAAGTCGCATTCGGGTAGATCTTTCGCCATCAAGCACTTTTAAGCGCTTCGATCGAGTGGAACGAGATCGAAGCCGGGCCGACATGCCTAACACTTTCTCGTTCCCCTCTCCCTACGCCCGGGCATGCCTGAGTCGTATTTGAGTTCGATGAAGCATGGGCGTCGTCGTGTGACACCGGAGTAAGATCTTCGGCTCTCGCGCTATTACGGGATGAGTGATGGATACTGGTTGCGCTTACAGTTGGCCTCCGATCTGTATAATACGCGGACAGGATTAGGGGCGAAAGCCAAGAAAGAGGTGAGACCCTTGCAAGTCGCCTAGGCTCAGAAATTAGTCTCTATCTGTATATTTCTCACATCTGAGCCTTTAATTTCAATTCAACCCGTTGAGGCCGAACAAAGTAGCGGGAGCTTCCAGCTCCCTTCTCTCGTCGCAAGCATCAGTACACCCACAAACAGGACTATCCTGAAGTTGCACTGCTATCGCACGGCCCCGCCGATATATTCTACGAGCCCAGCAGTCGCCCGATCATTCAAGTTCAGATCAACCGTATCATCGAAGATGAAGGCCCCATCATTGCCGACCTTATCACCCGCCGAGTGGCTCAAGAATGGGGCTTTAAACAAGTCACCAAAAGCACCGCACAGATTAGTGAAGTCGCGCTCAAGCAAATGACCGATCAGCAGATCATCACGCTTGAAGACGGGAACTACAAAATCGCAAAGTAGCGCACGCTTCCAGCGTGTCCGCTTGTAAATGAGCAGATTAGGAGATCACGCTGGAAGCGTGGACTACTTTATGGTTAAAAGCACATAACTTTTCCGAGACGTGTCCTATTTTAGTTTGTCAGTTGAACCCACACTCGGAATCATAGCCCGAAATGGCAGACGACTCATTACAGCAAATCACGGGTAAGATTCATACGGTGCGCCAGCAGGCTGTCATTCTGGATAGCGATCTAGCCACGATCTACGGCACAACGACGATGGCACTCAATCAGGCCGTCTCTAGAAATATTGAAAGGTTTCCCCCTAAATTCTCCTTCATCCTTGACCGTAAAGAGGTTACAAACTTGAAATCACAAGATGTGATATCAAAGACGGGGCGCGGCGGACGCAGAAAACCGCCCAGAGTCTTCACCGAACATGGCGCACTCATGGCGTCCACTATTCTTCGTTCTAAAGAGGCCGTCACCATGAGTATTTACATCATCGAAGCCTTCGTCAAAATGCGGGAAGAGATGGCGACCAACCGAGAAGTCCTTCAGCGCCTCGCTGAGATCGACAAAAACTTGCTTCAGCAAGACAACGCGCTTTTCGATATTTACAGTAAATTGCTCCCACTCCTTGAGCCAGTCGAAGATACCGTAAGCGAGAAGCGTAAGATGGGCTTTTCCGCAGAATAAACGAAGCTTTTTCACCACAATTATGATTTGGAACGAACCTGCCGACACTGATTCGACAAACGCACAACTTGAAGCCCGGCTCTGGGCCTCCGCTAACACGCTTTGGGCCGATGCTGCCCTCAAGCCTTCGGAATACTCCCCGGTTGTCTTGGGGCTCATCTTCCTTCGCTTTGCCGATGTCCGTTTTACTGAGGTTGAGGCACAATTGAAGCCGAAGTCGGGTTCACGTCGTAAGATTGGGCCGACCGACTACCACGCTGAGGGTGTGGTCTATCTCCCTGAATCGGCACGATTTGAGGTTTTGATCAATCTCCCCGAAGGTGCCGACATTGGTGAGGCCATCAACGAAGCCATGCGAGCAATTGAAAAGGAGAACACCGACTTGGCCGACGTCCTTCCTAAGAGCTATCACATCCTGGAGAACTCCACGCTGACCAAGTTACTCAAAGACATGGGGGCGATTCCCATGGATCGTGGTGGGGATACGTTTGGGCTAATATACGAATACTTCCTCGGTAAATTTGCCATGTCGGAGGGGCAAAAAGGCGGCGAGTTCTATACGCCGACTTCTCTGGTCAAACTCATCGTCGATATTCTAGAGCCATATCATGGCCGCATCCTCGACCCGGCCTGTGGTTCGGGTGGTATGTTTGTGCAATCCGCTCGCTTTGTGGAAAACCACCACAAGAACCCGACTGCTGAAATCTCGGTCTATGGTCAAGAACGTGTGACAGAGACCGGACGTCTCGCACGGCTCAATCTCGCCGTCCATGGTCTGACGGGAGAGATCAAGCAAGGAAACACATTTTACGAGGATCTACACGACTGCCCTGGGCGTTTTGACTTTGTGCTAGCCAATCCGCCTTTCAATGTGAGCAAGGTGGACAAAGAACGACTGGTGGACGACCCTCGCTATCCCTTCGGGCTCCCGAAAACCGACAACGCCAACTATCTCTGGATTCAGCAGTTCTACGCCGCACTCAATGCCAACGGCCGTGCTGGTTTTGTCATGGCGAACTCAGCTTCCGATGCCCGCTCCTCCGAATCTGAAATTCGGCAAAAACTGATCGAGAGTGGCGCAGTCGATGTGATGGTAGCCATTGGCCCTAACTTCTTCTATACGGTCACCTTGCCCTGTGCTCTCTGGTTCTTTGATAAGAGCAAGCTCGGCACCGAACGTGAAGACCAAGTGCTCTTTATTGATGCCCGCCATATCTTTAGGCAAATTGACCGAGCTCACCGTGATTTTACACCCGCACAGTTAGAGTTTATTTCCAATATTGTCCGGCTCTACCGAGGCGAAGCACCCGAGTTCGCGCAGGGCTCCGAGGCGAAGTTGAAAGAGGTGTTCGGGGAATCTCTAGCCTATGCGGATACTTTAGGTCTGTGTAATTCCGCCACCCGCGATGAAATTAAAGCCCAGGGCTATTCGCTCAATCCCGGACGTTATGTTGGCGTTGCTAAGGGTGAAGACTTGAGTGACGAAGATTTTAAGGAGCAATTTGAAGTGCTGAATGAAGAGCTAGTCGTGCTCAATGCCGAAGCGAGTGAGTTGGAAGAGCGTATTGCAAAAAATGCAGCGGAGGTGTTGGAACAGTCATGAACAGTGACAACGTCAAGCTAGACGAAGTCGTAACACTCTTCGACTCGCTCCACAAAACGCCCTCCGCTTACACGGATGAAGGGTATCCGATGATTCGCGTTACAGACATTCTGCGCGGATTCGTAAACACTTCGGGAACCAAATGTGTTGATTACGAGACATACCACGAGTTTTCCAAAAAGCATCGTCCAACAGTTGGAGATATTCTTTTCACTAGGGTTGGTTCCTACGGAAATTCGTGTTTTGTGAACCGAAATGAGGAAATGTGCCTTGGGCAGAACACAGTTTGTATTACCCCGGTTCAAGAACGTTTAGATCCTTTCTATCTCTATTGCACGGCTTTTTTATTTAAGGGCTAGGAACGTGTAATGGTGCAGGATTGTTCTTTTTTGTTTGCAAACAGGCGTATTCTGAGTTGCGCTACCATGGATGATTCAAGCCACCGACTATGCTTTCACC
>Ga0222662_1000670_pt1 | contig 24458 bp, 17 predicted proteins | sample AntAcemetagen600_FD_179821 | JGI IMG/M metagenome (GOLD analysis project Ga0222662, IMG submission 179821) | Saline water microbial communities from Ace Lake, Antarctica - #600 | ecosystem: Environmental > Aquatic > Non-marine Saline and Alkaline > Saline | place: Antarctica: Ace Lake... | reverse complement strand
GTGGCCAACCCGAGTCGACATCCGGCGGTGGTGGCGAAGCGGCCGGATGTCTCCACGCCCAGTGTGTTTCGTATTCCGCCCCCGACTCAATCCAGCGTCGGAGCAGTTCGATTTCTTGGTCATCGAGCGGCGCCCCCTTGCCCGGAGGAGGCATCACACGATCCTGATCGTCGGTCCGAACGCGGTCAAGAAGCAGGCTGCTCGCAGGGTCGCCCGGAACGATCGCGGCGCCGCGACGGCGCGAACGCGTGGCACCTTCTCGAATGTCCAGTCGAAGATCGGCCGCGCGGGCGCCGGCATCTGGCCCGTGACAGGGGAGGCAACGGGCCAGAATCGGCCGCACCGATCGATTGAACGAGATCGGGGCCTCCTGATCGTCGCTGGCGAACGCCCAACCGCCGCCCAGCGCGACGACGACGATCATGATGGGAGTCTGAAAAGTTGGCCACGGCACGTATCCGAGTCTATCGTGACAATCTCTACTCGCGAAGCCTTTGCTTGGCTGTTTCTTCCCCAGATCCCCCGGACCACTTCGCTCATGGCTCCCGAGAACGACGTTCCAACCCTGCCAGATCCAAAATCCGATACCACGGTTCCAGTGGTCATCGTTGGCGCCGGACCAATTGGCATCGAGACGGCCATCGAACTCCAAAGACGCGGGGTCGATTCGATCAACATCGATCGGGGGCCACTTGGATCCCAGATCTTTAATTTCCCACCGCAGTCGAGATGGTTCTCTGGTCCGGAGCGAATTTCCATCGGCGGGGTACCCCTCGAAACGGTCTCGCAGGAAAAGGCCACCCGAGAGGACTATCTGACGTACCTCCGCAGCGTGGTCCGGCAGTTTGATCTCGCGGTTCGCACCTTTGAGTCCGTCGAACAGGTCATCCCGGTGAAAGACGGCTTCGAGGTGCGGACGAGCACCGCGGGAGGCCTCTCGCGTTTGATCCGAACGAAACGCGTGGTGTTGGCAGTCGGTGGTACGGCGAAGACCAGACGGCTCGACGTTCCCGGTGAGGATCGATCGATCGTTGCCGATGTGCTTGGCGAACCACATCGATACTTCGGACGACGGGTGCTTGTGGTCGGCGGTAAGAACAGCGCCGCGGAATCAGCCATACGCCTTTGGCGGGCCGGTGCCGAGGTGACCATTTCCTATCGCGGTGATGATCTGCATCCGCGAATTAAGTATTGGATCCGACCGGAGCTGGCATCCTGCATTCGATCAGGTTTGATCACCGCCCGATTTGGGACTCGGGTCTTGGCCATTGGCCCGAACGCGGTCACGCTGGAGCGACTGGCCGACGGTGTCCGATTCGAAGAACGAATCGACGACGTCCTGCTTCAAATCGGCTTTGAAGCGGATGGGTCCATCTTTGAATCGCTCGGATGCGAACTGGTCGGCCCAAACCAAGCCGTCCTGCACGACTCCAGCACGATGGAGACCAGCATTCCAGGAATCTTCGTCGCTGGCACGGCGGTCAATGGGACTCAAGGGCGGTATGAGGTCTACATTGAGAATTCGCACGTACATGCCGTCCGAATTGCGGCGGCCATGATCGGTGATCCGCCGCCGCCAGATCCGGTCCTTCCGGAGTTGCCCGAGGCCTGAATCAAGAACTTTGAACGCCTCAGCCGCGTTCGCCTCTGGCACGCCGAAGGGCCCGAGTTCGCTTCTTAAGTTTTCGCCGATTGCGCCATCCGTTAAACATCAAGCCGAAAGCGAAGGTAGCGCTGGTCACAAAACCGGCGATGCCCAGATGAAACGCGATACCCTCGCCACGGCTCGCGAGAACCAGAATCGCACTGGCCATCACGAGGGCCGAGATAATCAGGGCGTATCCGATCCGTTCGGAAGCATCCTCGAGTCCGACCACCAGATCCTCGATTGCGACGATGTCGAGTTGGAGTCGGAGCCTGTTCCGACGCGCTCGCTGAAGAAAGGTCGACAGTTCACCCGGCAGCGTCTCGCCGAGATGGAGAAGTTCCATTCCGGCTTCGCGGAATCGCCTGGCGATCGCCTTGGGACTGAATCGGCCCTTCAGAAGTTTCTCGATATACGGCCGGGTGAAGCCGATCAGATCAAAGTCTGGATCGATCTGCATCGCCACGCCTTCGATGGTGGTGAGCGCCTTGATCAACAAGACCACCTCCGCCGGGCATCGGAGATCATGCCGCCGAAGGGTCTGGAAGAACTCATCCAAGACCCCGCCCATATCGATGCGATTGATCGGAACGCCAACGAACCGACCAACCAGTTGCTGCACATCTGCCCGGGCCGCCTTGATATCGACGGTGTCCAGATCCACGTCGGCCAACGAGATGGCCGCCCGCATCACCATGTCTGCATCGTTCCGCGTCATGCCGTAGACGATCTCGGCCAAGCGGAGCCGCGTCTGATCGTCCACGAAGCCCGTCATACCGCAATCAATAAACGTAATTCCGCCGTCGGGTCGGACGAAAATGTTTCCCGGGTGCGGATCGGCGTGGAAGAACCCAACCTCAAGAGTCTGATGAAAGACCGCGCCGGCACCAATGGTGACGATCGAACGACGTTGTTCTGCAGAGAGCTTCGAGGTATCGAGGTCCGCGAGCAGGGTTCCACTCGCGAGCGATTCGCAGAGGACGTCCCGTGTGGTCGCATGCCAGTAAATGGTTGGAAAATCGACCTCTGGGTTGTCCGCGAACATGCTCGTGAGCCGATCGGTCGCGCGGCCCTCATTGGTGAGATCGGTCTCCCGATCGAGCTCCTTCGCGAACTCCTCGACCGTTGCTTTCGGATCGAAGCCAACGTTTGAAATATGCTCATCGACGAGATTGGCTAAGAACCGCAACGCCTCCATATCACCGATGATCGCCTCGCGAATGTGTGGCCGGAGGATCTTCAGCACGACCGTGGTACCGTCAACCAGGACCGCCCGATGGGCTTGAGCCATGGATGCCGCGGCGATCGGCGTGTGATCAATGGATTTGAAAATCGCATCGACGCCATCGGGAAAAGCTTCGGTTAATTGGGCTTCGATCTCGGAGAACGGGAGCGACGGGCATCCAGCCTGAAGTTTGGCGAACTCGATCGCCCATTCATCTGGCACGAGATCCCGGCGCGTGGAAAGAACTTGCCCAAGTTTGATAAACGTTGGTCCGAGCTCCTCCATAGCCTTGCGAAGCCGCACCGGGGTGGGCATTCGCATGAGTTCGGCTTCTCCTCGACCAATCCGGGCACTCTCGAGCACCGACGCCACTGCGTCCCCAACTCCGACTTCGCGCAGAAACTCAACAAATCCGTATCTGGCGAGGACATGGACGATCTGTTTCCAGCGTTTGATATTCCGTATTTGATTACCAATCACGGCAAGAGTCTACCGGCAGCGAACCGCACCCGGGGTTGTTTTTAGCGTGGATATCCGGGTCGACGCAAAAACGAAACGCGTACCGGCAGAACCGGTACGCGTTTCAGATGAGTGCTGGTCAGGGTCAACCTGGATCGGCCGACTGGGGAACCGCCAACATCACCGGATCGGTATCGACTTGGGATTAGTCGACACCCGGGGAGTCAAATTCAATCGAAACGTTCCTCGTCTCCAAAGTCTTCGTTGGGCTCCTCATCCTCGATCTGCCGTTGCGCATCCCGGCTCGACTGTTCGAGCATTCGTCGGAGGTAGGAGTTCTCACGGCGAGTCGCCTCAAGATCGAAAACGAGGTATTTGACGCTCAGGCGAAGATAGTCCAGTGATTCCTGGAGTTCTGCCACCGAAGCTTTGATGCGATTTCGGCGTTCACCGGTCTCATTGACGCCATCGATCGGCTCGTCGCTCGCTTCCGGCATCGCCTGGATTCGGGACATGAGCTCCTGCATTTTCCGCTGAAAGGTAATTTCATCCATGTCTTCTGTTTCCTGTTTCGAATCGGTGGGGAGGTCGACGAAGCAAGTCTCGTCGCTGACGAACAAATAGATGCCACGCGAAAGGGCGTCCTCCAAGTTTTTGAGCAAGGATGGCTGTGTTCCCAAGGGCCGATCACCGCGCAAACCGACCAGACCTCTCAAACCAGAAGGTACGACGTCGCCATGCGATTGTTTTCGGACCACGGACTCAGCGAGCCGGGGCGGCTTTCTTCAAACCACGGCGAGCGGCGGGGGGAGCGTCCCGAAGGAGGGCGTCGATGGGCTCGCCAGCTTTTCTGGCTTCATCAATGGTCCGCGCGAGGACACGATCTCGTTCCCAGCACCAGCGATCGAAGAACTGTTCCAGTTCATGGCGATTAAAACGGGCCAATGGATCGTCAAGACCGGTCTGAGCGATGGCCCACTCGATGATGGAACCGCCACTCTTATTGAAACGGTAGAGCCCGTAGATGAACTTGAGACGCACGCCGGCCGCCATAAAAGGATCCGTCGCCCGATCTGGGACCGCAATCATGGCTTCTTCTGGTCGGCTTTTGGCGATCGCGCCCAGCCATCCAGCCTCTTGCGACGCTTCTCGATCAAGCAGCGTTCCGCTTTCCGCCGCTTCCTGAGCGAGCGGTTTCTCGATCGTCTCAAGTCCGGCCACGCTGGCGAGCACGGTCTTGGTGCCTTCATTCGGAAACTTGATCCACACACGACGATCCGGCCGACCGTCACGTGTGATCAGTTCAACTTTCATCACTTCGCCGATTCCCCATTCCGGCCGTCCGGGATGGGTCACGCGATCACCTTGCTTGTGCTTCAACTTCGTAAACTCCTGTGCTTCCTACTTCTGATCGCAGTTTCCGCTGCATGAATGCGTCGACCGTGTTTGGAACGCCGTTCGCTCGATTGATGACATCAGAAGCGACATCGTCATCATCGAGCACGAGCCAGGGACGGATTGAGGTGAGCCAAGCTCGGATGCCTTGACATGGTGGCAAGAGCACCTTCGCAGCCAGCCTCGCCATCGGAGAAAACTCCGAGCAGACGCTGGAATCAAACCCCCAATTCGACTCATCCGCAGCCGAGGGGCAGGATCGCGATTGCGATCAAGCGCCGCACCCGACGCCAGAAGTGTACCGTGCCGGACCCATGCGAAGCCAGCCAACCACCGAAACAGGTCTCTCTGACGCCAGAAAATCTCCAAGAGCGGCCCGATTGGCGTTTCTAGGGGATCTCAACGGGGCACCCGGGCGGCGAACGCTCATTGCCCATCTGGACGATCTTCGCCGAGACCACGAACCAGACGTAATCATCGCCAATGCTGAGAATCTCAGAAATGGCTCGGGACTCAGCCCTGATCTGTACCACGCGATTCGCAAGCTTGGGATCGATGCCATCACGCTCGGAGATCACGTCTACCGAGATCGCCGCATCGTGCCGTTCCTCGAAGATCCGACCGAACCAATTTGCCGGCCGGCCAATCTCTCGGCCCATGCCCCCGGAAAACGCTTTGTGCGGGTCCCACTTCCCAAGGCCTGCGGAGGTGGCGATCTCCTCGTTTTCAGCCTTCTTGGAAGGGTTTACATGGGATTACCTGCGAACGATCCGTTCGCCGTGGCAGATGAGTTGCTCGAAGCGAATCCTTCGGTGGCAGGCACCTTGGTTGATGTTCACATGGAGGCCACCGCAGAAAAAGCGGCGACCGCGTTCCATCTAGACGGCCGGGTGACCACCGTGCTTGGTACTCATACCCATGTTCCAACCGCAGATGCTCGCGTTCTGCCAAAGGGAACTGCGTTCCAGACCGATGTCGGCATGTGTGGACCGTACGCCTCGATCATCGGTCGGGATCCAGATGCCGTGCTTCGGCACATGCGGACCGCGGTCCATACGCCCTATGAGATGGGCTCTGGGGACGAACGTCTCTGTGGGGCCTTAGTCGTCCTCCGACCGGGCAGTGCCACCGCGTCTTCGATCACGCCATTTCAGTATGGCGGCCAAACTTCGTCGTAAAAACCTAAGTTTTTCCGAGGTCCGACTGGCTTCTCTAACTCGTTTTCCACGCATGAGTTGTGATGGCTACGGCATGGCCCGAACCATGTCTTCGCCGGCAAAGTGCGTTGTTCAGGTCCCGATGGCTTGATTCATCGCTTGTTGATGACATTTTCAACGTAGGGAAAACGGGCGGCTGACTCGGCGAATGTTCGTTCGAGCAAATGCTTGCAGAAGACATGTGATTCCAGGTGTCGAGAAAACATGCTGGATCTAGGAGGCTCCAAAAAGATGAAGACTTCAATCTTGATTGCGAGTGGCCTGGCGCCACTCTCGCTGTGCGGAATGGCCGTTGCGAACGTCGATCTTGACTTTGAGTTGCTCAACAGCAACGGAACAGATTCGATCTCTTACGTCCTCAATGTGGACGGCGGTGCTCTTGATTCGATCGACTTTGCGATTGATTTCACGAATAATGGCGACTTCACTTGGGCTGGTGACGTCCTCTTCGGATTCACCGATCCCAACGGAAATTCCATCGAATTCGGCGGCTTTGACGTCTCTTTCGGATATACCGTCGCCGGTGATTTTCCTGTGGACTGGGATGCCGATGTATCGGGTACCTATGGATATTCAGCCGATCTCGCCGCCTTTGGTTTGAGCGGTGGTGGAGACTGGATCATTGAGATCGCAAATGGCTATGAAAACTCGGTTGATACCAGTTGGTCCGGGGTCTTGGGATTGAATGGCCTTGCCGTTCCGACGCCTGGCGTCCTCGCCCTCATGGGAATCGCTGGGTTGGCCGGACGTCGACGTCGAGCCTGAGCCCGTTCAAAGTCGCCGACCAGCGCCAGACAAGAAACGAATACCAGCCCCCGATCTACTGGATCGGGGGCTGTTCTTGTTGAGATGAGAGCGCGTTTTCGATGTTGCGGGGTTGGCGGTATCCGAGGCCCTTCTTTTCGATCCCAATCGGAGAAGAGGGATGAGACAATGATTGAATCAGATTGAATCAGATTGAATCATGGTCCTACCACCAAGGGGGGGGAAAAGGGCTCGAATGAGCCAAGGAGACGAGAACATCTTCACCGATAACCCTTGCGGCATATAAATGAGTCTTTATTACGCTCCAAACGCCTTTTTCTTCGTCAATTCGCCATAAACATGACATTTTTGTGGGTTTTCATTTCCGATTCGCTGAGTTCTCGACTACGTTCATGGTGTTAGTTCTCCCTATTTACGACTCGTGCCCTATTCCCAATGTGTTAGGCGAGTCAAGTTCCCAATTTCCTATTGGAGGAATTAGAGATGAGTAAGCGATTCGTCCTCACAGCAGCAGGCGCTTCCGCAGCTGCAATTTGTGGTGGTGCGGCAGCAGACGTCACCGTCAGCTTCCTTTCGACCGATCTTCTTGGCGGTGAGTCCACGTCCATCGACATGGGCAGCGTCAGCGGTACCCTCACCGGTATCGGCTACAACTACACCTGGGAAAACAGCACCGGCGACTCCAGCTGGGCTTCCGACATGCTCTTCGGCATGTCTGACGGCTTCTGGGGCGTTTCGGTCGGCGGCTTCAACGGGGCACTCTCGAGCATCGTCTCCGGGGCCTCGATTTGGTATAGCGAAGGTGCAATCAATGGATCACCCACCGACGGCAGCTACAGCGGCACGGTGAGTTTCGCGAGTGGCTACTCGATGAGCAACACTGGCACGGCCTACATGGCCAACGGTTGGCTTACGTCGGGTGGTACCGCCACTTCAGCTGAAATCACGTTCTTTGGAGTGAACTCGGTTCCTGCTCCAGGTGCGCTCGCGCTTCTCGGCCTTGCCGGACTCGCAGGCGGCCGTCGTCGCGCCTGATCCGCGCACGACACCACGTTAATTAGGGCACATATTCCGTCGATCCTCGGCTCACGCCGGGGATCGACGGTCCCTTTTTTGGGGGCCGCTCATCTTCTCACGTCGCCCAGTATGAGAAGACTTCTTTTAAAACGCTGGATCTCAGGAGCGTGCTCGCCTTCATCGGTCGCCGCAACCGCCGCCTCCGGGAGTCTCGATCCAGAGTTCGTCGCCCGGCTCAAGTTCAAATGCACTGATCCCTGGTAGGACTTCTGTCTGTCCGCAACCTCGAACAATCTTGGCCTGTCCGCAACTCCCGGCTTCACCGGAATCAAGGCCGTACGGACGTTCGAGATGATGTTGGGCCAGCAGCGAGCCGGAAAGAGGCGTTAAGGCGGCGAGAACTCTGCAAACGCCATCACCACCCGGCGTGATCCCGGCACCACCAGATCCCCTGCGGATCCCAAATCGGACCAGCCGAAGCGGGTATCGATGCTCGATCACTTCTGGATCGGTCAATCGCGTGTTGGTCATGTGGCTGTGTACGGCGTCGCATCCCGAAAACCCATGTCCAGCTCCCGTACCGCCACAAATGGTCTCGTAGTAGCCAAAACGATCATTTCCGAGGAGCAGATTGTTCATGGTTCCTTGGCTGCACGCCACGACCTCGAACGCTTTCAAGAGCGTATCGACGACTCGCTGGCTGGTCTCCGTATTGCCGATCGCCACCGCGGGGTCAACCGAGGCATCACCACTGAATCGGGGGTTCAGGAAGCCACGGGGACACACCAATTCGACCGCATCAATCGCCCCTTCATTGAGTGGAATATCCTCGCCTGCGACCACTCGAAGTACGTAGAGCACCGCAGCCCGCACCACCGCGAGCGGGGCGTTGAGATTCCCCGGATGTTCGCCGCCGGATCCCGTGAAGTCGATGTGCATCCGACCTAAAGTCGACCAGACTCGCACCATGATCGGCGTTCCATCATCAAGCCGTTCCGTGACGGTTCGATTCATCCCATCGAGTCGCTGGGAAAGCCGACGAATCGAGGATGCACACCGATTTCGAAGCGACTCGAGATCCGCGGCGAAGCGGTCTGAACCGACGAGCGTGTCAAGGGTTTTCAATCGATCAGCACCGAGTCGATTGGCGGCCAGTTGACCTTCGAGATCCGCGAGATTATCCGTCACCGCACGGGATGGAAACGGCCCGCTGGTGAGCATGCGCTCGAAGAGATCGAAGCGAGGCACGCCACCCTCAATGATTTTCATTGGCGCGATCACCACACCTTCTTCGCTGAGGTGGCGTGCATCGGGTGGCATCGATCCGGGCCTTGAACCACCGATCTCCGCATGATGGGCTCGATTCACGGCGTACGCGAAACATGTGTTGTCGGCATCGAAGACCGGCGTGACCACCGTGAGATCCGGAAGATGGGAACCGCCGAACCCGGGGTGATTGACGATGGCGACGTCGCCAGGATGCAATTCCAATCGCGCCCTCACCGCTCGCACGCAGTCGCCGAGGGCTCCAAGGTGCACCGGCATATGGGGTGCGTTGACGACCAATCGGCCATCCGCGTCGACAATCCCACAGGAGTAATCGAGACGTTCCTTCACGTTCACGCTGAGGGCCGTTCGGCGGAGCGTCTCTCCCATATCCAAGGCGATTGATTCCAGACGACACGCCATGATCTCCGAGGCGGCCGCACCAACGATTCCGACGGCACCGGAGTCATCTCGATCCAAGAAGATCGATCCAGATTCGTCAACGGTGGCGGCCCAGCCCATCGCCACGTAGATCGTGCTGGTGTCGTCCGCGATCAAGGCCGGCCCACAAACAATCTGTGCAGGCGAGAGATGACCCCGATCAATCGATCGATCAGCCCCGTCGCAGTGGCGAGTATTTGCACTCGAAGGCTTGGGATCAGGTGGCTCGTCGCCGCACGCATCTCCCGCAAAGACACGGATAGAAGCGAGTTCGATCGGCCGATCCGGCGGGGCATGGCCGTAGAGTCGAGCATACGCATCCTGAAACATCACCCGGAGGTGATCTGCATCAACCGGTGGCCCAGACTGAGTGAGTTCCAGATCAATCGTCGAGTTCTGGCCGACCAGCCGACAACGCATTTGGCGTCGCCGAATCACCGGATGATCGACCCCGACCTGCCGTGCGGCCTCAAGGGCGCGTCGCGTGACCTCTGCGAGTGGGGACGCCGGATCGAATTCATCGATCGGTTTCAGTACTGCCTCCTCGACCGCCCGCTCTCGAACCGCGACGTGGAGGCCCACGGCACTCAACAGCCCGCCGTCCGGAGGAACGATCACTCGGTTCATCCCGAGTCTGGCGGCCACGCCGCAGGCATGTTGACCACCGGCCCCGCCGAATGCGACCAGAACATGTTCGACGGGATCTTCACCACGCCGCGTCGTCACAGTTCGGATCGCTTCTGCCATTCGTTCATCGGCGAGCGTCACGAACCCATCGAGGAGATCCTCGCGTGCGTGACCCGTCTCCAACGAGATCGCTTGAATCGCGGCTTCAGCGTGTTCGATCATCAATGGGACCCCGAACCGCGCGGGGTCGGCTCGGCCAAGAAGGAGATTGACATCCGTGATGGTCAACGGGCCACCCGCGCCAAAACAGGCCGGCCCGGGCGCCGCTCCCGCGGATTCAGGCCCGACCTGCAGCTGCCCATCTCTCACGCCACAGATCGATCCGCCACCCGCCGCAATCGTGTGGAGGTCGACACAGGGGGTCCGGACGGTCGCGCTTCCGACCTGAGTGACGTCCCGAAGATCGGCCACCCGTTCCGCTCGTCCCACATCAGTACTTGTTCCACCCATATCAAAGCCGACAATGCGATGCGCATGGCTCCGGGCCGCGGTGGCAATGGCCCCGACGATTCCTGCCGCTGGCCCGCTCAGCAAACTCTCGGACGCTCGATAGCTCGAGGACTCGACGAGTCCACCGCCGCTGGTCATCGCCAAGACGGGGCTTTCCTGATGATCAAGACCCAACCCGTCTAAAAACGCCTGCATGACCGGCGCCAACGCCGCGTCGGCGACCACGGTTCGAACCCGAGGAACCAATCTAATATCCGGCGAACACACGGAGCCCACCGAAAGTGGGAATCGAGGAAACCGGGCCGTGATCGCTTCGGCAATCCGAATCTCATGTGATGGATCTCGCCAGGAATGAAGGAGGCAGATACCGATGGCATCGAAGCCTCCGTCGTCCGCACAAAGCTGAGCCTCGACCAGAGCAAGGACCTCGGCAACATCCAGTGCGACCAATTCGTTTCCATCCGCATCCAGACGCGCGGTGATGCCGATGACCGCGGCTGGTTTAAGACGGGGCGGACGCACATCGAGATCAAAGAGGTCTGGCCGACTCTGATCGCCGATCACCGCGAGATCTTCAAGCCCTTGATTTGTAATCAAGAGCACTCGCCCCGTGGCACCGACCAAGAGCGCATTGGTCGCCCGGGTCGTCGCGATCCGCAGGTCGATCGGGGGAAGCTCACCACCGATAGGTGTTCCCGTCGCAATATGCATCGCGAGCCGGGGCGCGTCCATCCCTGGATCGAGCTCAACCGTCATGCCTTCGACGACGCTGGTATCGCCACCGTGTACTGCAGCGCCGGCCGCGAGCCGACCGATCGCACGCCCGTCGTCGAGTCGACGAACTACCGCGCCAACCAGAAATTCCAGCCCTCGCAAGCCGTGTACCTGCCCGTCGATAAGTCGACCTCGAACTCGTCCCGAACTCAGAACTTTCACTCGGCTCGGTGGCCCGGCATTCGCTCCGGGTGGGCTGGCCAGACAGTCTGTAAAAGTGCCGCCAGTGTCGATTCGGATCATCCACCGCCCCGACTCATCTTGGGAGTCCAGCCGAGATGTCGATTCGGTATCCATGCTCGTCACGATATCCGCGTTTCGGACCGAGCCACCGTCCGATTCGGGCGAAGCAAGCCCAATACTTGGCGAGTGCAAAAGTCCCAAGTCCATCCCGGCGTCGAACCGACTATCCTCGAGTGGTTCGTTTTCTTATTCCTCTCTGGAGTCTGGTCAATGCCAATTCTCAAGGTCCTGCTCGCCATCGCGGTTGTTCCGGCCGTCGCCACGGGCTACGTGACCGTGATGGGTACCACTGGTGCGTGTTCCACGTGCGCCTCCATCGTCTCGATGGTCACCGGCTCGGCTTCCAGTGATTCGGAGAAGACGGATGATGCGACAACCGCAGCGACCACGGATGCCAACGAAACCTCGAATTCGACCATCGTGGCGGAAGGCATGTTCACCGTGCCGCTGATCGATTTACAGGGCAATCAGACGACGCTCGCGGCCTACGCGGGGCGTCCGATGCTCGTCGAGGTATGGGCGACTTGGTGTGGGCCTTGCCGCAAAGTCCGGTCCATCCTCAAGGAGAACGAAGCGGCGCTTTCGAAGATCGCGACCGTGGTCGGCGTCAGTGTCGACCAGGGGGGCGCTGCTGTCGTGACTCGATACCTCGAGAAATCGCCGAGTCCGGGCATACTTGAATTCATGGTCACCCCGCAATTCAGAGCGGCGATCGCGCCCTTCGATACCCAGAACACGATTCCCAAGCTCCTCTATGTCCGACCCGACGGACAAGTTTCCAATCTCTCCTATGGTGCAAATTCGCCAAAGTTCATGATGGCTCTACTGCAGAACCTGGCGAAGAAAACGCCTTCCTCCAACTCGAACCCGGCCGGCTGATTTTGATGCCGCGTCCCATCGACGCCGCCTATCTTGCCGCTGCAATCCTTGCGAGCCCCGTGTGGCTTCCTCGCATGATCAGCACCGGCAAGATACGGACCGACTGGCCCGCCCGATTCGGACGTGGCGAGGTTCTCCCGAAGGCTTCTCGCCGACGGGTTCTTCTGCACGCCGTGTCGGTGGGTGAGGTCAATGCCACGGATCTCTTAGTCGATCAATTACAGAACCACGAGACCGAGATCGAACCGGTGGTCGCCACCACGACCGATACGGGTTTTGCCAGAGCGAAGGCGCTCTTCGATGGACGGTGCCAGGTCGTCCGGTATCCATTCGATACCAGCGGTGCCGTCCGGCGACTCTTCGATCGCGTTCGACCCGATGGCATCGGCCTCGTGGAACTCGAAGTCTGGCCAAACTTCTTGAGAGAAGCGGCGAAGCGTCAAATTCCCGTTGCCGTGGTCAACGGTCGGCTCAGCGAACGAAGTCATCGGCGATACGCCAGAATCGCTCCGATCGCGAGACGACTGTTCGATCGACTTGCCATCGCGGCGGTTCAGGACGAGACCTATGCCGCTCGCTTCCGTTCGATGGGAGTCGCTCCGAACCGCATCGAGGTCACGGGGAATATGAAATGGGATACCGCCAGAATCGCGGATGAAGTGCCGGGTGCCGCGGAACTCGCGGCGTCCATGGGGATCGATCGGGATCGGCCCTTGGTGGTGGCGGGAAGCACGGCACCGATCGAACACGCCATGCTTCACGAGGCGGTGGGGGACGGCGTGCAACTGCTTTGTGCCCCCCGAAGACCCGAGTGGTTCGACGCCGCCGCAGTGGCACTTCCCGGATGCGCTCGAAGGAGCCACCGCAACGGAGGAAGCCGAAGCGGTCGTTTTCTTCTCGACACCATCGGCGAACTCAGACTGGCCTACGCACTGGCGGATGTGGTGGTGATCGGACGGACGTTCGGCGATCTGGGGGGCTCCGACATGATCGAACCAATTGCCCTCGGAAAACCGACCATCATCGGCCCGGATGTGACCAATTTTGCCGCGATCGCTTCGGATCTACTGGAGGCTGGCGGCCTGATTCAAACGACCCCCAAGCAATTGCCAAAAGAAATCAAGGCCTTGCTCACGGATACCTCGCGGGCCCAACGATTGGCGCGTGATGGACGAAGCTTCATCCGGACCCGACAGGGCGCCACCACTCGGCACGCCGAAATCCTCCGCAAGCTTGCCACCTGCGAGGCCAGCCCATGACCGATCAGCCGCTTTCGGAATCGAAACTTCACTCACGGTTCGATCATCTCGGACGCGGTCTTTCGGACCGAGTCCTGCTCTCGCCCGGCGACGACATGGCGATGCTTCACCTGGATGACTCCAGACACCTACTCGTCGCGGCCGATCAGGTAGTCATCGGGCGCCACGTTCGACTCGACGAGGATCCGCACGCCATTGGTCGCAAGGCGGTCCTTCGCAACTTGAGTGACGTGGCGGCCATGGCGGCAAAACCAATCGCCACCATCGCCACCGCGACGCTCTCGCCTCGACGGAGTCATGCATGGGCGGAACAACTTCATGCCGGCCTTCACGAGACCGGGCTCGCGTTTGACGCACCCCTCATCGGAGGCGACCTTGCGACACATATCAGCGAGGATTCTGCCGACGTGATTGCGGTCACGATCTTGGCGATCCCGGCCTTACCGGCGAACCGAGTCATCTCTCGAAAAGGCGTGGAAGCCGGCGATCTCCTCGCGGTCACCGGACGACTCGGGGGAAGCCTCGATTCAACCGGCGGCGGACGGCACCTCGACTTCCCGCCCCGACTGGAGGAAGCGATCCAACTCGCCGAATTGCTGGGGCCGGATCTGGTGGCGATGCTCGATGTGTCCGACGGAGTCGCCCGTGATGCCGGTCGCCTCGCTGCGGCGGGCGGCCTCGATGCTCGCATCACGGCTGCAACGCTCCCCTGCAACCCCGGATGCGGCTGGAAGGAGGCGGTCGGGGACGGGGAGGATTATGAACTCCTCTTCGCGTGCCGACGACAACCACCAGCGATGCTCAACGGAGTCCCCGTGACGGTGATCGGACGATTCGTTGAATCCGAAAACCCACCGGGGGCCGTGAAAATCGAAGTCGATGGCATCATCCGGAGCATCAGCGATCTCGGCTGGGAGCATGCGGGGTTCTGATGGCCCTCGGGCGTTACACTCCCTCCCATATGTCCCGATCCGAACGATTCATCCGCATCGAAACCCATGACGAGGACGGAACCGAACGACTTGGCGAAGTCATCGCCGAGACGTGTCCGCGTCCGGTTTTTCTGGCCCTGGACGGGGATCTTGGATCGGGCAAAACTCGGCTGGCCCGAGGGCTGGCCCGAGGGCTCGGTCTCGACCCGAACGACATCGCATCGCCCACGTTCGTCATTCATGTTGAACATCGTGGAAACGATGTCTCGTTCTCGCACCTCGATGCGTACCGACTGAAGACTGACGAAGAACTCGAAGGAATCGGCTTCCAAGAACTGCTCGCCGACCCGAACCGACTGGTCGCGGTGGAGTGGGCGAGCCGCATTGAATCATCGCTTCCATCAGAACGAATCGATATTCGTCTTGATCACCGGGGCGAGGACCTGCGCGGTTTCACCATCTTCGATCGTCGTCAAGACGCATCGGCTCGACGTCGACTGGAAGCGGCCATCGAGGCGCGTTGCGATGGGCGAACGATCCCGATCGCTCAAGATCTGCATTGCCCAACCTGCGATCGCATCGTCGAAGACGATGCGAATCGACCTTTTTGCTCCGCGAAATGTCGGCTGGCGGATCTCGCACAGTGGTTCGGCGGCCGTTACACCATTTCTCGTCCGATCGAACTCGACGACGAGTTGATGGACTAACCACGGTGTGACCAAGACGATCGAGGCGGCCGGAGCCATCTCGCGATCATTCCGCTTTCAAAGATTCCTCGGACTCCAGTTCCTTGTCCGGGCTCATGGCAAAGATCTGAAAGCGATGGCCGACCGGCTTCCATCCAAGTTCCGCGCAGATCCGATCTCTCAAGGCAGCGAGATCGGGACTTCGAAAATCGATCGTCCGACCAGTCCGCAGGCACACCATGACGTCCTGAGGTTGCTTGCCATAGATGAGTTGAAAATGAGACTGTTTGGAATCGAAAAGGGCCTGCGTAATGATGCCCGCCTCTTGAAGAAGGCGGAGGGTTCGATAGATCGTCGCCTTGGAAACCCGATGGCCCAAATGGCGCATTGCGAGGAGCAACTCTTCGGCTTCGAACGGCCCGTCGTGATCGATGATCGCCTGCAGGACGTCCGCTCGTTCCTTGGTGTACTTCAGCCCTTGGCTCCGTAGAAAGCGTCGAAAGACGGAACACAGGGGCATCAGGATCTCAGGCGTTGTTTCCGGCATCCCTCCAGTATATGAAGAGCCTGTCCGTCGATCGAGTTTTTGCCCCGGTTCAGACGCCGATCCTTCATCAGAGATCGGGATTCGATTCCCGCGACCTCGCCGCACGGAGTTCAAAGCGTCCTATTCACAGCCGTTCCCGCTTCGAGACCCGACATAGACTTCACGGATGCCCACCCGGATACTCGCCTTTCAGCCATGGGATGCTGGCTCTCACCGCTCGATGAGACAGTCGATCCAACGGCACGGATCCATGGACTGGTCTTTCCGAACCATGCCTGGCCGTGGCCCCCGATGGCGTCTTCGACAATCCGGCTTGCTCTTTGCGGCGGACGAACGAGCCCACATGAAGGAAGCGGGGGAGGCGTATCGCCCTGCCGATGCTGTCTTTGCCACCAGCATGCTCGCACTGGCCGATCTTCGAGCGGCGCTTCCGAATGGGCTTCGATCGAAACCCCACGTTCTCTATATGCACGAGAACCAAGTGGCCTATCCCTCGTCGGATCGCGTCGAACCCGAAGCCCGCGATCGCGACGCCCACCTGGCCTTCACGAATCTGGCGTCGGTTGAGGCCGCCGATCGAGTGCTCTGGAACTCCGCATGGAATCGAGATTCATTCATCGACGGAATGACCAAAGTGCTGGCCCATGCACCGGAGCGTTCGGCGGACTGTTGGCAAGATCGACTCCTGGCGAAGAGCGTGATCACGCCGCCGCCGATCGAAACGTCGATCGCCGCTTCCAACCCCCAGGACGAGCCGAGCCCCGATGACAATCTGAACTCAAGCCAGCACGGCGAGGATGCCACAGTTTTACATAACACTGAAATCTCTAGTTATCCAGACGTTATTCGGGTTGTGTGGCCGCATCGTTGGGAACATGACAAGGGCTGTGATGAACTTCTGGCCATCGCCCGAGCGGCCAGGCGTCGCGAGTCGGCGGGCGGCCCTCGAATCCACTGGATTGTTCTGGGGGAACGATTTGACCGGGTACCGGCGTCTATGACGCTCTTTTTGTCTGAGCAACACGATCGGATTGAACATGCCGGCCCGCTTCCCGCCAATGCCTACCGAGCGATGCTTGATCGCGCCGACTGGGTACTTTCGACGGCGCGGCATGAGTTCTTCGGGATGGCCGTGGCCGAAGCCTTATTGGCTGGCTGTTTGCCGTGGCTTCCGAACCGATTGAGCTACCCAGAACTCGTACCAGCCGAGTATTTAGAGCTCGACCCGTGGAAGATGGCTTCCAGAAGCGCCGGACCCCAGGGGAATCACGCCGTTTTCCTCGCCAAAGCCCAAGCCTCGATTCGTCGCAGGCTGGAGCCAGCGGTGGCTGATGCGGCGGTCCAGCGGATTGAACAAGAGATCGACGCGGCGATCAACGTTTGAGTCACCGGCCACCCGGTGCACTCCGATGAACGCGACGAACACGACTTTCAATTCAATTCAGCCCGTGATGACCGGCCGGCCAACGTGCCAGCCCGCGCCGGAGCCCGATCACCAGAGCAACCATTAGCGAACGGCGCCGGGGGGCATTCACCGTCCAGGCGAGCGTGCGAAGCCCACTTGACCAGACGCCGCTCGCCGAAACCACCAGAAGCGAGATGCGGAGCCAGGGATCATTCGGAAAACCCGGATCACCGGTCAGATCGCAGCCCTCAGGCACCCAAGGTCGATCTTGCTCCATTGTGCCGATAATCAGTGTTATGTAAAACAACAGGCATCAGGCGTCTGAGGACTGATCCCCTCCCGGATTTCAGGACTGAAGCCCGATCACCAATGTCCCGTCACCCAGTTGGCGGCTCATTCTTGATCCTGATCCGCCAGGCCAAGAAAAGGCCCGTCTTGCGGATCTCGATCAAGCCCGAACGCCTCGTGAACGACCGCGAGCGCCGCGTCCCCTCGATCCTGTGGGACCAGACACGAGATTCGGATTTCGCTGGTGGTGATATTCAGGATCGGAATTTCTGCGAGCGACAAAGCCTCGAACATTCGTCCCGCAACGCCAATCGAACTCCGCATGCCCGAACCGACTGCGGAAACCTTGGCAAGTCCAATTTCGACATCAACACCAATCGAGTCGTCGCCCGGCGCCATCTGATCGATGGCCGCCCGGACCACATCTCGAGCTTCCGCGAGCTCTGCGTGCTCGACGGTGAAGGCCAGCGAGATGCCATCATCACCATCGGTCTGGACGATGTCATCCACCATGACCCCCGCGTCCGCGAGCGCCGCGAAAATCACCGCCTGGCCATGATGGCCGCGCTGAAGTCCCGAGATCCCGACCCGGCCGAGTTCGCGTCGCAGCGCACATCCGACAACTGAATTCCGTTCCATACTCGAAGTCTCCCGAAGAACCAACGTGCCTGGACCAGGCTTCTGACTATGAAGCACCCTCAAGGGAACATCGAATCGACGGGCAAAAATTACAGCCCGCTCTTGAATAACTCCAGCACCGACCGCGGCGAGCTCCAACATTTCCTCCGAGCCGATCTCCGAAAGCCGTCGTGCGTTCGGAATGATCCGAGGATCGGCCGTATGAATCCCGTCGACGTCGGTGTGGATCTCGCATCCACCGCCGGAACTGCCAGCTTCCAGCGCGGCCGCAAGTGCCACTGCAGTCGTATCCGATCCGCCGCGGCCAATCGTCGTGACTTCACCGATTGGCGAAACCCCTTGAAATCCAGCCACCACCGGGACGCAGCCTTCATTGATCAAGTCGTGGAGACGAGTGGACTCGATCGCGAGAATTCTGGCCCGACCGTGCGACTGGTCGGTACGAATTCCCGCTTCACGGCCGCCAAGCGGAACTGCCGAAATGCCTCGGTTCTTGAGGGCGATCGTCATCATGGCGGTGCTGGCAAGTTCGCCGGTGGCCAGAAGCAGATCCAACGCGCGGGGATCCGGATTCGAGCCCAGCGAATGGGCGAGTTCGACCAGTTGATCAGTCGTCTTCCCCATCGCGGAAACGACTACGACCACCCGGTTACCCGCACCAACTGCTTGGGCCACGCGGTCCGCACAATTCGACAGCCGTGCCGAATCCGACAGCGACGTCCCACCGAATTTCTGGACCAAGATCGGCCCGCCTGAGGACGCCATCGTCACCCCCTATGGCCAAAAACTCCGATCGAACCTATCTCGCGGCATTCGCCGTCTGCTGCCGCTGGCTCCGTTGGGCTCGCTTTCGATCCACTTCCTTGAGCACCAGCTTTCGCATCCGGATTGCATTGGGCGTGATCTCGACCGCTTCGTCGACGGCGATGTACTCCAGCGCCATCTCGAGGGTCATCTTTCGCGGGGCCTTCATCACCACCGTCGCTTCCTTGTTGGATTCGCGAACGTTGCTGAATGCCTTCGCCCTTGCCGGGTTCACATCAAGGTCATTTTCGCGACTATTTTCGCCGACCACCATGCCTTCGTACACGTCGTCACCAGGCTCCACAAACATGACCGCTCGCTCGGAGAGGGAGAGCAGCGAGTATGGCGTCGCTCGGCCAGCCTCCATGGAGATCATCACGCCGTTACCTCGATCGCGGCGAGCGGGTCCGGCTGGACGCCAGTCCTCAAAGGTGTGGTGGAGAATCGCCTCACCACCAGAAGCGTTCAACAATCGAGTTCGCAGTCCGATGAGGCCACGGCTCGGCATCACACCTTCGATACGAGATTGACTCCCGCGATTCTCCATTGACTGAATCTCTCCACCCCGGCTACCGATCATCTCGATCGCGGCGCCAGTGGATTCCGGGGGTGCATCCACACTCACGCGTTCCCACGGCTCGTGCAGTTTTCCGTCGATCTTCCGAAGCACGACCTCTGGTCTCCCGACCACGATTTCGTACCCCTCCCGACGCATTTGCTCCAGCAGGATGCCCAGATGAAGAAGGCCGCGCCCCGAGACCCGAAAACTATCGGCGCCCTCACCCGGCTCCACACGCAGTGCAACGTTTGCTTCCAATTCCCGATCCAGTCGATCGCGAATCTGCCGCGTGGTGACGAACTTCCCGTCCCGCCCGGCCAGTGGCCCGTCGTTGATACGGAAGACCATGTGGAGCGTCGGTTCGTCGACGAAGACTCTGGGAAGCGGTTCGGGGTTCTCACGGTCCGCGATGGTGTCGCCGATACCCGCGATCTCAAGCCCTTCAATCGCACAGAGATCACCCGCCATCACGGAGTCAACTTCCCGACGGCCCAACCCTTCAAACGCCAGCACTCGACCAATACGAGCCTGTACGTTTCCATCGGTACAGCAGACCATGACAGAGGTACCAGTCTTGACAATACCGCGGGTAACTCGGCCGATGACAATCCGACCGACGAAGTCGTTTCGATCAAGGGACGTGATACGCATCTGCAGTGTGCCGTCGATATCGGCTTCCGGTTCGGGAACCTCCGCCCGGATCACTTCAAGCAACGGCGAGACACCAGATTCGCGACTGGCAGGATCTTCGTGCGACAATCCTGCCCAGCCATCCCGTCCGGATGCGTAGAGCACTGGAAAATCAAGCGATCGGTCATCCGCCCCAAGATCAACTAGGAGGTCGAATACCTCGTCGACCACCGACTCACATCGAGCCTCGGCCTTGTCACATTTGTTGACGACGACAATCGGTCGAAGACCAATCGAGAGCGCCTTGCCAAGTACGAAGCGAGTTTGGGGCATCGGGCCTTCTGCGGCATCCACCAGGAGAAGCACCCCGTCCGCCATCTTGAGCACTCGCTCGACTTCACCGCCAAAGTCTGCGTGACCCGGGGTGTCAATGACGTTCACCCGAATCGTCTCACCGTCTTCGAAGGTCCAATCGACCGCGCAATTCTTCGAGAGAATGGTGATGCCACGCTCCCGCTCCAGCGGGTTGGAATCAAGAATGCACTCCTCGCGGGCAGCATTCTCCCGAAGTGTTCCAGACTGAGTGAGAATCGCGTCGACGAGCGTGGTCTTGCCGTGGTCGACGTGAGCGATGATGGCGATGTTACGGATGGGTCGGGGCGCTGACATGTGAACTCCTGCGGGTAGTGGACCCGCGATTGATTGAGCCCCTCAGTGTACCTAAACCCGGCCGATCTTCGGTGAAATCTGAGAATCGGCGGACTCCCCCCATGCCCTCAGATGCCGTACAACGGCCGAAACTTGCCTTCGAGGTATCTCATCAGGGGATCCGAAGAGATGGGTTTCCCGGTAATCCGTTCGCAGAGCTGACTCGGCGAGTACCGCCGTCCGTGCACATGGATGTTTGACCGGAGCCAGTCGAGCAGCACCGAGAAACGGCCATCGGCGAATCCGTCGACCAAGCCCGGCATTTCCTGGCAGGCAGTCTCGAAGATCTGCGCGCAGTAGAGGTTGCCCAACGTGTAGGTCGGGAAGTACCCCATCGCTCCCATGGACCAATGAACATCTTGCAGACAGCCTCGACGATCGTCGGGAACCTCAAGGCCAAGAAAATCTCGATACGCGGTGTTCCAGGCGGCCGGAAGATCGGCTGGCGAGAGATCGCCAGTGAGCATCGCCCGCTCCAGTTCGAAGCGGATCATGACGTGCATGTTGTAGGTCGCCTCATCGGCTTCGACCCGGATGAAACCAGGGGCCACGCGATTCGCACTTTCATACGCCGCCCGGGCATCGACGCCGGAGACCGCGGCACCGAAGTGGCGCTCGAGAAGCGGAGTCGCGAACTTCCAGAAGGACTCGCTCCGACCGACCTGGTTCTCCCACATTCGACTCTGGCTTTCGTGGATGCCCAGCGAGACGGAATTTCCACAGGGCGTACCGAACGCGGCGTAGGGAATCCCCTGTTCGTACATCGCGTGGCCTGATTCATGCATGGTCGAACTCACGGCATCAGTGAGCATGTCGTCGTGAAATCGAGTCGTCATCCGCACGTCGTCACAGTGCGAACCACCACAGAACGGGTGGGTCGAAACGTCCAAGCGACCACGCGTCGCATCGAAGCCAATCCGCTCCGCCACTTCACGACAGAATGACATCTGTTCATCCCGCGGAAGTTTGAGTTGATCCAAGCGCGCATCAGGCGTCTGCCCGGAGTTTGCAATTTCTGTCACCAGATCTCGCAGACGATCGCGGAGCGGACCGAAGACGCTCGCCACGCCCGCTGCCGTACATCCGGGCTCATAGTCTTCGGCCAACGCATCCCACGGCTCGCCACCTTCGGCCCACCCGAAGCACTCGGCTTTGCGACGACAGATGTCGACCGTCTTCTCAAGCCACGGCAGAAAACGCTTGAAATCGTTGTTCGCTCGGGCTTCCACCCATTCATGCTGGGCGGCGCTCGCGGTTTCAGCGGCCTCTTGAACCAACGCCGCGGGGAGTCGAACGGCACGATCATGATCATGCCGAATGGCCCGAACGTTCGCGGCCGCCTCCGTATCCGCGCTCACGTCCATCTCACCTTCGCAGGTCAACAACATTTCAGAAACCTCAGAAGAGGTCATGCGCTCATGAGAGAGTCGAGCCAGAAGTGAGATCTGCTTCGCCCGATGCGTAGCCCCTTCCGTTGGCATCATCGTCTCCTGATCCCATCCAATCAGTCCACTGATCGAATTCAGTACCGCCTCTTCACGAAGAATCTCCAGCAAGTGGTCATACGCGTTCTGAGTGGCAGTGGTATTCATCGTGAAGCGATCCGAATGCGAGCAAAGTCTCGGCCATATGCCGTGGGGCTGCTCTGGGTGGAAAACACCATGGTACGCGACCGAAGCACCCAATCGCCACCGCCCGAATGAGAACGCCCGCTCGCCGAGGAGCGGCGAGCGGGTGATTATGATCGTCAAATGTGAATGAGCGGTTCAGCCGCCGGCGGCGGGTTTCGCATCCTTCACGTTGGCCGGAACATTCGCTTCAAGGTATTCAATGATCTCCGCTCGATTGGCGTCAGTCCGAGCACGAGCGTGATCTAGCACTGTCCAGCCACGGACATCCTTGGTCGAGAGATCGGCGCCAGCGTCGGAGAGCATCTTGATCTTCTCAAGTGGCCCCTGCGCGGCCGCGATGATGACCGCGGTCTGGCCAAGCATGTTCTTGATCTCGACATTCGCCTTGGCATCGATGAGGATCCGGACGCTTGATGGATTACCAATCCGAGCGGCACGCATCAACGCGGTTTCCTTCGCATGAATCTCGACCACATCGAGCTCGGCGCCGTTTTCGACCAGCAAGGCAACTGATTCAGGCTGGCCGATTCCGGCGGCCCAGATGAGCGGGGTCATGCCGCTCTTGTCGGCCACGTTGACCGAAGCCCCCTGCTCGACCAGATACTTCGCGGTCTCGGGATTACTCGAGAGTGCGACGGCCCAGAGAAGCGGCGTACCACCGATTTGGTCTACGTGAGCGATGTCGCCACCCTTGCTCACCAAGAATTCGAGAACCTCAAGCTGGCCGCTCTCCGCGGCGAGCGCCACTGGCGTCTTGCCGGCCTTATTGGGAAGATTCGGGTTCGCAGACGCCTCGATCAGTGCGGCCACGACCTCCACGTTGCCCTCTCGAGCAGCCCAGTGCAAGGCCGACATGCCACCGATCGAAGGTTGGTCGATCTGTTCACCCGCGGCGATCGCCTTGCTAACGCCGTCAAGATCGCCACTGCGAGCGGCCGTGACCAAACGGCCAGCGGCGGGATTCGAGCCCCTGGGGCCAACGCTCGGTGCGGTTGGCTTACCCCGAGTGATCGATCGCCGCACGGTCACGCTGAGTTCCGGGGCATTGGGGTGGTCGGTGATGACTTTCACGCTCGGACGTCGTCCGGCGGTTTCCCAGGCTTCCCAATTGATGACCAGCTCGTGATCAAGCTGCTTCTCGCCACCAATACCACTGAATACCGCGGGCTCGACCGAAATGATCGAAAACGGAATTTTGTCCGCGGAAGAAAGGGCGACCAACTGCTGGTCCGATTCTTCCTGCTTCCCCGCGTCGAGGAAATTCGGGGTCATCTTGACAAACAAGCCAACTTCGCCTTCGACCGTAATGACCTGAGGAGCGCCATTCACCATCTGAAGCGTGACTCGCTTACTGAGTTTGCTCCCCTGCTTGGTGGTCGGCTTCAGCGTAATTTCGATTTCGGCAGACTCACCCGGAGCGATGGGCTCTCGGGGCCAGACCGGAGTCGTACATCCGCAGCTTGCAATGGCCTTTTTAATCTGAATCGGCGTGTCACCATTGTTCGTGATCGTGACCGAGCCAGTCTTCGGGACACCTGGCTGCATGATTCCAAGCACGAGCTTGGAAGGCGTGAGTGTCAGGTCGAGCTTCTCGGCGAGGTTGACTGCTTGGCTTCGCGGTCCGGGGACGACGGCGTCCTTGGTCGGCGCCGTCATGAACCCACTCGGTGCCGCCGGAAGTACTTCTTTCTTCTCAGGGGCAGTGGCGGACGTGCTGATCGATGGCATGGTGGCCGGCTGGACCCTCGTCGGACTTGAAGTGTCTTTGGAGGCCTTCGCCGGGGCGGCGGCGACGGAATCAGCCTGCTGAGGCGCGGGTGCCTCCGCCGTTCCCCCGCTTTGATCGCACGCGGTGAGCGCAAGAACGATCGCCGCTGGAAGTACCGTTCGAAGGGTGCGGATGACAG
>Ga0222662_1000669_pt1 | contig 24461 bp, 20 predicted proteins | sample AntAcemetagen600_FD_179821 | JGI IMG/M metagenome (GOLD analysis project Ga0222662, IMG submission 179821) | Saline water microbial communities from Ace Lake, Antarctica - #600 | ecosystem: Environmental > Aquatic > Non-marine Saline and Alkaline > Saline | place: Antarctica: Ace Lake... | reverse complement strand
GGATTTGCTACGCGGCGGAGTCGCTGGCCGAAGCCCACGCGCGCAACCTCGTGCACCGAGACATCAAGCCCGACAACCTCTTCCTCGCCCGCACGGCCGATGGGCGCGAGGTCGTCAAGGTCCTCGACTTCGGCATCGCCCGCAAGGTGGACCCGGACAGCACGGGACCAAAGGGGGACCTGGCGCGGCGCATCGCGAAGACTGCGAAGGGGGCGACCGCGTCGGACGCGAACCTCACCGCGGTGGGCACGGTGATGGGCACGCCGCTGTATGTGGCGCCCGAGGTGCTCGAAGGGGGCGGCGCGGACCACCGAGCGGACCAGTACTCGTTGGCCGCCTCGGCCTACCACCTGCTGACCGGGCGTCCGGTGTTCACGGCATCCACGATGGAGGAGCTGCTGTGGAAGACCGTTGAGCAGGCTCCCGATCCGCCGTCCATCGCCTTGGAGCCGGGCAAGCTCCCCAAGGCACTGGACGGGATCATCCTGCGCGCGCTCGGCAAGAAGGCCGACGACCGCTACACGTCGATGGAACAATTTAGGCTCGCGCTGGAGCCCTTTGCGGCGGCCCCTGGTGCTTCCACGCTCCCCCAGCCGGTCCCTGCCTTGACAGATTCTTGACGAGATTCTTCGGGGCCACCTAGCCTCGGTTCATGCCTCGCTCCCACGTCCTTCTCGCGGTTCTCTTCGCGCTCTCCCTCGCAGGGTGCTCGAACCCCTGGGGAGGCGATGGGTGGAGCGACCCCGCGGACGATGACGACCTGTTCGGGGACGATGACGACAGCACTGCCGCGGGCGACGACGACGACGCGTCCGCCCCTGGCGATCGCGATGGGGACACCATCCTCGACGCCCACGACGGTGAAGACGACGCCGATGGGGACGGCGCGGCCAACGCCGACGACCTGGACTCCGACGGCGATGGGCTCCCTGACAGCCTCGAGGCTGGCGACGCAGACCCCAACACCTCGCCTGTGGACAGCGACGGCGACGCGGTGCCGGACTTCCTGGACACCGACAGCGACGGGAACGGCATCCCCGATGAGCTCGAGGGTCAAGGCGACCTCGACGGAGACGGGGTGCACGACGCCGCGGACACGGACAACGACGGCGACGGCATCCCCGACACGATCGAGGCGGGCACGGACGGCACGCCGCCGGACAGCGACGGCGACGGCATTCCCGACCACGAGGACCCTGACAGCGACGGGGATGGCGTCTCGGATGAGCTCGAGGGATTCGACGACCCCGATGGTGACGGCGTGCCCTCATACCTGGACGACGACGCGGACGGCGACGGCCTGCTGGATGCGGACGAGGTCGGTCCCGACCCCAACAACCCGCTCGACTCGGACAACGACGGCTTCTACGACTTTGAGGACGCCGACTCGGACAACGACGGGATTGACGACAACATCGAGCCCAGCCACGGCACGGACCCGTTCAACCGGGACACCGACGGCGACGGCTTCACCGATCTCGCCGAGATCGCTGCGGGCACCGACCCCACCGACGGCACGTCGGTCATCACCGGCTACTACGCCGAGCTGACCCCTCGCGCGAACACGACGCTGCAGGTGCCGTTCACGCCGGAGATCATCCAGGCGGACGTGCTGTTTGTGCTGGACTCGACCTGCTCGATGACGGATGAGCTCGAGACCATGGCGAACAACTTCAGCCAGGTCGTGGCCGACATCGGCATCCCCGACCTCGCGTTCGGTGTGGCGGAGTTCCAGGACTACGCGATGGAGCCATTCGGGCTTTGGTACTTCAACGACAAGCCCTTCACGCTCAACCAGCAGATCACGACCAGCACGGGGTTGGTGCAGCAGGCGTTGGACGGGTTGACGCCCATCTTCCACGACGGCGGTGACTTCCCCGAGTCGAGCCTCGAGGCGCTGTACCAGGCACTGACCGGTGTCGGCTACGACATGGACGGCGACAACCAGCTCGACGCGGTGGTGGGCACGGCGAACAACACGGACGTGCCCCCGTTCCTGTCGAGCGCGGCGGACGCGTTCGGAGGCGGCACGTCGGACGCGAACACGCCGGGCACGCCGGGCGCAGGCACCCTCGGCGGGGCCGGCTTTCGGGCCGGATCGGTGCCGATCATCGTGTACACGACCGACAACCTGATGCGCGATGCCGATCAGCCAGCGACGTTTGGTCTGCCCCCCACTGGGAGCAACCCCGCGGGCCTGAGCGACGTGGTGACGGCGGCGTCCAACCTGGGCGCGAAGTTCATCGGGATCGGGACCGACACGACACCGCAGGCCCAGATGAACGGGCTCGCGAATCAGACGGGGTCACTCGCCGACCTCGACGGGAACGGCACCGTGGAGCCGATGGTCTTCGTCGGGCTCGACAACCAGGTCACCACGTTCGTCATCGACGGCGTGGAGGCGCTGACCGACTCCGGCGTGTTCGACCTCACCCTCGAGGTCGATGATGGGGCCTATGACTTTGTGGTGGACGTGTCACCGGCCGTAGCCCCCGCAGTCACGGTGGGCACCTCGGTGACGTTTGACGTGACCCTGTACCCCGGCGTCCCCCTCATCCCCCAGGACCAGGTGTTTGTGTTCCCCATGCAGATCCTCGGCGACGGGGTGGGCGTGCTCGCCGAGTGGGAGCTCGTCCTGGTCGTGCTCGCCGGGGCTTAGGGCTCGAGCCTTAGGGCGCGTCGTCCGTCAACAAGACCGAGAGCTCCCCGAGGAACACGGGCATCTCTCCCTCGGACAAGGTGCGCGCGGGGTCAAACCCTTTGCCGGCCGGCACCGAACGGTTGCGCTCGGTGCCGTGATCGGACACCGGCTGCAGGTCGCCCGTCGGGGTGATCTGGGCGAAGTCGCCGCTCGGGGGGCCGGCCAGCGCCCGGCTCACCGCGAGGAGCAGCTCAGGCATCCGGTAGGGCTTCGGGAGGAAGAAGATGGACTCGGGGAGGTCGGGATCGGACTCGTGGGACTCGGGGATGAACCCAGAGGACAGGACCGCTGGGACGCCGGGGCGGTCGATGCGCGCCTTGCGCAGCACCTCCATCCCATCGACGTGGGGCATGCGCACATCGAGCATCAGCAGATCGATGCGGTCTTTGTTCACGCGCCACACCTCCAGGGCCTGAAGACCATCCTCGGCGGTCAACACCTCGTACCCCTGCTTGCGCAGCATCGTGCTGACCATCGCGAGGATCCCCGGCTCGTCCTCAGCCACAAGGACGGTGCCGGCCCCCATGATCATCGGGAGGGGTTCCATGGGTGTGGGGCGGGTCCGGTGCGCCGGCCTCCTGCCTGGCTGGGCGGGCAGCCGGAGGCTGAAGCGTGCGCCGCCGGTCGGACCGGCATCCACCTCCACGTTGCCGCCGTGGGCGTGCACGAGGTTGTAGACCGATGACAGCCCGAGACCCATGCCGCGGCCAAGACCCTTGGTGGTGAAGAACGGGTCGAAGATGCGTCGCCGCAGCGCCACGGGCACGCCGGGCCCCGAGTCCGTCACCTGGAGCATCACCGCGGGTTCCTCGGCCACGTCTCCGTCATCGAGCGGCTTGCTCAGCAGCCCCGCGCTCACCTTGAGGTTCAGGACCCCGCCGCCTGCGTAGGCCTGCATGGCGTCGCGGGCGTTGATGCACAGGTTGAGGATGGCCTGTTGGAGCTGGCTCTCGTCTGCGAGCACGGGGGGCAGGTCAGGATCCACCTGGGTCATCACCTGAATGCTGGGAGGGATCACGCGGTGCAGTAAATGCAGGGTCGCCTCCACCAGCGCCCCGACATCGAGGTAGGTGCGGTGGGGCGCTTGTCCGCGCACAAGCGCGAGGAGGCGCTGGGTGAGGCGCGCGGCGAGCTCCGCCGACTCCTCGACGCCGAGGGACAGATCGGCGATCTCGCTGTTCGGCTTCGCCAGCGAACGGATCGCCGAGGCGTTGCCGAGGATCCCCGTCAACAGGTTGTTGAAGTCGTGGGCGATGCCCCCGGCCAGCGACGACAGCGCCTCCATCTGCCGGGACAGCGCGAGCTTGTCCAGCAGGGCGCGCCGCTCCGCGAAGTCGGTGACCATCACGAGCATCCCTGAGGGCACTCCCTCGGTACTCGGCGGCAGGCTGCGCCCGGAGAGCAGGACCGGCACCAGCGCGCCCCCGGCGTGCATCAAGTTGGCCTCGAAGCGCGCCGGCTCGCCCGCTTCCCACCGGCGCATCCCCCGCACGACCCGCTCGCGGTCCTCGTCGGACACGAGGTCCACCAGGGGGCGCGCCACCAGCCGCGACCGGGCCGCGTACCCGAGCATTCCGGCGAAGGCGCGATTCACGAACAGGAGCTCCCCGATGTCGTTGAGCGTGATCAGCCCATCCGCGAGGTTCTCTACGAGGCTGCGGTAGCGCTCGCGGCTCTCATCGGCCGTGCCCGCGCTGCTCGTGCGCTCCTGCGTGCCGGACTGCTCGGTGGCCCGGGGCTGGACGAAGAGGAACCAGCAGGTGTCTGCCTTGAGGATGCGCACGGACACCGGCACCTGGGTCCCGCGTCGGCTGATCAGCGTCATGTCCAGGGTCTGCATGGGCGGAGCGCCCACGTCGGCCCCAGCGCGAGCGCGGTCCAGGGCCGCCTTGGAGCCAGGAGTCAGTAGATCGAGGGGGTCCTGCCGCAGCAGTTGGCTGTGGCTGTACCCGAGGAGCTCGCAGAACGCGGGGTTCGCGTCCCGGATGCTGCGCGCCGCGATCGCGACGACACCCTCACGGGTGCCCTCGAAGATCAGCCGAAACTCGCGTAGGTACAGGCTCATCGCCGTGGCGAGCCTAGCAGGGTGGGCGCATCGCGGACCGAGGCTACTCGGCGGCTTCGTCCTCGGTGGGCTCGGCGTCTGCGTCACCAGCGGGCTGGGTCGCTTCGCTGCCGGCGTCGCCAGCGCTCCAGTCCGGTGCGTCCTCTTCGCTGATCACCGGCTTCGCCGCGTCGCGCGACTCCTTGGCCTTGGTCTTCTCGTCGATCAACTCGTCGAGCACGTTGCCTTCTTGACCCGCCTCGACCACGGCGAACACCCGGCCGTTGTCCATGTAGACGTAGTAGGTCACCTCGTCGTTCTTGTAGGCGGTCTGCGAGCCGTCAACGAGCAGGAACTCGTTGCCCTTCCGGTCGATCTCGAAGGTGTAGTAGAGGATCTCGACGTAGGCGTCCTTCTTGAAGTCCTTGCGGATCTTCACCGGCTTGTCCCACGACATGTAGACGTCGTCCTGGGTCATGCCCTTGACGACCTTGCCCTCTACCACGGCCGGCATGATCTCCTCGTCGATGCTCTCCCACATGCGGTAGTAGCCCGCCTGCTCGAGGAACTGCTTGCGCTCCTCGGTGGTGGAGAGCTTCTCGAAGACCTTGACCTCGTCGTCGGTCATCCAGACGTCGAACGAGCGGGCGAGCACCTTGTCGGCGTCGGGCCACTTCTTGATCTTCTTCATGTTCACCCGTCCCGCGAGGGCCGGCGTGGTGATGGAGAGGCAGAGCAGGATGATCAGGGGGGAGAGCCAGCGCTTCATTGGGGTCCTCGGTTCTCGGTGTCCGTGCGGTAGGACCGCGACTCGGCAGCAGGAAGGTCGCGAGAGGATAGCTCAGCAACTCCTACTGCCTGTGATGGGAGCCAGCCGCGCGGCCCTTCGGGCACCGCCACCTGGATCCAGGGAGTGCCACGCTCGACCACGTGCAGCTCCGCGCCTTCGTGCAGCACCAGCAGGTCACGGCTCTGCAGATCCCGGCCCGACCGCAGCGTCACCTCGTCGTGAAGGACCACGCCGACCGGCCGGCTCGCGTGTTCCCACGACTGAAACAGCCACCCGCCGAGGCCGAGCACCGCCATGCCCGCTCCGAGCGCCATGGCTGGCGCCGCCCCCGTGAACGGACGTCGCACACGCACGGCGGCGAGGCAGAACAACAGCGCCCACCCCAGCGCACCGAGAAGCAGCAGCTCGGTCGACGACATGCGATCGATGGGCAGGAGCAGGGCGCCCCAGATGAAGCCGCGCCCCCCGGGCAGGGGAATCTCATCCTTTGTGCGCTCCCGCGCCGAGTCCAGGTTGGCGATCAGGTCGCCGTCCCGGGGGATCAGGAGCTGAGCGCGTCGCCACGCCAGGATGGCCCGGCCCAGCTCGCCGGCGCGATACCAGGCGTTGCCTTGGTCGTAGAGCAGGTCTCCGGTGCGGTGCCCTTCGCCCTCGAGCGCCTCGAAGCACGTCGCTGCCTGGGAGTAGGCGCCCTCGTTGTACGCCGCGACGCAGGCCTGCGATGCCGGCGACGCCACCGCGGGCGCGAGGAGCAGCACCTGCACGGCGATGCAACACGCCACGATCCAAAGAACGCCTCGCCTCGTGGTTCGCGGGCTCATCGCCACTCTCCCGCCGCGTCCGCGACCCACTGCGCGATGTCAGCCGCCAATGAGCCCGCGCTCTCGCCGCCATAGCGCACGCCCTCCGCCCGGGCGAGCAGGCCAGTCAGCCGCTCTGCGAGCTCGCGGGGGGCGCCGGCGCCCACCAGCGCCTCGGTGGCCTCCCCCGGCGACAGCGACGCACCCGAGCGCTCCATGCGCGCGGTGAGCCAGTCGCGCAGCGCCGCCTCCGATCCCTGCACGTCGCCGGCACTCCCCGCAGCCGCAGCTGCGCTGAGCGCCGCCTTCGCTTCGCGGTTCCGAGCCGCCTGACGCCCCCGGTCCGAGCCGGCCGTTCGGCTGCGCGCCTCCAGGGTGGCGAGTCCGCCAAAGCTCAGCAGCGGGAGCAGGAGGAGAGCCAAGATCAGCGGGTGCGTGGGGCTCAGCCCGTCTCGTCCCAGCAGCCGGTCGCCGGTGCGCAGGGGCAGGATGTCGGAGGCGAGGATCTCGATCTCCTCCTTGCTCGCCGCCATGCCCTCGCTGCGCGCCACCGCAGGCTCAGCCACCGCCTCGCCGGTCACCTTGAGGCGCAGCTTGCCGCCCAGAGCGGTCTCGTAGCGCTCCGTTGCGGGGTTGAAGAAGGTGAAGCGCACCGGGGGGATCTCCAGCACGCCGGGCTTGAGCGGGACCAGCGCTTTGCGGAACACCGCGCGGCTGTGGATCTCGCCATCCACCAACGCCACCTGGGTGGTTGGGTCCTCGTCGTACACCCGCAGGCCTTGTGGGACCTTGACGTCCACCTCGGGAGCGCGCAGGGCGCCGATCCCCTCCAACCGCAAGGTCAGCGTGACCGTCTCGCCGGCCGCGATGGTGTTTGAGTCCAAGCCGCTGAACAGCTTGAACTGGCCCACGGCGCGTCCAAAGTCCGCGGGGCGATCCGCTGGCAATGGCCGCACCGCGACGGGCACGGGCCGCGTCTCCAGCGAGAGGTCGCGCACCCGAGCGAACAGCCCCGATCCGCCCATCACCTCGGGGAGCGAGACCGCGGCGACGCCGACCTCGGTGGCCCCCTCTTCCACCGCGAACACCGGGATGGCCGCCGTGAAGACCTCGACCCTGCGGCCGTCGCGCATGACCCGGGTGTTCGTCCACTCCGCATCGATGCCCGGCTCAGACGAGAGCCCCCCGAAGTCGGGCATGGCGCGCACCGTCGGCTGGCGGACGCGCCCCGAGCTGCCCACCTCCAGGCTCCACGTGAACGCCTCTCCGACGTACGGCGTGGCGTTGCTCACGCTGGCCCGGGCGTAGTGCTGCGCGTTCTCGGGGATGCCGGCGTCGACGGAGCCCTTCGCGCCGTTGGGCGCGCTCTTGGTGCTGCCCTTGACCACCTTGAGATCGAGCGCGTTGCTGCTGATCTTCTTGCCTCCCATCGTCACCGTCGCGGGGCCGATGCTCCACTCGCCCACCGTCTTCGGGCTCAGCTGATAGCTGTAGGTCATCGACTGGGACACGCTGCCCCGCCCCATCTGGAACGCGCTCGACTCCCCCGCGAACGTCAGCGTGAAGCCGTCGCTGCGGGGGAAGCTCGGGTTCGACACGATGTTGGTGCCGCCTTGCACCACGATCTGCACGGTCGCGCGACCGCCGAGACCGACGATGGGCCGGTCGCAGATCAGCGTGACGTTCTGCGCCGCGGCGAGGCCGGGGGCGACGAGAAGAGCGAGGAGCATCAGCCAGAGCGCGCGCATCACCAGTCCTTCCCTGCGCTGCGGCGCCCACGCTTCGCCTCGCGCTCCGTGCGCTGGTCTCGGCGGTTGCTCTGGTCTGCTTCCAGCGCCTTGAGCAGCTGCTCCGCTTGTTCCTCGGTCAGCGCCCCCTCCACCACCGACGCGGGTCGATCGTCGGGCGCTTCAGCCTCTTCGGTGTCCGAGGATACGGCTCCGTCCGCCGGCGTGTCGTCGCCGCCCTCCCCGCTGCGGTCGATATCGGCTGCCTCCGCCGCGCCGCCCTGCTGCTCCTGCTGCTCTTGCTGGTCCTTTTGCTCCTGATCGCCCTGGCTGCCCTCGCTGTCCTGGGGCTCGGAGTCCTGCTCCTCCTTCTCCTCCGCCTGCCCGTCCTGAGCCTCCTCATCCTGCTGCCCGGACTGGCCCTGCTGCTGCTCTTGTTCCTGCTGCTCGCCCTCGCCCTCTTGGTCCTGCTCGCCCTGCTCCTGCTCGTCCGCGTCGCCGTCCTCCGGCGGCTGCTCCTCCTGCTCGGACTGCTCCTGCTGCTGCTGGGCCTGCTCCATCAGCTCTTCGTAGCGGCGCTGGGCGAGATCGCGGTTGTGGGACGCGTCCTCGTCGTCCGGACGCAAGGCCAGCGCCTCCTCGTAGTGCGCCATCGCGTCGGGGTAGCGGCCCTGCTGGAAGGCGGCGTTGCCAGCTCCGTAGAACGCGTCGGCGGCGAGCTCGGTCTTGTCCGTGGCGGTGGCGGCGAGGAAGGCCTCCTCAGCCTCGGGGTAGCGCTCCAGTCGAAACAGCGCCTGGCCGAGGTTGTAGTCGAGGCGCCGATCGGTGGGGTCGTCTACCTGGGCGTCCGTCCACAGGGTCAACGCCTCCTCGTAGCGCGCCTCGTCGAAGGCCTCGTGGGCCTGCCGATCGGGCGAGTCCGAACCGAACAGCGACCACGCCAGCGCCGAGCCCGGAGCGGCGGTGGCTCCCAGGAGCCCCACCACGAGCAAGCCCGCTGCTGCGCGGTTGCGGCCGGGCCCGGTGAGCCCCTCGAGGATGAGCAGCAGCAGCGCTGGCAGCAGCGCCCACTGGAAGCGCTGCTCGTGACGGCGCTCCCGGGAGCTCGCCAGCTCGCGGGCCTCCAGGGTGCCCTTGATGTCTTCGAGGTAGATGCGGCGCAGGTCCAGGTCGCCGGCCACCGACTGCACGTAGGTGGCGCCCGTGGTCAGGGCCAGCTCTTTGAGCGAGCTCTCATCGAGCTTGCTGAGCACGACCTTGCCGTTCTGCTTGATGAAGCCACCCCGGCCGTCGGGGATGGGCGCGCCCTCGACCGCCCCCATGCCCACGACGAAGACGTGCACGCCTTGCTTGCGGGCCTCTTCGGCGGCAGCGCGTAGCTCGCCGGAGTGGTCTTCGCCGTCGGTGATGAGCAGGACGGCGCGGCCCGAGCGCTCGTTCTGGGGGAACGCGCCCATGGACGTGCGCACGGCGGCTGCGAGATCGGTGCCGCCCACGGGCACCCAGTTGGGGTCCATCTTGTCGAGGAAGAGCTCGAACGCGTGGTAGTCCAGGGTCAGCGGACACTGCACAAACGCGGTCCCGGCGAACGCCACGAGCCCCACCCGATCTCCCTTGATGAGGTCGAGCAGGTCCCGAATCTCCCGCTTCGCCGCGGTCAGTCGGTCCGGCTTTGCGTCCTCGGCGAGCATGCTCTTGGACAGGTCCAAGGCCACGACGAGATCCACGCCCCGCCGATGCACGTCCTCCCAGTGGAAACCCCAGGTTGGGCCGGCGAGGGCCAGGATGAGCAGCACCGCGGACGCGGCCAGCAGCCCCACCCGGATGGCCGAGCGCCCCGAGGTCATCGGCGGGGCGAGCTTCTCCAGCATCGCGGCGTCCGCGAACCGAAGCAGCGCAGCTCGCCGGCGGCGCAGGGCCACCCACAGCAGCGCGCCCAGGGGCACGAGCAGCCACAGCAGCCACAGCAGGTCGCCGTGCTCGAAGCGCAGCCCGCTCATGGCAGGGTCCTCAGCCAGGTGGCCCGCAGCAGCACGTCCAGCACCAGCAGAAGCAGCGCCGGCCACAGCGCGAACGGGTACAGCTCCTCGTAGTCGGTGTACTGGCGGACCTCGACCTTGGTCTTCTCGAGCTCGTCGATGATGGCGTAGATGCGCTCCAGGCCCTCGGTGTCGGTGGCGCGGAAGTAGCGCCCGCCGGTGGCGTCAGCGATGGCGGTCAGGGTGTCTTCGTCCAGGCTCACCTCCTGGTACTCGATGCCAAATGGGGTCTGGAAGCGCGCGCGCCCCTTGCTGCCGACCCCGATGGTGTAGACCTTGATGCCGTAGGTCGCGGCGGCGCGGGCGGCCTGCACGGGGTCGAGGATCCCGGTGGTGTTCTCGCCGTCGGTGAGCAGCACGACGATCTTGCTGTTGCCCGGCAGCTCCTTGAGGCTCGTCACCGCGCTGCCCAGGGCGTTCCCGATGGCGGTGTTGCCCCCAGCCATGCCGCGCTTCACCGCGCCGAGAGTCTGCTTGAGCACGCTGTAGTCGGTGGTGAGCGGACACTGGATGAGCGCCTCCTCGCCGAACACGATGAGGCCGATGCGGTCGTTGATGCGCCGGTCGATGAAGTCGTCGACGACCTTCTTGACCACCTGCAGCCTGGTGGCGGCGTCCCGGCCGAGGTTGAAGTCCATGGCCCGCATGGACTCGGACGTGTCGATGACGAGGGCGATGTCCACGCCCTCGGACATCACCTCCTCCTGAACGACGCCGCCTTGGGGGCGGGCGAGGCCGATGATCAAGAGGAACAGCGCGGCGAGCCGCAAGCCCAGTGGGAACAGGCGCAGCACCGCGGGGCGGCCGCCCTGGGCGCTGCGCACGAGATCGAGGGAGCTGAAGCGCAGCCGCCCTTGTCCCGCCCCGCGCAGGTGGGCGTAGACCACGGGGGCCAGCAGCAGCACCAACCCCAAGAACGCCGGGGTGGCGAAGCGCCATGCGTTCCAGCCGCTCATGGCGCCTCCTCCACCGGTGGCGGGGTGCGGTCGATGACGAGGCGCACGGACTCCAGCCAGCCGGTCAGCTCGCTGCGCAGCACGGGCTCGCGGGCGAACTTGACCCGGTCGGATGCCTCCAAGACCGTGCGGATGGCCTGCTCGAGCTGCCCGTCGCGTGCGAGCTCGTCCGGCAGGGCGCGCAAGACCTCCGACGTGGTCATCTGGAACGCGGAGAAGCCGAAGCGGCCTTGCAGGTAGACCCGCAAGATCGCGGAGATGTCGAAGGCGAAGGGCCCCTGGTCGGGGGCGTCGGCGGCGCCGCTGCGCTCCAGTTGGGCCAGCGCGCGGCGGGCCAACTCCGCCGGAGGCACAGGCGGAGGCGCGATGGGCGTGGACTTGCGCAAGCGCAGCAGCCCGCCCACCAGCAGCAGCAGCGCGGCGAGCGCAAGCCCGCCTGCGATGAGCGGCGCTCGATTGGGATCGGGCGCGGCGACGGCCTTCAGATCGCGCAGCTCATCGTCGCCGGCCTCCTCGGCGCCGCCGGTGCGCTTCGCCTCGACGATGATCGGCCCGGTGCCGGCGGTGCCGACCTGATCGCCCAGCCGCCAGGGGCCCTCGACGCCGGGGATCACGTAGGTACCGGGCAGCGGCGCCTTGAGCTGGAAGCGCTGGCGCAGCAGGGTGCGGCCGGCGGCTTGCTGCGCCGGATCGGCCTCGACCTTCATGAGGACGAGGCGCTCGATGGTCGCGCCGGGATCGGGCAGGTCAAAGGTCACGTCCGTGGCGCGGTCCACCTCCACGGTCATCCAGAACGGCCGCCCGGGGACGACGTCCGCCCGATCGACCCACGCCCGGACCACCACGGGCTCGCTGGACGTGGTGTCGTTCCACTCGTCCTGGGCGGGCCCGCATCCCTGAAGGGCGACCAGCAGCGCAAACAGCAGCGTGATCCGCGCGGTCATCGCATCCCCCGCTCGCGCTGGCGGAAGTACCGCGTCAGCGGCCCCGCGACGCCTTCGTCGGTGGACAGATGCACCAGATCGACGCGCAGCCTACGCAGCCGGGTCGCGAGATCCGCCCGTCGGGACTCGGCCTCCTTCTCGTATCGGGCGCGCACCGCGCTGCTCGACGTGTCGATCCACGCGCCCTCGCCGCTCTCGGCGTCTTCCAGCGCCAAGAAGCCCACGTTGGGCAGCGAGCGCTCCCGGGGGTCGCTGATCTGGAACACCACCAGATCGTGGCGCCGGTTCACGAGGCGCAGAGGGGTCGCGAGGTCATCCGCCTCCGACAGGAAGTCGCTGACGAGGAACACCACCGCCTTGCGGCGCACGACCTTGCTGAGAAACGACAGCGCCTCGGCGAGATCCGTGCCGCTGCCTCGCCGCTCGCAGTCGAGGATCTCCTTGATCACCCGCCAGACGTGTCCGCGGCCCTTCTTGGGCGGCACGAAGCGCTCGATGCGGTCCGAGAACAGGATGAGGCCGACCTTGTCGTTGTTGCGCACGGCGGCGAACGCCAGGGTCGCCGCGAGACGCGCCGCCATCTCGTTCTTGGTGCTGCCCTGGGTGCCGAAGTCGCCGGACGCGGAGATGTCCACGAGGATCATCACAACAAGCTCGCGCTCCTCGCGGAACTCTTTGACAAACGGGCGCTGCATGCGCGCGGTGACGTTCCAGTCGATGGTGCGCACGTCGTCGCCGGGCACGTACTCGCGCACCTCCTCGAACTCCATGCCTCGGCCCTTGAACATGGACTTGTAGTCGCCGGCCATAACCTCGTTGACGCGGTGGCCGGTGGCGATGTGGATGCGCTTGACCTCGGCCATGAGCTCCGGCGAGAGGCCACGGCCCGCTCCGAGCGCGTCGTCCTCCAGCCAGCGACCGGTGGCGGCGTGAGCGGCCAGCGCAGCTCCCTTCGCTTCGTCTCGCTTGCCCCGGGCGCGCGCAGCCCACCCGCCCACCGCGATCGCGAGGATCGCGCCGGCGATGGCGAGCAGCAGCGGGCCGAGCAGGGCAGCGGGCATGGGGCCTCCGAGGCGGGGTCTAGGGCACGGGCACGCTGGAGAGGATGCGGTCGATGACGCGGTTGGCGTCGACCTCCTCCGCCTCGGCTTCGTAGCTGAGCACCACGCGGTGGCGAAGCACGTCCGCGGCCATCGTCTTGATGTCGCCGGACGTGACGTAGCTGCGACCGGCGAGCAGGGCGTGGGCCCGCGCCGCCTTCTGAAGATTGATGGTCGCCCGGGGCGAGGCGCCGAACTGGATCAGCGGCACCAGATCCTTCAGGCCAGCGCTCGCGGGGTCGCGGGTCGCCATGACCAGATCGAGGATGTAGTCGACCAGCTTCTCGTCGAACCGGATGCGCCGGGAGACCTGCCGCGCGTAGGTGAGGTGCTGGGGCGTGATGACCGCGTTCAGCTTCGGGAAGCCGGTCATGGAGCGCCGCAGGATCTCCTTCTCCTCCTCGCGGGTGGGGTAGCCGATCTCCAGCTTGAGCATGAAGCGGTCGATCTGCGCCTCGGGCAGGGGATAGGTGCCCTCCTGCTCGATGGGGTTCTGCGTCGCGAGCACGAGGAAGGGGTCGGGCAGCGGGAAGACGGTGTTTCCGATGGTGACCTGGCGCTCCTGCATCGCTTCGAGCAGCGCCGACTGCACCTTCGCAGGCGCGCGGTTGATCTCGTCGGCGAGCAGGATGTTGGTGAAGACGGGGCCCTGCTTGACCGCGAACTCGCCCGACTTCGGGTTGTAGATCTGGGTGCCGATCACGTCGGCGGGAAGCAGGTCCGGCGTAAACGAGATGCGCTTGAAGCCGGTGTGTACCGCGTCCGCCACCGCTTGCACGGTGGTGGTCTTGGCGAGGCCAGGCACGCCTTCGAGCAGGATGTGGCCGCCGGCCAGCAGGCCGATGAGCAAGCGCTCGACCATCATCGTCTGACCGACCACGACCCGAGCGACCTCGTGCTTCAGCGCGGCGAACGACGCGCTGGCCTGCTCGACCTCGGACTTGAGCTGTTCTGGATTCACGGGTTCTGTGTGCATCGTCATGTCTCCCGGCGCGGTTCCTACTCCAACGCCCCAGCGATTGCCAGCAACGGGGCGACCCGTTCCCTGACGGTGTCCTCGGCATCCGTCACGCCGCCAAAGCGCAGCGCGTCTCGCTGGGTCTCTAAACCCTCACGGGAGCCGACGTAGTCCTTGCCGACCGGATGAGCCGCCAGCAAGTCGTGCAGCGCGAGCGCCTCGGTGACCGCGGCCTCGGACTGGCCTGCATCCAACGCGGCGCGGGTGGCGAGCAGGGCAGCGGCGATGGGGGACTGCGCGCTCTCCTCGGCGAGCAGCCGCCGCCAGAGCCAAGCAGCGCCGCCCAGCGCGAGCGCGAGCACCACACCGCTCGCCAGCCCCTGACCCAGCAGCGAGCGGCTCCGCCCACGTCCCAGCGTGCGCGCGTCAGCCACGTACTCGGCGCTGTCGCCGGCCGGGTTGGCCGCGGTGATGGTGGCGGGCCCGATGACGTAGGGGCCGCCGCGATCCGGAAGGGTCACCGTGCCGTTGGTCCACCACGTGCTGCGGGTCCCGTCGAACTTGCTGCCGGTCGAGCCGAGGCGCAGCGCGCCGCCGTCGGGCACCTCGACCTGGGGCACGCGGGGGAGCAGCTGCTCGGGCCGCCCATCCCAGCTCAGCTCCACCTGCACGCTGATCTCCGCGCTCGGCGCAGCGTTGCCGCGCACGAGCAGGCGCGCGCGGGTGTCGGCGACGGCGTAGGCAGGAAGAAGGAGGGCCGCCGCGATGATCGTGGCGAGCAGCTTCACTCGTCGTGGCCTGCCAGCTTGCTGAAGAAGCGCTTGAAGCTGCTCGTCTCGCCGTCTTTGATCTTCTGTCCCTCGATCTCGGCCAGCTCCGTCAGCAGCTCCCGCGACCGATCGTCCAGCTTTGTGGGCACCGCGATCTTCACGACCATCACCTGATCACCCTTGCGCCCGCTGCGCACGTTCGGTGCGCCGAGACCCGCGAAGCGGAGCTGGTCACCAGGCTGCGTGCCGTGGGGGATGTCGAGATCCTTCTGCCCGTCGAGGGTGGGGGCGGGGATGACTCCGCCGAGGGCCGCGACAGGGAAGGGCACGTCGATCATGCAGGCGATGTCGTCGCCGTGCCGCTCGAAGATCTCGTGGCGCTTCACTCGCAGGAAGACGTACAGATCGCCGGGCGGACCGTTGCGCGAGCCGCCTTCTCCTTCGCCGGCGAGCCGAAGCTGCATGCCGTCGTCCACGCCCGCCGGGATGTTCACCGACAGCTTGCGGTCACCCGCGACGCGCCCGCGCCCGGTGCAGACCGTGCACTTCTCGGCGTAGCTCTGACCTGCGCCGCGACAGGTCGGGCACGCGGTGCGCACCTGCAGAAACGCCTGCTGCTGGATGACCTCGCCGCGCCCACCGCAGGTCCCGCAGGTCACGGGGTCGCTGCCTGCCTTGCCGCCGGACCCGTCGCAGGTCTCGCACTCCTCGGAGCGCTGAAGGGTGATCTCGCGGGTGAGCCCCTTGACCGCCTCCTCGAACGTGATCGTCATGTCGAAGCGGACGTCGCTGCCTTTGCGTGGTCCGTTGCGAGTACGCCGCTGTCGCTGGCCTCCGCCCCCGCCAAACCCAAACAGATCAGCGAACATGTCGCCGAACGAGCTGAAGATGTCGTCGGTGTTGGCGAAGCCCGCGCCGCCGCGCAGCCCTGCGTGCCCGAAGCGGTCGTACTTCGCGCGCTTCTCGTCCGTGGACAGCACGTCGTAGGCCTCAGCGGCCTCCTTGAACTTTGCCTCGGCCTCTTTGTCGTCAGGGTTCCGATCGGGGTGGTGCTTGAGCGCCAGCTTGCGATAGAGCTTCTTCAGCTCTCCCGCGCTGGCGTCTTTCTTCGCTCCCAGAACCTCGTAATAGTCGCGCTTCTCGGACACGTGCTGCAGGCCTCCTTGCGTCGCGTGACGGACGCGGGTCCCGCGCTACCTAAGTCGCGACAGCGACGTGTCAAGCGACCATCGGGCAGGGGCCGCCGCGCGATCGCTCCTGTATCGTCCGCGACCCATGAAAGACGGCTTCATCATCACCATGCTCTCCGTGCTCCCGCGCAAGTTCATCTCGCGCACGATGGGGGCCGGCACGCGGCTCGCGCTCCCTCGGGGTGTGCACCGCGCCATCCTCCGCTGGTACGTCGGCCACTACGGGGTGAACCTGGACGAGTGCGTCGGCGGCATCGAGGACTACCCGACCATCGCCGAGTTCTTCACCCGGCCCCTTCTGCCCGAAGTGCGCCCCATCGCGCAGGCGCCGGACGCGCTCGTCTCCCCGGTGGACGCCAAAGTCTACGTGCTCGGCACCACCGAGGAGGGGAGGATCCCCCAGAGCCCGGAGCTCGACTACCCCATCCAGACCTTGCTCGGCGGGGACCAGCGGTACGAAAAGGCCGACTTCGCGGTGCTCTACCTGGCGCCGAAGGACTACCACCGGGTGCACAGCCCCCGCGAAGGCGGCGTGGTGGGCTACCGCTACCGACCGGGCGAGCTGTGGCCAGTCTTCCCCGGCGCCACGAAGCGGGTCAAGGAGCTGTTCGCGCGCAACGAGCGACTGGTGATCCGGCTCGACACCGACGTCGGCGAGATCGCGGTGGTCATGGTCGGCGCGTTCGGAGTGGGGCGCATGAGCCTCGCGTTCGGCGACACCGTGACCAACACCGGCAGCGCGCCCGAAGAGCACGCGTTCCTCGAGCCCACGCCCATCGAGCGCTGCGGCGAGGTGGGCCGCTTCGGCATGGGGAGCACCGTCATCCTGCTGCTGCCCCACGGGACCATCGACTGGTCGGTGCAGCCAGGCCAGGACGTCAAGCTCGGTCAGTCTCTGGGCACGCTCAAGGTGCCGACCACCGCGTCCTGACCTCGGGGCTCAGAACAGCTGCATCCCTACACCGCGCGCCATGGCGGTGGCGGTCAGGACGATCCCCACTCCGATCGTGAACTCCACGAACGAGAGGCGGCTCACCAGGGTGCCGGTGTGTGACCACAGATCTTCGGGACGCACGGGGCCTCCGGCCCGCTTCGCGCGCGCCATGGCTGTGCGCCACTGAATCAGGATGCTCATGGGCACGAGCTCGACGGCCAGAAGCAGGGCGAGCAGCGTCATCTTCAGCCAGAAGGCGTCGTTCTCGACGTACCAGGCCACCGGCTTGGCGAGGCCGCCGAACAGCCGCCACAGCCCCGCTCCGATCATCACCGCCGCAGCGACCCCGCTGAGGGTGTCGAAGAGGAGGGCCACCCGGCGCTTGTCGGGCGTCATCTCGCCGTGCAGGGCGACGCCGCGCATGAGCATCGCGGTCAACGCGACGCCGATCGCGACCAGATGCACAAAAGCGGCTAGAGCGGCGGTCATCCCGTCACCCTAGCCGCCCGTGTGTCTGGCTCTGCGCCGAGGCGCGTCGTGTCTACTCGGTCTCTTCGAACTCGGCGTCGATGACGTCATCGCCACCGGCCGCGGCTGCCTGCTCGAAGCCGGCATCCGCGCCCTCGCCACCGCCGTCAGCCGCCGAGTACATGCTCTGCGCCATCTCGTGGCTCAGGGCCTCAATCGACGCCAGCGCCGCGGCGATCTGGTCCGCGTCATCGGACTCGACCGCCGAGCGGCCCTCGGTGAGCGCGGCCTCGAGCTTGCCCTTGAGATCCTCGGGCAGCTTCTCGCCGTTCTCATCGACCAGCTTCTGGGTCTGGTAGACCATGGTGTCGAGCTGGTTCTTCTTCTCGATGGCCTCTCGGCGCTCGTTGTCCTCTTCCTCGTGCGCCTTGGCGTCCTTCACGAGCTGCTCGACCTCGTCCTTGCTCAGGCCCGAGCTCGCCTCGATCTTGATGGACTGCTCCTTGCCCGTGGCCTTGTCCTTGGCGGACACGTGCACGATGCCGTCGGCGTCGATCTCGAACTTGACCTCGACCTGCGGCACGCCGCGGGGCGCCGGGGGGAGACCGACGAGCTGGAACCGACCGAGGGTGCGGTTGTCCTTGCTCATGGGGCGCTCGCCCTGGACCACGTGGATGTCCACGGCCGTCTGGTTGTCGGACGCGGTGGAAAACACCTCGGTCTTCTCGCAGGGGACCGTGGTGTTGCGCTCGATGAGCGCGGTCATCACGCCGCCCAGGGTCTCGATGCCGAGGCTCAGGGGCGTCACGTCCAGGAGCAGCACATCGGTGACCTGACCGGTGAAGACACCGCCCTGCACCGCGGCGCCCATGGCCACGACCTCGTCCGGGTTCACCGAGCGGTTGGCCGACTTGCCGAAGTACTCCTCCACGCGCTTCTGCACCAACGGCATGCGGGTCGAACCGCCGACCAGCACGATCTCGTCGATCTCGCTGGGCTTCACGCCGGCGTCCTTGAGGGCCTTCTTGACCGGTCCCATGGAGCGCTCGACGAGGGGCTCGATCATCTGCTCGAACTTGCTGCGGGACAGCTCGATCTGCAGGTGCTTCGGGCCCGAGGCGTCCGCCGTCAGGAACGGCAGGTTGATGTCCGTCTTCTGCGCAGACGACAGCTCGATCTTCGCCTTCTCAGCCGCCTCCTTGAGGCGCTGCAAGACCATGTTGTCCTTGCTGACGTCCAGCCCGGACTCCTTCTTGAAGGTCTCCATGAGCCAGTCGATGAGGACCTGGTCGAAGTCGTCACCGCCGAGGTGGGTGTCGCCGTTGGTGGACTTCACCTCGACGACGTTGTCGCCGATCTCGAGGATGGAGATGTCGAACGTGCCGCCGCCGAGGTCGTACACCGCGATGGTCTCGTCGTTCTTCTTGTCGAGCCCGTAGGCGAGGGCCGCCGCGGTGGGCTCGTTGATGATGCGCTTGACCTCGAGACCGGCGATGGCGCCCGCGTCCTTGGTGGCCTGACGCTGGCTGTCGTTGAAGTACGCCGGCACGGTGATGACGGCCTCGGTGACCGTCTCGCCCAGGTACTCCTCTGCGGCGCGCTTGAGCTTCATGAGGATCTTGGCGGAGATCTCCGGCGGGGAGTTCTTCTTGCCGTCGATCTCAATGGCGACGCCGCCGCCCTTGCCCTTGACGACCTTGTACGGGACGCGGCCCGCCTCGGTCTTCACCTCGTCGAAGCTGTTGCCCATGAAGCGCTTGACGGAGAACACCGTGCGCTCGGGGTTGGTGATGGCCTGCCGACGAGCGGCCTGGCCCACGAGGAGCTCGCCGTCCTTGGCCCACGCCACGACCGATGGGGTGGTGCGCGCGCCTTCTTCGTTGGTGATGACCTTGGGCTCGCCGCCCTCGATGACCGAGACGACGGAGTTGGTCGTGCCGAGGTCGATGCCGATGATCTTGCCCATGTCTGCTCCTATCCCGGTCTGCTCGACTCGGGGTGCAACGCGCCTCAAAGGCCCGTAGTTGCTTGCTTGGTGATGGCTGGGAGCGGTGTTTCGCTCCAACGAGCCGCAACCTAATCAGGTCGGATTTGCTGTCAAGCAGATGGGGCCGAGGAAGCTGGCTATGGGCCGTCGGCGCCCCCTTGGGGGCGCCACATTTGCCACAGCGAGGTGAGAATCATGAATCCGGAGCTCAGCGCGTAGCCCGTGCCCGCGAGGATGGTGAGGTATGCGGCGGACGGGACCCACTTGGTCGCCCACCACGAGAACACGTCGATTCCGAGGAACACGTAGGGGAAGGCGACGGCCACGACCCGGACCGCCGGGGGCACGCCCTGGGCCATTGTGAAGATCCCGCACACGAAGAAGAAGATGAAGGCGATGCCGAACAGGTGGATGTGGGACACCCGCGCCAGGGTCGGCACGGTCGCGCCTTCGTCGATCTGTGCGACCGGCTGGATGCCCTCGTAGCTGCGGTAGTCCGGGATGCCGGGGATGACGCCGTGGCAGCGCGTGCAGTTGTCGGCCACGAGCTTGCCGACGCCGTCGTCCCACTCCTGGCGCGGCGCGCCGCTGCGCACCCACTTGATGATGGTCGCGCGCGTCTGTTCATTGGCCATCAGCTTCATGGAGCCCTGCAGTTTGCTCTCGAGCCGGCTCCCCTCGCGGTTCCCGTAGTAGCTGAAGACGATGTCGTCCACGGACAGCCCCAGCTTGCCGTCCGCCATGCCGTGGGTGAGCAGGATCTGCCCGAACGACATCAGGAGCCCCAGCCCGATGATGGCGAGGTAGCCGGTGAACAGAGCGCGCAGCGCGGGGTCGAGTCGGGAGAGGGAAGGCATGTGAGCAGAGTGCCAGTGCGCACACCGCCGGATCGACGCAGCGAATCGTGGCGGGCGAGGCGCCCCCGAGGAGCGCTTTTCGTGCGCAAGCTTCCTTGACACCGCCCCGGGCGAGATTAGGTGTCCTCCTCGCTGCCGGTGCTCGCGCGCCGCGGCACGACGAAATCACACCGTGAATCCAACGACTCAGAGGGACAGCAACCCATGAAGTTCACCCCGCTCAATGACCGCATTCTGGTCAAGCGCACCGACGCCGAGACGAAGTCTTCCGGCGGAATCATCATCCCGGACTCCGCCAAGGAGAAGCCGCAGGAGGCCATCGTGGTCGCCGTCGGCGCCGGCAAGCGACTCAAGGACGGCTCCCGCGCGCCGTCGGCCATGAACGAGGGTGATCGCATCCTCTTCGGCAAGTACAGCGGCGACGAGATCAAGCTGCAGGGCGAAGCGCACCTCATCCTCCGCGAGGATGAAGTCCTGGCCATCATCAACGACTGAACTGGAGTTCAACCATGGCTGCTAAGGAAATTCTGTTCCGTGATACCGCCCGCGCAAAGATGCTGACGGGCGTAGACACCCTGGCCAACGCGGTCAAGGTCACCATGGGCCCCAAGGGCCGCAACGTGGTGCTCGAGAAGAGCTGGGGATCCCCCGTGATCACCAAGGACGGCGTCACCGTCGCCAAGGAGATCGAGCTCGAGGACAAGTTCGCCAACATGGGCGCCCAGATGGTGAAGGAGGTCGCCTCCAAGACGTCCGACATCGCCGGTGATGGCACCACGACGGCGACCGTGCTGGCTCAGGCCGTGTACCGCGAGGGCAGCAAGCTCGTCGCCGCCGGCGTGAACCCCATGGACCTGAAGCGCGGCATCGACGCCGCCGTGGCCGCGGTCACGGACTCGCTCAAGAAGCTGTCGCGCCCCACCTCGGACCACCAGGAGATCGCCCAGGTGGGCACCATCTCCGCCAACGGCGACGCCACCATCGGCAACATCATCGCTGAGGCGATGGAGAAGGTCGGCAAGTCCGGCGTCATCTCCGTCGAGGAGGCCAAGAGCCTCGAGACCACGCTCGACGTGGTCGAGGGCATGCAGTTCGACCGCGGCTACCTGAGCCCGTACTTCTGCACCGACACCGATCGCATGGAGGTCGCGCTCGAGGACCCCTACATCCTCGTGCACGAGAAGAAGATCTCGAACATGAAGGACCTGCTCCCCGTACTCGAGAAGATCGCGAAGACGGGCAAGCCGCTTCTGATCATCGCCGAGGACGTGGACGGTGAGGCGCTCGCCACCCTCGTGGTCAACACCATCCGCAAGACCATCCAGGTCGCGGCGGTGAAGGCTCCGGGCTTCGGTGATCGCCGCAAGGCCATGCTCGAGGACATCTCGACCCTGACCGGCGGTCGCGCGGTGATGGAAGACCTGGGCGTCAAGCTCGAGGACATCGATCTCGACTACCTCGGCACCGCCAAGCGCGTGACCATCAGCAAGGACAACACCACCATCGTCGATGGCGGTGGTGCCGCGGGCAACATCAAGGCCCGCGTCGCGCAGATCGAGGCGCAGGTTGAGAACACCACGTCCGACTACGACCGGGAGAAGCTCCAGGAGCGCCTCGCGAAGCTCGTGGGCGGTGTCGCGGTGATCAACGTCGGCGCGGCGACCGAGACCGAGATGAAGGAGAAGAAGGCTCGCGTGGAGGACGCGCTCAACGCGACTCGCGCGGCTGTCGAGGAGGGCATCGTCCCCGGCGGCGGTGTTGCCTTGATCCGTAGCCAGAGCTCCCTCGACGGGGTCAAGACCATCGGTGACGAGCGCTTCGGCGTGGACATCGTGCGTCGGGCCATCGAGGAGCCCCTGCGCATCATCGCCAGCAACGCTGGCATTGATGCGTCGATTGCGGTCTCCAAGGTCCGTGAGGGCAAGGGCTCCTTCGGGCTCAACGCCGCCACTGGCGAGTACTGCGACCTGGTGGCCGCGGGCGTCATCGACCCGACCAAGGTCACGCGCTCGGCGCTGCAGAACGCCGCTTCGGTTGCGGGCCTGCTCCTCACGACGGAGGCGATGATCGCCGACGCCGACGAGGACGACGCCGACGGTCACAGCCACTGAGGCAAGGTTCCCTTAGGGACTATGCAAGGCCTCGACGGGTTCTCCCGTCGGGGCCTTGCTCGTTCTGGGATCGCTCCGCGCAGCGTTGGATGCCGTCGGCGATGAGGTCCAGGTGCAGCGGGTGCATGGAGTGGCCCATGCGCTCCACCATCTGCAGCGTCGCTCCGGGGATGAGCTTGCTCGTCAGCGCGCCGCCGCGGGGAGGGACGAGGGGGTCGTGGGTCCCGTGGATCACGTGGCTGGGGCATCGCACCTGGCCCAGCGTGCGCTTGCGGTTGCGGGTCGCCATGATGGCGCCGAACTGGCGGGCGAAGCCGTCGGGGTTGTTGCTGCGGCGAAAGTCCGCCGCCCCCGTGGCCCGGATGAGGTCCTCGTCGAGCGGGAGCCCGCCGGGATTGAAAGCGTGGGCGAGCACCACCCGTGATTCGCCCGCTTCCTCGGCGGTTCCCGATCGCATCTGGATCAGCGTCTTCAGCACCCGCAGGTCGCCCACGCTGCTCAGGAAGTCTCCCGGTGAGCTCATGATCGAGGTGAGGGAGCGGACCCGCTCGGGGTGCTCGATGGCGCAGATCTGCGCGATCATCCCACCCATGGACACCCCGACGACGTGGGCGTCAGCCAGACCCAGAGCGTCGAGTACTGCCATGGCATCGCGGGCCATGTCGTGCAGGTCGTAGCCGATGCTCGCAGGACGTGTTCGGGCGAGCTTCGCCTGAATCAGTTGGCCGAGGTTCGGGGGTGGGATGTGATCGAGTGAGTCCGAGAGCCCTACGTCGCGGTTGTCGAACCGGATGGTGCGGAACCCTCGAGCGACCAGGTTCTCCACGAAGTCCTGAGGCCACAGCGTGAGCTGTGCGCCGACCCCCATGATCAGCAGCAGGGGCTCACCCTCACCGAGCTCTTCAATGTGGAGGTGCAAGCCTCCGGTGTCGACTCTGGGCATGGATCTGCTGGGGACGATACCCTCGCGCGCGGACTTCATGCTCAGGATGCTCCGCGCTCCGTCGGGGGTTTGTCCCGTGGGAGTCTCGCTGCTATCAGGCCGGGCACGCCCCGTCGGCGCGCTCCCTTCCCGAGGACCTGCATGATTCCGTACTTCAAGATCGACGCGCTGGAGCTGTTTGGTCCGCTGGCGATCCAGCCGTGGGGCGTGCTCGTCGCGCTGGGCTTCATCCTCGGCACGATGGTCTGTCGGCGCTACGCCGCCCCCCGGGGTCTGGACCCGGACGCCTACGCCGACCTCATTGTGTGGATCGCGCTAGGCGGCCTCGTCTTCGGTCACCTTGGCCACGCGTTCTTCTACCAGTGGGACCACTACAGCAAGAACCCGCTGGAGCTGTTCAAGGTGTGGGATGGCCTGAGCTCGTACGGCGGCTACATCGGCTGCACCCTGGTGGCCTTCGCGTTCTTCAAGCGCCGCAAGCTCGACGTGCTCAAGTTCGGCGACATCACGATGGTGGGCCTGGCCTTCGGGATCTTTGTCGGGCGGCTGGGGTGCTTTGTCGTCCACGACCACATCGGCGTCGAGGTCCGGGACACCCCGCAGATCGTGCAGACCCTGTTTGGCTGGTTGGCCATCGAGTTCCCGCCGGGCACTGCGGAGGCGGGACGGTCGTCCCTGCGCTTTGACGGTGGCCTGCTGGAGAGCGTCAACGGTCTCGTGACGTTTGGCGTGCTGGTGTTCCTGGCCCGCAAGCCCAGGTTCCCCGGCATGCTCCTGGGCGCCGCCCCCATCGTCTACGGCATCAACCGCTTCTTCAACGACTTCGCGCGCCACAGCGACCTCGCCACGGCCGACAACCACTGGGGGCCGTTCACCCCCGCACAGTGGTTCTCTTGTGTGCTGGTCCTGGTCGGCACGAGCCTGCTGATCGCGAACCGCAAGAAGCCCGTGTGGCCCGATGGAACCGAGGTTCCCTGGGACGAGCAGGTCGCAGCGAAGAGCAAGGCTCCGGCGGCCCCTTAGGGACTGTCCAGAAATAAACTGATCCGGTTATGCCTCGCTGGGGTGGATCGTGTAGTTCCACTCCCCATGGAAGTGATCGGGGTGGAGGTTGACCTTCTCCATCTGGCCGTCGGAGATCC
>Ga0222662_1000668_pt1 | contig 24468 bp, 24 predicted proteins | sample AntAcemetagen600_FD_179821 | JGI IMG/M metagenome (GOLD analysis project Ga0222662, IMG submission 179821) | Saline water microbial communities from Ace Lake, Antarctica - #600 | ecosystem: Environmental > Aquatic > Non-marine Saline and Alkaline > Saline | place: Antarctica: Ace Lake... | reverse complement strand
CCTTCTCTATGTAGGAGAAAACCTCCCGGCGGTATTCGGGTCCACCGAGCTCTTCCAAATATTTTCCATAACGATCCCACATCAGGGCTTGGAGTCGTGGGTTTTCGTGGCTCACTAAATCGGTGACCCAAAAGCTACCACCGGGTCGGAGTAACAGGAAAATTTTGCGAAAGACAGTCTCCCAATCGCCATCATCCCGCAAATGATGCAGCACAGCAGCCGCTAGGATAATGTCATACCCCGATTCCTCCAGTTCCAGGTCCCGGAAGTCTCCTTGAAAGATCCGAATCGGGCCATGAGTCTCTTTGGAGACTCGCTCTTCGGCCCTCTTTAGCATTGGCAGGCTCAAATCACAGAGATCACAAGCAAAGTCCTTGCTGTAAAATTTTGCCAGACGAACAGCGTTGTTACCGGCCCCGCATCCGATGTCCAGCACCCGGTTGATTTCAGGTGTTGCTGCTACCGCAGCTTGAGTGATGAGCTCCATCGAGAGAGGGGCGTCGATGGTCGCGGCCTGTCCCGATTCCAAGTTGGAGAATCGCTCTACATCCTGATCGAATCGCGCTCGTATTGTGTCGATGGATGATTTTTCTGCTAGGGGAGTCTTCATGGTTTCGCTGATTTGCCTTAACATAGTAACCAACTTTAGAACTGAAAGACGAACTCAGTCAAACCAGGCCACTCGTCCACCATTGGCGGATCTAGGGTTACTGCACATCGTCGATTCTACAGGGATTTAATAAATTTAATCACGGCAGCTTTTTCTTCCTCGGTCAGCGCTTGGTAAGCCAGCCGGGATTCAGTGGCCTCTCCGCCGTGCCAGAGGATCGCTTCTTCCAGGGTCCGAGCCCTTCCGTCGTGCAGGTAGGCTTCGCCACCACTCACTCCGGCGGTCAGGCCGATTCCCCAAAGAGGCGCAGTTCGCCATTCGCTGTTTTCCACACCCTCTTGGTTGAGGGTATCCGCGAGGCCGGGCCCCATGTCGTGAAGAAGGAGGTCGGTGTAGGGGTGGATGGTTTGACTGCGCAATTCTGCATGAGGATGGAATGCGGAGGTTTGAAAGGTCGGGGTGTGGCAATCCGTGCACTTCGATTGGGTGAAGTGTTGGCGCCCTTGGATTACTGCGGGATCATCGAGGGAGCGTTGGGCTCTCACCCCGAGCAATGATAAGTAAGTAGTGAGGTTGGTCAGGTGCGATTCGCTCAACTCAGGCCCGGATGAATCGGGATCAACCTGGGACGATCCGAGGTCCGGATTCGGGTAAATGGAGGTCATCACACCCATGTCGGTGTTCAGGGCCGCTGCGACCTGACTACGGACTGAGAACTCGCCGGCTTTCCAGCCAAATCGGCCGACCCTTTTTTCACCTGTCTCTGGGTCAGTGACAATTCGTAGGCGACCGGAGATCCCGTCACCGTCCATGTCATCGGGGTCGGCTGCTGCTGCGAGAATGCTTTCAGGGATCGCTTCGAGGAGTCCCATGCCAACCAATTGAGGCGCAATGCGGGCCGAGAATCCCTCCGGTTGCACTCCTTCAAATGTAAAGACGGGGGTCCGAAGCCCAGCCGACTCGATCCACTCACTGAGGCGAACATTGCCTTCCGGAGTTTCCGATATTGATCGCGGTTGGAGGACCTTCCCGAGTAGAGGATGGGGGTTCCCTTCGGAATCCCCGACGCGCACAACATACTGGCTCAAGGAAGATCCTGTCTCCGGTGGCAAGGCACGCCCGTTTTTGGAATGGCAGGCAACGCATGAACGGTTGATGTAGCGCTCACCGAGCAGATTCGCGATCTCTTCAAAGTCGGGATTGCCTACGCCTTCGTCGTGAGAGCCGTCCCCAACGTCCGTGTGGTGAACGCGACGGCCGAGAACAAAGGGCTGACCATTGATATGGGAGAGATTGGTCGCCATCTGCATGAAGTGGTTGTCAGGTTCGCCCGAATAAGCGTAGGGCAGGGTGGTTTTCCCCCCGAGCCAGCCTTCTTCGGGGATGGGGTAGCTGTCTTCCCGCTCAGTGCTCGGATCGCCGAACACTCCCCGTGTTTCCCAGGGCACCAACCCCTCCCCAACTATGTAGAGATACGTAGTTCCATAATAATTGTCCCGCCCTTGCGGTGGATTGTCGAGGAACTGGCTGAGCTCGAATTCCATACGGTCACCGACTTGAATCGGCCGCCCTTCCTTTTGGTTGTAGTTAACGGTTCGAACATAGTGGGTGTCGTCGAGGGGTGTCATGGACTTGTTGTCGTAATATTCGGCAACCGTCCCGATCCCTCTGTAGAAGAAGCGCAATTCAGCTTCAGCGTTTTTTAGCTTCCATTGGCTTTCCACATTAAAAGTAATGGTATTGCCACCGTGGGGGATGGTATCGACTATCTCTACAGCAACGGTCCGATCCTCCCAGTAAAAGCTCAGGTAATGATCATAGGCCTCGAATTGGTCTTCGCGGGCATGTCTATCGCGCGCCCGGTCGGAGAAATAGGTGTAGAGTGCCTCTTCGGTTTCAATGCTAAGCGGGGGTTCTTGCTCTGTATCCGCCGCGTAAAGCGAAACGTACCCCTGCCCATCGCTGACCCGCAATCGCAGGAAGGCTGGTCCCTGAGCCCCCAATGGCACGGAGGCGGTGGTTTCAACGGTATCTCCCTGCCCTTGATCGACGCCTTCGTTCGTCCAGATTTTGAGATCTGTGGTAGTTTCTACTTCATAGAGAACATCACTACGCAATCGGTTGTATTGTAGTTGTAGCTTGCCCTCCTGCACTTGCATTCGAGGTAGAAGTGAACGGGAGTCGCCTTCCTTTGGGTTCATGCCGAGGGCATATTCGAGGAGATTCATGATTTTATCTCCATCGGGATCGGCTCGATTGTTACCGAGCCCCAAACCATGAGGATCACTGAAGTTCGCCTCTCTCCACTCGGTTATGCTAGCGAAGTCATCTGCGGGCGGATCTGCCCGGATCGAAACCATTGCACTGGATAGGCTGATCAAAACACCAATCAGTCGCCACATCGGGGGTGTTGCCCTGTGGGCGATTTCGGTTCGTTGCAGTGATTTCATCAACAGTAAACAGGTGAGAGTCATCAATTGGGCATATATTCCCAAAAAAATTTACAGTAGTCATCGGAACCACCCTGGATATGGACGGCGCGGCGGCGAGCGCCGGTCCCTACATGAATTCGGACGGCGTATCGTCAAGCGCCGGATTTTACGTAAGGATTTAAGTTTCCACGATCCCAATCGTAGGGACCCGAGCTTGTCTCGGGCCGTCTCATGTATTTATCGAAATCAGGGAAATCCCTTCCACTTTGCGGGGTTGCATTCGGGGGCGTGTCCGTTTACCGCTTTACAGCTTCATGAAGATACTTGTAGCAGACAAAATTTCCCCCACAGGCGTTGAATTTTTACGCAGTCAGAATGACTGCGAAGTTATCGAGGCGTACGGTAGTTCCCCCGATGAGATTCTTGCCCTCGTAGGCGACATCGAAGCGATCGCTGTACGTTCCGAGACCAAGGTGACCGAAGCGGTTATGGCAGCGGCACCAAAGCTCAAAGTAATCGGTCGGGCTGGTGTCGGAATCGATAACATCGATATTGAAGCGGCGACCGAGCGGGGAATCATCGTAATGAATACTCCGGCGGGAAATACCATTGCCACAGCCGAGCTGACTTTTACCCATATCCTTTCCGGAACCCGGCCGATCGCCCAAGCAGATCGTTCCATGAAGGAAGGGCGGTGGGATCGTAAAATTCTCACCGGTTCGGAGCTCATGGGCAAGACCTTGGGCGTCTGCGGAATGGGCAGGATCGGTGCCGAGGTTTCGAAAAGGGCTCTTGTGTTCGGAATGACCGTTCTCGCCTATGATCCCTTTCTTACCCAAAGCAGAGCAAAGACTCTGGGTGTGGAGATGGTCTCTTTTGAAAACCTGTGCGAACGCGCGGACTACATCACCGTTCACATGCCCATGACCGATGATACCCGTCACATGATCGACGCAAAGGCGATTTCGCGGATGAAAGATGGGGTGCGACTCTTTAATTGTGCTCGCGGTGGCATTATCGACGAGAAGGCATTGATTGAAGGACTGAAAAGCGGTAAGGTCGCAGCGGCCGGACTCGATGTCTATGAGAGTGAACCCCTCGATAAGGACAGCGAGCTTCGCAAGATTGATAGCTTGGTCCTCACTCCCCACCTCGGTGCATCCACCGTAGAGGCGCAGGAGAATGTCGGGATCGAGATTGCCGAGAATATCTACGAGGCGCTTACGGGTGGGATGGTGCGCAATGCGATCAACATGCCAACGGTCGATCCACGCGATCTCGCATTGCTCGCACCCTACTTGAATCTGGGTGAAAAACTCGGCACGTTCGTTCAGCAACTGAGCAGCGGCACGGTCGAGAAATTGAGGATCACCTACTACGGAAAGATCGTAGAACTGGATGCTTTGCCGCTTTCCCGGGCAATACAGCGGGGTTATCTGCAGCACATCAGCGGGTCCGCCGTGAACGACGTCAATGCCCCAAAAAAGCTTGAAGGGCTCGGCGTCCAAGTGGACATCGTGAAGAGCAATCAGGATTGTGGGTATACGGAGCTGATTGAGGTGCAGGCGATCGAGGATTCCGGAAAGACGCGAACCGCTTGTGGTAGCCTCTTCGGCCTCGGACAGGAACCGCGAATCGTTTCTATTGATGGGCACGGACTTGAAGTGAATACTACGGGGACTTTGCTCGTACTAAAAAATAAGGACGTACCGGGAGTCGTTGGATTCATCGGAACCACTCTGGATAAGGACGGAATTAATATCGCCAATCTTTCCCTCAGTCGCGATCGTGGGGAAGGTTTTGCAATCAGTGTTTATGAATTGGATACGGCACCTTCTCTGGAAACTCAGAAAGCTATCACCGAACATCCGGGAATCGAGAAGTTCAAGGTGATTCAGTTGTAGAGCCAGCGGAATCATGACTCTTCAAGTCCTTATCAGTGCGCTTGCCGGATACCTGATCGGTTCGGTCTCCTTCGCTGTGTGGATTGCTCGGACCAAGGGAGTTAATATTCTTGAAGAGGGTAGCCGCAATCCAGGGGCCACAAACGTCAAGAGGATTCTCGGCAAGAGGGCGGGCAACACGGTTTTCGTCCTCGATTTCCTGAAGGGATCTGTGGCTGTGGCACTGGGTCTTTGGATTGCGGGGGATCCTGGCGGGATTGCCGGAGCTGCGGGAGCTGTTCTCGGCCATAGTGCTTCGATCTTTCTCCGCTTTCGCGGAGGCAAAGGCGTAGCCGTCACCATGGGTTCTCTTCTGGTCCTCATGCCATTTATTTTGATCGCGGGCCTCCTCGTATGGTCTTTGGTCTTCTACACTACCAAGATTGTCTCACTCGCGTCCGTTTTATTCGCTATCAGCCTGCCGGTTGCTGGTCTGGTTATCGATTCTCTCGGACGTCCGATTTCGACCCCACTTTTGGTCTTTGCCACGGTGATTGCCGTCTTGATTGTCGTTCGGCATCGTTCCAATCTTGTACGCTTGATTCATGGCGAAGAAAAGAAATTTAAAGAGAAAACGGGAAGCTAGAACCGGAGTCCCGCGGAAATAATGAGCAACAACGAACAAAACATACGCATTGGACTTTTAGGTCTCGGCACAGTCGGTCAAGGGGTGTGGAAGCTTCTTGAGTCCCGTGGGGATGAGTTGGCACTGGAGATCGGCGCCCGGCTCGTGGTAGCGGGTGTAGTCGTGCGCGACGCCAGCCGCAAACGTGAGGTGGATCTTCCCGATGGATTGTTGACGGAAGACCCTTCCGGCATTCTCGAAGATCCCGATGTGCGTATCATCTGCGAATTGGCCGGTGGAACGGAGGATGCCCTCTTATGGACCCGCCAAGCACTGACAGCTGGGAAGACGGTTGTCACCGCGAACAAAGCGCTCCTCTGTGATCATGGTGAAGAGCTCATGGAGATGGCTGAAAAGCATGGCGGCCGACTTTTCTTTGAGGCCAGTGTAGCGGGTGGGATTCCCGTTATCAAAGCACTTCGCGAAGGTCTCGTAGTCAATCGTTTCGACCGAATCTACGGGATTCTTAATGGCACCTCGAATTACATCCTGACCCGGATGGAACGGGAGAAAGCACAGTTCGAGGCCGTGCTTGGCGATGCCCGGGATCTCGGTTACGTCGAGGCGGACGAGTCGCTGGATCTTGACGGTTGGGATGCCGCGCACAAGACGGTCATTCTCGCTTGGCTCGCCCACCGAAAGTGGATTTCTACGGATGAAATGATCGTGGAAGGGATCCGCAAGGTGACACTCGACGATATGCAGTTTTCCCAGGAGATGGGTTATCGCATTAAACTAATCGCCAGTATTCGACTACTGGGGACGGATGGACGGCTTGCATTGTCGGTTCGACCGACTCTGGTGCCGCTCGATTCTTTGATGGCCGATGTGAGCGACGCTTTTAACGCGGTCCGATTGGAAGCTGATATCGCTGGCCCTACCGTACTGATTGGGCGCGGGGCCGGGCAGGATCCAACAGCCAGTGCAGTAATTTCCGATTTAGTCGATGCTGGCAGAGCACAGGTAAACCAGACCCAGTCCCGTTCGCGGGCAGTGCGTGAGGGCGATGCTACGGAGTTGGCTAGCTTGGAGGACATTTCGCAAGAGTATTACATCCGCCTCAATGTTGCCGATCGGTCGGGGGTGCTTGCCGAGGTGGCGGGAGCATTTTCACGCTCCGGTATCAGTATCGCGACGGTGATCCAACGCGATCACGAAGAAGACCGTACAGCTTCATTGGTTCTCGCAACGCATGCCTGTTCCGAAGCTACCCTACGCAGCGCGCTGGAGATCATCGGTCGTGAAGATTCCGTTCTCGGTGATTTCTTAGTCTGCCCAATCCTCGACCCCGAGTAAGCGAATCCTACGATGGCAAGAATAGTTCAGAAATTTGGCGGGACGTCGGTCGGAGACGTTGATCGCATCCGCAAGGTGGCCGAGCGCGTTCGCCGGACACGAGAAGAGGGGAATGAGGTGGTCGTCGTGGTCTCGGCGATGTCCGGTGTGACCAACGATCTAATCTCCCGTGCAAAGGCCCTCAATCCAAACCCGAATGAGAGGGAGATGGACCTCCTTCTGGCGGTGGGTGAGCAGGAAACGATCGCGCTTATGGCAATGGCGCTTCATGCCCTCGACATTCCGGCGATATCCCGAACGGGTGCTCAGGCCGGAATCCTTACCGATCCGGCCCACACCCGTGCCCGTATCCTCAAGATCTCAGGCGGGGATATTGATGAGCAGTTGAAGAACGGCAATGTCGTCATCGTCGCTGGTTTTCAAGGGGCGAATGTTGACGGCCAGACAACGACTCTCGGTCGTGGTGGATCAGACCTGAGCGCTATCGCGATGGCAGCCGCTCTGAACGCAGACCTCTGCCAGATCTACACGGATGTGGAAGGTGTCTTCACCGCCGACCCTCGGATCGTCCCCAATGCCCGCAAGTTGGATGAGATTGCCTACGAGGAGATGCTCGAGCTGGCCAGCAGCGGGTCAAAGGTCATGCAAACCCGGGCGGTGAAATTTGCCCAAAAATACGGGGTTCGCTTTGAAGTGCGCTCCAGTTTTAACAACAAGCCCGGAACGATAGTGAAAGAAGAAGTTGTCTCTATGGAAGACGTTGCCGTAAGCGGCGTCGCACTCGACCGCAATCAGGTCAAAATCGTCATCAGCGATATTCCTGACCGCCCCGGAACTGCAGCCCGAATTTTTCAAACCCTCTCCGATGAGGGTGTGCTGGTCGATATGATCGTGCAGAATTTGGGTCGCGAAGGCCGGGCCAATCTTACCTTTACTGTTCCGGAGGAGGACGCTTACCGCGCTGAGAATGCGGTCCGCTCTTTGAAGGACGATTTCCCTGAGGCTCAGGTGTCCACCTACGATCGCATTGCCAAGCTCTCGGCGGTGGGGGTCGGAATGCGCTCACACACCGGGGTGGCGGGTAAACTTTTTGGGTCTTTGGCCGAGAAAAAGATCAACATCCAGATGATCAGCACTTCCGAGATCAAGATCTCGGTGGTCATCGGAATTGAGGATGCGGACGAGGCCGTCCGGACTCTTCACGATGCGTTCAATCTCTCGAAGATCGGCTCGCCGAAGTCAGAATAATGGAGTTTGTATCGACCAGAGGGGGAGGCGGTCGAGTTTCGTTCCAGGAAGCGGTCTCCATGGGGCTTGCTCCGGATGGCGGGCTTTTTGTTCCCGAAAAACTCCCGGATCTCTCTGAAGAGATCGCCAGTTGGGAGGGGCTGCCTTATTCCGAGCTGTGCTTCCGGTTTTTCTCCCTCTTTGCTACCGATACCGATCCGGAAGAGCTTCGCGAGACGGTAGACCACGCTTATTCGAGCTTCGATGATCCGGAGATCGCTCCGGTTCGGAAATTGGGTGAGGGTTTGTCTGTTCTGGAGCTTTTTCACGGGCCTACTTTGGCTTTCAAGGACTTCGCCCTACAGTGGCTTGGCGGGTTGTACGGAAAACAGATTGAGCGGAGTGGTCGCAGTATCGCAGTCTTGGGGGCAACCTCCGGAGATACGGGTGCCGCGGCCATCCATGGTCTTCTCGGCAAAGAAGGCGTATCCATATTTATTCTCTATCCGGACGGAAGAGTGTCCCCGCTTCAGGAGAGGCAGATGACGTGCACAGGTGAGCCAAATGTCTTTCCCCTCGCGATTCAGGGTAGCTTCGACGATGCGCAGAAATCTCTCAAAGAGGTTTTCGGCAATCAGGCATTCCGTGAAGAATGCAGGCTGTCGGCGGTCAATTCGATCAATCTGGCCAGGATTTTGGCCCAGTGCGCTTACTATATTTTCGCCTCACTCCAAGTTCCTAAAGAGCGCCGTGAAAAGGTTCGCTTTGTGGTCCCGACAGGGAATTTCGGGAACGTTCTCGCTGGATGGATGGCCGCCCGTATGGGAATGCCGTCGGCTGGTTTTGTCGTCGCGACCAACCAAAACGATATACTGCACCGCTTTTTCTCCACGGGTCGTTACGAGATAGGAAACGTAAGTCCCAGTCTCGCCCCGTCGATGGACATTCAGGTCGCATCAAATTTCGAGCGTTTCCTGTTTTACCGGGCTGAAGGGGATGCCAATCAGGTCTCCGCGTGGATGCATCAATTCACCGAGACCGGCGCGGTGGAACTGCCAACCCCCGAAGGTTGGGGCTTTGAGAGCACCGCGACCGATGACAATGAGATCGGTGCAATTATTCAAAAAGTCCATAAAGAGTATGGGTATATTGTCGACCCACACACGGCGTGTGGGTTTGCCTGGGAACCACGACCGGGAGAGGAGACTATGATACTCGCCACAGCCCACCCCGCAAAGTTTCCAGATACCATTAAGGATGCTACGGGAATTGACGTGACGCATCCCTCACTGGAATCACTAAAAGAGATAGAGGTTGTGAAGTTTCCCATTGAGGGAACAGCGATTGGAATTCAGGATTTCATACGAACCCATATCCCTACGTGAAAAAAATAAAAGCATCTGCCTGTATTCTCACTCTCAACGAGGAAGATAATCTACCGCGATGTCTGGCTCAACTCACCGATTTTGAAGAAGTGTTGGTTCTCGATTCCGGAAGCACGGATCGGACGGTTGAGATCGCCAAAAAAGCAGGCGCTCGAGTTTTGGAACAGCCTTGGGAAGGATTCGGGGCAACTCGTAAGAAACTCTTCACAGAGGCCACGCAACCTTGGATTTTCTGGATTGATGCCGATGAGTTGGCTACACCCGAGCTGATTGGGGAGATTCGTAATTGTGTAGACGATGACCCGAAGGCGGATGGCTACCAAATCAACCGGATCACTTGGATAGGTCGTAAGAGATTTCGTCATGGGAATTGGTATCCGGACTGGAACCTGCGGTTTTTCCGACGGATCGCTTGGACGATGGAAGAGCGGGATGTTCACGAGAGTGTGAAGGTCCCCGGAGTTATCGGCCGTTTTTTATCGAGGATGGAGCACTACAGCTATCGAAACTGGGAGGAGCGCCACACCCGATCACAGCGATATGCAAAACTTTGGGCATCACAGGCTTTCCGGGATGGGCGGCGTGCGACTTGGTTTGATCAAGTGGGGCATTCCTTTGCCAGCTTTCTAAAAGGCTTTGTCTTTAAATTGGGATTTTTGGACGGGATTTCCGGTCTGCGCCTGGCTCTTTCCAACGCGTCCGAAGTAGCCGATAAATACCGGAGACTGCGCAGGGCATGGGAGAAGTTTGGAGCTTGATGCTGCAATGCAAGCGGGCGATGAGCTGGATCGGTCTATTCCAAAAACCAGCTGAATGATGGAGAAGTTGAACCGATATATTCTGAAAGAGGTTTGCCTTTTTGTTTTTGGAGCGGTCTCGGTTTTTGTCTTTGTATTTCTTACGGGAAATGCCGTTCGCGGTGCGATGGGTATGCTTGTCGATGGGCAGATATCGATAAGGCTTTTTTTGCAAATTCTCTGGTTGATGCTGCCATTCGTGGCTCTTTACGCACTGCCTTTGGGTTTTCTGGCCGGAATACTTCTTGCCCTCGGTCGACTTTCGGCGACCCGTGAGGTCCTCGCCATGAAGGCCTGTGGTGTCAGCGTTTGGACGATCGCGCGGCCGATATTCTTGCTCGCTTTGGTCGGGTGCGTTGTCTCGGCCTGGTTTAACAATGACATCGGGCCGAAGAACAAGTGGGCTTACCGGGAAAAACTGGCCAATAGTTTTGAGGAAGATCCTTTGCGATTTTTCAAAGCGGGTGACTTCATCCGTGATTTCCCTGGATACATCGTTTTTATCGAAGAGCGCGACGGTGACGAAATGAAGGGCTTCAAAGTCTGGGAAATTAATGAAGAGGGCAGGGTAACCATTTACATTAAGGCGAAAACGGCCCGTATCGAATTTCTCCGGGAGGAAGCGACATTGCTGCTCACTTTGAGGGATGGTTATTTGGAAGAACGGGAGCCCAGCACCCTTTATGTGCGACCGCCTTTGATCGGGACCATGGTGGCATTCAAAGAGTTTCCCATTCGGTTGGAATTGGACAATATTTTGAAGAGAGGGTCCAAATTTACGCAAAAACCATCTTATCTAACATTTGGAGAACTGCGGGATCGTATCGTTGCAGATCCGGAAAATTCGCTGAAGTACCGGATCCAAATTCAGCAGAATTTGGCCATGTCGATTTCGATCTTCTCCTTAGTGATAGTTGCCGTCCCACTCGGGATACGGGTTGGTCGGAAAGAGACATTGACCAATCTCGGGGTCGCTCTTGGGCTTGCCATGCTTTACTACTTCCTCGTCACGATCGCGACATGGTTTCAAGACAAACCGGCCATGGTTCCGGAAGTGCTGATTTGGATCCCGAATCTACTCTACCTGTCCATCGGAGTCTGGCTGATGGGCCGTGCGAACCGTCACTGATTCGTTTGAAGCAGACCCTAATTCGCGGGTGCAAAATCGATCTGACGCTTAAAGCGGTCCACCCGTTCGGTCACGACCTGCATGGTTTCCCCCAGCTTGTAGCTGCGCCCTTTCTTCTTCCCGCGAAGGCTCATGCCATCCTGAGAGAGGAGATAGTGGTCATCGCGCAGGGTCGAGATGTGAACGAGGCCGAAGGCAAGAGATTGCGATAGCTCGATGAACATTCCGTGGTTCTTGATGTCGGTGATGACGGCATCGAAGACTTTCTTCTTCCCGGGCTTTTTGATCTCGCGTTCAAAGAACTCAAGAAGCTTAACCTTGACGGATTCGCGCTCCGCATCGGTGCTGTTCCGCTCCGTGATGGAGAGGTGTTCGCCGATGGATTCGAGTTTTGCCTGCGTGTATTTGATGCCAAGGCTATCGGGTGCGCTAGTGATCCCTTTTTTAAGAAGGAGGTTTTCGAAAACCCGGTGAATGATCAGGTCGGAGTATCTCCGAATGGGAGAGGTGAAGTGTGTGTAGTCATTTTTGCAGAGACCGTAATGACCGTCCGGAGACGCGCGGTAACAGGCTTGCTTCAGGCTGCGGAGAAATTGGATGCGCAAGGTATAGGCCTGTGGGTGGTCGTTGATCGCCCGCAGCATTTTGGTGATCTCGCGTCGCCGGGTCAGGTCGCCTACGACAATCCCCACTGTTGCGAGATACTCGCGGAATTCTTCGAGCTTTTCTGTGTCCGGCTCGTCATGAACTCGGTAGAGGCAGGGCAGGCTGAGTTTCCGGATTTCCTTAGCCACCGCTTCATTGGCGGCGAGCATGTATTCCTCGATCAACTGGTGGCTCTCATCGTTGTGAATGCTTTCGATCCGGTCGGCCGCCCCGCTTTCGTCAACAAAGATTTTTACCTCGGGCATATCCAGATCAAGGCTACCGTCCTTCATACGACCCTTGCGGAGACGTTCAGCGAAGAACCATAGCTTACGAATCGATTTACGGATTTCCTGAAGCTCGTTGTCTTTGAGGCTTTTGAGATCGCGCCCTATGGACCCGGTTTGGTGCTTCGGGGGAAGGGGAGCGTTCCGGATTTTTTCCAGGTCATTCTCTGTCATCATCGCGTAAGCTTGCCGATAAGTGAGGCGCTTGTTGCTGCGGATGACGGTGTTGGCAAATTGCCACGAGGTGAGTTGGGCTTGCGGAGTGAATTCGAGAAAAACGGCCTTGGTCAGGCGGTCCTCGTCCTCAACCAAACTGCAAACCCCGTTCGAGAGCTTATGGGGAAGCATGGGGATTACCGTGCCGGTTAGGTAGGTTGAATTTCCACGTTTGGCGGCTTCGATATCCAGGGGAGAGCCCGGCTTTACGTAGGCATTGACGTCGGCGATGTGCACGCCAATCCGCCAATTGCCACCGTCGAGTTTTTCGAGAGAGATGGCGTCGTCGAAGTCTTTGGCATCGTCGGGATCGATTGTCAGCGTGAGAATGTCACGACAGTCGAGCCGACCCTCGGCATGGCTGCTGGATACAGAGGTGGGAACGTTTTCCGCTTGCTTCATTACCTCCTCGGGGAAGTCGGGATCGAGGTCGAACTTGTGGAGAATCGCCTTGTATTCCGCCATTGGTTCGTGGGTCCGTCCGAGCACTTCAACAACCTCACCTTCCGGATTCATGTGGCGTTGGGTCCACTCAAAGAGCTTCACGATCACCTTGTCGCCCACCTTTGCGTTGGGAGTGCCCTCGGTGCCGGGTTGAGGGACAAGGATGTCCTGGATGATGCGGGGATCATCAGGAATGACGTAAAAGGCGTGCCGTGCCTTCTTGAGGGTGCCGGGCAGGCTGGTCCGGGCTCTTTCCAGAATGCGGATAACCCGGCCCGTCTTTTTCTCGGGGGTTCCGGTGTTGGAGGAACGGCCACCACGACCCTTTTTGGTGCCTCGCGGACGGTCGGAATTGAGGCGGGCGACAACGCGATCCCCATGAAGCGCGAGTCCAGTGTCGTCTGAACGAATCAAGACAGGCTCGTCGGTCGCTTGGTAGGATTTTGTGTCGGGGCGAACGGTTGCTTTGCCTGTCTGGCGGAAAAAAATGATTCCCGTGACCAGATCCGCCTCCCGGGGAAGGCAAAGGCGATCACGCTTAAGCCGAACAATCAGACCCTTGGTCTGCATCTCGTCCAGCTCAGCGAGAAAATCTTTCTGGTTACCTTTCGCAATTTTCAGGTCATTGGAAAGGTCGTCGGGAGTAGCCGGGGTGTATTCGGCGGCCAACATGTGGGCGATAATCTTTTCTTGGAAATTCATAATGGATGGGGTGGAAAATGTGACTCCACTATTTTTGGCTACAGGTTGGAGGCGAAAACAGCAAGCTTTGACCGGAATTGAGTGACTTCTGTATGTTCAGGTGGGTCGAGGCGCGCCTTGGCGAGGCGCGGCGGCAAGCGCCGGTCCCTACAAACGGATTATAGTTTCCGCGATCCCACCCGTAGGGACCCGAGCTTGTCTCGGGCCGTCCCCTGCCTTACGCGGGACGGCGCGCGGCCGGTCCCTACAAACGGATTATAGTTTCCACGATCTCACCCGTAGGGACCCGACCTTGCGTCGGGCCGATGTGGATTGAACAGTGGGGTATGGCTTTAGCCTTACCCATCGTAAAGGCAGAAATGGAGCTTGGTCGCCTCGAGGGAGTATGACCGCCCCAGTGCTCATCCATTCATTCGTTACGAAGCTGGGGCTGAAGCCCCGCCCACTTCAAAGTGCCGCCTCGGGCCGCCTCCCTGATCAACCGCGGCGGCGGAAGGAGCGTAGCCATACTCTCCAAGCTCTCCTCTTGATCTCAGTGAGGCAATTTCCGACTTCCTCTTCCCGTTGGCGGAGGTTCTCATTGGCGATCTCTGCGAGATCATCCATATTGTAGAGGAAGACTTGGTCGAGCGGGCCGGCCGAAGGTTCCACATCGCGGGGAACGGCTACATCGACTAAGAGTAGGGGCGCCATACGGCGTTTTTTGGAGACTTCGCGCACCTGCTCGCAGGTTAGAAGTGGGGTTTCCGAGGCCGTGGAACAGATTACGATGTCGTAAAGGTGCAGATTGGTGCGAAAGGTCTCGAATGGAAGAACGGCTCCCTGAAACGTGCGGGCTAGATTTTCCGCTCTTTCAAAAGATCTTCCCGTAACGGTAATGTCGCGAGCCCCCCGGCTGGACAGGCTTTGGGCTGTCTTCTCGGCGACTTCGCCGCTGCCGACGAGGAGAATGCGCGGGCGAACCAGATCACCGAAGACGCGCGTAACCAGGTCGACGACAACGTTCCCAATAGTAACCTGACCTTGGCCGATGCCCGTATGCGTCCGAGCCCACTTGGCGGTTTGGAAGGAGCGCTCAAAGAGTTGCCCCATAATATTTCCAGCCCACTTCTCCTCGCGGGCCTTCTTCAGCGAATCCTTAATCTGGCCGAGAATTTCAGTCTCGCCGATCATCTGGGAATCGAGGCCGGAGGCGACCGAGAATAGATGCACCAGCATGTCGCTGTTCGCGTGTAGATAGTGCATTTCTTTGAGGAGTGAGACCGACTGGCCGGTCACTGCAGCCATCGCCTCCAGCACGGCATCAAGGTCCGGCTCGGTTCGGATGGCGAGGTAGGCCTCCACCCGGTTGCAGGTGTTCACGAGAACGACCTCTTCCACTTCCTCGCGTCGGAGGAGGCGGTTGGCGAGATCATGAAGATCGTCGTTCGAGAGAGAAAACAACTCCCGGATGTCCAACGGAGTGCGATGGTGAGAGACCCCGACGACTAAAAGTCTTCGCGGTAGGCTCATTCTGGTTGGGTGCGGATCGCTTGGGTTTGGGCAGGGTCTGTAAACGCCTGGGTTTCATGCGAGGAATTGAGAGGCCAGAGACTGAAGAGGGCAAAAAGATAGAGAGCCAAGAATGCCATCGCTGATCTCTGGGATGACAGCCGATTCCGCAAACGGAGAACCCAAACCACACCGTAGCCGATCCATAGGAGGAAAACGACCAGGAGTTTCCAGTGGAGTTGGCTCCAGGCCTCGTCGAACCAAACAAGGATACCGGAGAGAAAGGCCAGAGTGAGGATAGTCAAGCCAGCGGGTAGGAGCCTCCGGGCGAGGTTGTCCAGTTGTACAATCGACGGAAGTAGGTTGAAGATACGGGAACGCCACTTGCGCTCCAGGGCAGTGTATTGTAGAAGGTAAAGCGCCGCTACAGTAGCGAGCAGACCGAAGATTCCGTAACTGAAAATGGAGACAGCTGCGTGAAATTCGATGAGTGGATCGCCGCCGAAAAGGGCGGACGTGTGGGGTTGATCCCAATCCGGCACGAGCAGGGAGATGATTCCGGCCACCGTGGCAAGAGCTGCCGAAGCGGTGCCGAGTAGATTCACTTGAAAGACGGGTCCCACAATGAGAAATAAGAGAATGGTCGACCATACGACAAATTGAACGACCTCAAAGGTATTCCCGAGCGGGCAGGCTCCAATCTCCATACCCCGTATGTAGAGCCCCGCAGTCTGCAGAATAAACCCGAGCAGAATAATCGGATAGGTAATCGAGCGCGAGTGACCCTTGCTCTGGAAAAGTCGGATCCCTGCATAGAGAACCGCAGAAGCATAAGCGGCTATGGAAAGCCAGATGAGGAATCGTTCGGGATCGTTCACGGGTTACCCGGCGGTCTGTGTCTCGACTACCCCTACACCCCGCCAAGCATCAATACGGTTCCGCATAACTTCGATCCAAGCTGGGTGATCGTTGAGACAAGGGATTTGCTCAAACCATTCACCACCGGATTCGAGGAAGGATTCTTTCCCCTCCATAGAAATTTCCTCCAAAGTTTCGAGGCAATCGGTGACAAAGGCAGGGCAGATGACGAGAAGTTTCTTAACGCCTTCGGAGGGCAGCTTTTCCAGCGTCTTGTCCGTGTAGGGGGTAAGCCATGGATCGCGACCGAGCCGGGACTGGAAAGAGATTCGATAATCATCGGGTCCGAGACCAACGCGTGCAGCCATCTTATGTGCAGTCGTGTAGCATTGATGGCGGTAGCAGGTGGCGTGAGCCGGGTGGCAGTTTTCACAGCAATCACCGCTGGCCAGGCAGTGGGCATGCGAGGGATCCGTTTTGCGGAGGTGCCGCTCCGGGATTCCGTGAAATGAGAATAGCACCAGGTCGGGCTTTTTCTCCAGGTAAGGCATCATGACCGTTTTCAGGGCACCTAGATAGTCATCGTCTTGATAAAATGGCTGCAGGAGAGTCGTTTGAATTTCCGGTGCGTCGCGATGCAGGATCTCCATGGTCTTGGCCACTACGGTTTCGTAGCTCGACATCGCATAGTGGGGATACTGCGGCATGACGAAAAGATCCGTAATCCCCTGCTCGCGAATTTTTTCAATTTCGTCGGGGATGGATGGGTCGCCATAGTTCATGGCTAGAAAAACGGGACAATCCTCTTGGTCGAGGAGGGTGCGCACCTTCTTGCTGGTCACGATCAAAGGAGAACCCTCTTCAGTCCACACCCGCTTGTAGGCAGCCGCCGAACTTTTGGGTCGAAATGGTAGGATGAATCCGTTTACGACCACCCATCGAACGAGCTTCGGGGCATCGAGCACACGGCCGTCCATGAGAAATTCCCGTAGGTATTCCCGGACGTCGCCGACCTCCGTGGAGGACGGTGAACCTAGGTTGAGGAGAAGGACGCCTGTCTTTTTGGCCATGCTTTACCCTGTCTCTTCCTGTGACGGTGTCAATTGGATGGAGGCAGAATCCAGCCACCGCTGCTGTCTGGACGGCTGGGCTTTTCTTCCTCAGGTGCTTCCTCGGCGGCCGGAATGGGCTTCGGGGCAGCTTGTGCAGCCATGCTTTCAGTTTTGAGGCGAACGACCTCAGAAAGGGCAGCATCGTATTGGGTTTGCAGTCGCGTCACCCGGGATCTCAGCTCGTTCTTTTCCTCTTTCTCGTCAGATAGTTCATTTTCCAGAGTGGTTACCTGGGCGAGAAACTCTTCGTCCGGTTCGGAAGCTTGCTGAGCTGCTTCCTCTTTTAGGCGGTTGATTTCACTCTCAAGTGTTGCGATCAGCGAGCCATATCTCTCTCCCTCTTCTTGCCGAATCGATGTCTCATCAGGAGCATCGGCACCCAGGATTTCCAACCCGCGCTCTGAGTTTACGAGCCAGACAACAAGACCCCAAGGGGCAAGCGCTAAAAAAAGGATAGCGACCAGAAGCAAATTCTTCGATCCATTCATGAGAAGCTTTTACCTCCTAAATGTAGGGTAGGTCGAGAGGTAGTTTTAAAAGGTGTGCCTTAATTTGCTTGGATATCAGCGGGCCGAATGCTCTTGGCGTCCTTGGATCATTGTTTAGTGTCGGAAATGGCTTTCATCGAAAAACAAACCCCCTAAAATTATGCCTACCCTCTCTGATACTTCGGAATGGATTGAGCCCCTGAAATGGGCCTCTGTCGCAATCATCTTCCTGGCTGCCGCTGCCGGGGGTGCCGTACCGCTCTTCTCTAAAAAAGATCTCCGACCGGGTAAGGGATTTCCACTTGGCGAAGCCTTCGCATCGGGCGTCTTCCTGGCGCTCTCCATGTTGATCATGCTGCCGTCTGCGCACGCGCAACTTTCTAAAACCGCCGGTATCCCACCTTATCCATGGGCCTTCTTGATTGCGACGATTGCCTTCCTGGCACTTTTGGAGTTCGAGCATTTTCTCACCCACGTGAAAGGGCGGATGACGGGGACCTCTACCGGTCATGCGGATGAATCATTGCCAAATGAACGAACCGACGCAATTGTGCCCGTGCTCCTCACGGTTCTCATCGGAGTACCGTCCTTTTTCCTGGGAGCGGCGCTGGGCGTTTCTCAGGATCTGTTTTCCATCATCTTGATCCTGGTGGCGGTCCTGGCCCACAAAAGCACCGCCGGATTTGCCCTGGCTTTGAAGATGATGCAGAGCACCCTGACCCAGCCGAAGGTCATAGCCCTGTTTCTTGCATTCGCATTGTCAACTCCCCTGGGAATTGTCGTCGGCGAGGATGTAGCCGCTCTGCTGGGCACTTCTGCAATGGTGATGGCAAAGAGCCTGGTCCTCGCCATGGCCGCCGGGGTTTTTCTCTACATGAGCACGCTGCATGAGATGCGTCATTCACCGCTGATCACCACCTGCTCAGGGAAAGCAGGTTTTCTGGCTTTGGTAGCGGGGTTCGTTATCACCGCATTCGTCCGCGTCCTGCTGGGGATGGCTCAGGCCCACCATTTTTGAGTTTCTGAAGACCCCTTATGAAACAAATCGGCTTCCAGTGCCGAGCTCTCCCTCAGTTGTCGTCGAGATAGGTAATACGGTTTCGTCCGTCGATTTCCCTCACAACAAAAAATGACATTCCCTTCTTTTCCTGCTGGGGAAGATCGATCAATACAAGGCATCCAATTCCGAAATCCAAGTGTGAGGGGATGCGATTGTCATCCCACATATCATTCGGGTAGGTCTCTTTGAGGGTCGGGATGTTTTGCTCAGTAACAAAGATAATCTCACTCAGGTTGAATTGGGTGAAGACTCCCACTTTTTGCTTTCGTAAGCTTTCAACGGCTGAACCTTCCCCAAGGTTTTTTCTTTCAGCCTTCGGATCGAGCAACTCTAGAAACGCTTGATGATCACCGGTAAGGAACAGGGCTTCCACCGCAGTCAAGGCAGTTGCTTTGAGTTGGTTCTCCGAGGCCGCTGCACTGGCGGATAAAGCCAAAGATGCAAGGAATAGGATCGGGATGTATTTTATCATAGTCTGCTTATAGCATATTGCACGTTACCACCAGGAGACTTTAATCTTATGGATCCACGGTTACTTTGGCTGCGGTCATTACCTTCGGGTGCACCTTTTACAAAACAATGGACGTTCACGATTCCCTGGATGAGTCTGTCTCGGTTGTCATTTGGGGCTCAGAATGCCATTCGTGGTGAATGTCCCGCATAAGCAGTGCATGATCGAATTGGATTTGGCTGGGCTGGAAAATCTGATGATCATCATAATAAGCAGAGCGCAGTTCCTTCACGGCAAGTGGGCTCACTCGCCATTTCGGAACCGTAAGCAGAAGACCATCCAGAGTGCATGAATTGGGTCGTGCGGAGTAGCCGATGCAGCCCGCTTCGAAGAACCGTGACGACTGATCCAATGACTTAAAGACCGATGTCTCGGGGAGATTTTCTGATTCCTCCCCCTCCAGTGCCACCAGTGGAGAATCAGCATCGGCGGTTTTAACAGTTAGGGAGATCTTTCCGCCGCGGTCATGGATCGTAAACTTGGAATGATGGTGGACACCTGGAAATATTCTTCCACCGGCTAGTGAGTTGAGGAGTGAGTTCGTGTCCCGCCTGGGAACGAACACTCCTTCCTGTTTCTTTCCTTGGTGATCCTCCCACTCTACAGCAATCCGGTGAGCAGAGTTCTCGCTGGATATTCCGATAAAGGAGGGGAGTCCTTTGGGACGCATATTCTCCAATCGAATCAGGCAGATGCCGGCAATGGCGTAGCCTTCAAAGAGTTTCGGTTTGAAGATGGGGGGCAGAATTCGGGCAACTGCTTCTGGTGCAACCCGATAGTTCAGCAGGATGCGGCGGCGGATGATTCCTTTGATAGCGGGAAGATTCACGTTAATTCCTGATCTTGGAATTTACAAATCCGAGAACGGCGACCTTTCCTTTGAGACTTTCCAGAGAGAGGTCTTTGGAATTTTTCCAGATTGTAAGTTCCCATTTAGATGGGTGGGCTAATCCTTGCAGGGACTCGAGGTGTGCTAGATTGGTAAAATTGCAATCAAAGGCAAGGTCGTCGGCCTGTCGACTTTCTAAGTAGCTCGTAGAGCGAGGCATGATATGATTTCTATTTTATTGTCTGTGTAACTGAAGATTACCGTCCAGAGTTTGCCCGAGTAGGCTCCATGGAATTGTTCGTTTGATTCACTCCAGCCTCCATCAAAGCTCTTAGAACTGCCTCGTAGGTTTGCTTGCGCTCAAAGTTTTTGTCAAGCAACAGGGCTCTCTCTCCTCCGCGCCAAACTCCTTCGGGGGTATCCGTGGTGCCCCAGACGCTGATCAGGGAAATCCCAGCTTCTCTCGCCGCCTTAATAATTTGATAATACTTCTCAGCTTGTAATGGCTCAATTTTTGCCCAATCCGCTGACCCTGGATTTTCAGCCTTAGGCAAGCCTACGTCTAACTCGGTAATATAGAACTCCACGCCCTCCTTTTGGAATTTTGCTACAGTCGATTTGAAGGCATCAAAATCATAGGTTCCACTATAATCCAAGTGTGCTTGAATACCCACCGCATGGATGGGGGCACCTACGTTTTTGAGGTGCAAGACCAATTGGTAAAGCGCATCCAACTTCCGGGGGTTTTCGAATGTGGTGCCTTCTCGCAGCTCCAGCTTTCCGTTTGTGAACTTGGCTGCGTGTTCCAGGGCAATCCGGATAAATATGGGATGCTCCTTGTTGACTTTAGCCACTCCTGTTAAACCGGATGCATCAGGCTCCATCCCCATGCCTATCCACTTGTTGTCCCATTCCCCGTTCCCATAGGGAAAATAAGCTCCATCACCAAGGAATAGTTCGTTGAACATGTTCCATGAATCGACACCTTTAATCGAAATGACCGCCTGCACATATTTTCTCAGGATGAGCTCGAGTTCCGAAGGTGAATAGGAGGTGCTCATCCACCATTCCGGAAAGTAGTAGTTGGGTGAAAATAATCCATGATGGATTACGTAGAGATCGTTCTCTTTTGCCCATTCGGCTTGCGACGACAAGGGCTCAGTCCAAAAAGAGTATTCCTTAACAGAGGCAGGTTCTCGGGGTGGCCAGAAGCCTCCCCATGCTGGAAAAACTGCAGGTTGGATGCAGTTAAAATGCTCAGTTATACGCTTCCTGTTTAACGCAACATTGGGCCCACGGATGATCCCGTTTTCTCCCGCAAAAGCCGTGGGGGTTCCCATAAGTGTCGACCCCGCTGCTTGCCGCAGTGTTTGCGGCGTCTCAACACAGAACCCCGCCGACGCTGTAAAGAAAACGATGACGTAGAGGACGATAAATTGCATTGGGTGAATAAGAGTGAATCCTTATTTCCGAACGACGATGATGAGCAAAGATGAGCTTCAGCCAAATCTATTGTCTCACTCCGCCTTGGTAGCCGCCTTTGGGATGACCCGAACCGCTGTTGTGAATACCCGTGCCGGGCCATCGTTCTCTTTACATGTCGACCCGCCAATAAAATACCATTCAGAATCTGATATCGTAATTTCAGCATTGGTTATTCTAGTTCCAGGCTTTTCGAGTGTCTCAACGTAAATCTTCAGATTAAAGCCCATTAGTAAGAAAACGATTCCAGCAACAACCCACCCAAAGCCAAGATGATGCTTCCCTTCCTTTCGTGAAGGGTTCTTCTCCCGATCAGTCATCGCAAGTTCAGGAACGGTCTACTTGAATGTCTTCATTTTTATTGGCGAATGTGGAGCATGAGCGATGGCGCGTTAGCGACATTGCTCACTGCGATTGGTTCATCCCTTTGTTTTTCTTGGTCCAACCAGTTCAATCGGGAGATGCTTTTTGTATCGGAGATAGTCCTTGTCCTTCGACAGAATTGGAAACCTCCAATGCACGGAACAGGCACAAATGAGGAAGTCGGTATTCGAACCTTGTATCCCCTTGCTTCTGCAGAGGTTGAGAAATCGGGCAGCAAGAACATAGACTTCCGAGGAAATGTCATGGTCAGTAAAGGCCGAAAGTTTTTCTGAGAATGCATCAAATACTTTATGGTCCCTGATTTCGGACAATACCTCCATTCTGATCGGGCCAATAATCTCCAGACGTCCTTCGTGGATCAAATCGACCAGTTCCTCTACGTAGGCGGATTTCTTCCCTTTTTTCTTTCTTAGCGCCTCCGACCAGACGTCTGTGTCAACAATGACATTCACTGAACTTTTCTCTGTTCTTTGTAATCGAAGTCAGGGTCCAAATCTACTTTTCCGAAAAAGTCCAAGATCTTCAGCTGCTCTCTTCGTTGAACGTATTCCGCTAAGGCCTGATTAACAGCTTCTTTCTTAGTTCTGATTCCGCCTAAGTGCATAGCTTTACTCAGAAGAGGTTCATTTAATTCTATGTTGGTTGCCATGTGCAGATGTTCGCACAAAACCATAGTTACGTCAATTTATTTTTGATGAACGTAGAGTTATGAGTGTGGAGAGCAGCGGAACACTCATTGACTCCAGCGTTTTGTTCGCTCCTGGAGCAACCGCTCTTCGATCCGTTTCGGGTCTTGGCGACAATCCAAAACCGCGTGAACGGAAACCAAGTCGTCCGCCAAGGTGTAATAGATGGCATACGGAAAACGCTTCGACAACGTCCAGTGGAAATACTCTGATCTCTTTGAATGCACACCCGCGTAAAGTGCCAATGAGTCAATGTCCGAGTAGAGAGAATTCAAAAAATACTGCCCAACACCGCTCTTTTGCATTTCGTAGAAGGAATACCCATCTACTAGATCAAGCTTGGCGTTGTCGAATATCTGAATCCTCATGAAACTCGGTCTCGAATCTCCCTTTTAGCGGTCTCCCAATCCGTGAACCCGACTTCTCCCGATTCGGCAAGCCGTGACCGTTCTTCGAGAATACGCTCATGCCAATCAGGTGGTGAATACCCAGCGTTCACGCTCGACAGATCAGTCCAGATTTCCTCCATTATACCGATTTTCTCGGAAACCGTCATTTCCTTTAGTGGCAGTGCAAATTTCATAGCAGAATTTTCGGTGAATTTTGCGCAGACGTCAAGGAGCTGAATCCTTGTTGTTTGACTCTTTCGCCCGAATCTTTGGGCTGTTTCTCTTCTTTTTTGCGTAGAGGCGAAGCGACGTAATATCACTCATCGCAGAGTCTACGAAATAGGCTCCGATCCCTTCTTCGTTCTCTTCATAGAAAAGCCTCCCAATTTTCATGTCCTCAATCGACTCTTCGAGAAGCTTAACTGTAAACTGACTCATTCTTGAAGACTGCGCTTGGCTTCTTCCAGTGAAACAAATCGGGCATCACCGGATTCAACTTTTTGGCGTCGTTCAGCTAGAATTCCCTCGTGCCAACTGGGCGAGTCTGGCTCTGCAGGTTCGTGGCAGAGAGCATCCCACAGTGCTTCCATCGCCATAAGTCGCTCATTACTAGACATTTTTTGTATTTCCGCGATACTCATTGTCAAATAAAGTAAGGCATTTTTTTCTTTTCTCAAGCTCTTCTTTTCGGCCAACGTCGAGCATGAGCGATGGCGCGTTAGCGACATTGCTCAGTGCGACTGGTTAGCTCTTTAGTTGTTCAAGGTGGATTTCGAATTCAATACGAGGCTTAGAATAGTAAGCTCTTAAGACTGATTCTGCCTTCTCAATTCCCTTTACTGTGACATCTAGGGAAGGCTTAGAAAATAGAGATTTCAAAAAGCCTGGTGGCTTGGAAATTCGATCAGTATGGATCCCAAATTCTTCCTTTCCCGACTAGCCGACCTCGACGAAATCCTTGTTTGATCTGTTCGCTCCAATGAACAGTTCGTTTTTTGCTTCTTCTTCTCGGTGAATTCGAAGGAGTTCGACTGCGTCGTCTTCGACAAGGTCTCCTAGTTCAATAAGTGTTATGGTGAAAGTCCATTGTGAAAGACCTGGAAATATGAATAAAATCACTAGAGAAGCGCAAGAGCGCAGTCGCGAGGCTGGGTTTGAAAGCAGCGTGGATCAAACCGACGAGCTGATGAACAAGAACGCCATAGGAGGCGCAGAGGGCGGGCGAGCGGGCCCAGGATCGCGAAGCCCATCAGGTCAGACCAGATGCGTATATGGCGCAGTTGCGTCGGGAAAGTATATCAACTTATCCGGGAAGGCCTCCAAAGTTGGCTTGTCAGAGCTTAAATCTGCTCGTGAACAGGCAGGCAGCGCCGCCAGCAATGGCGGCGTGATCGACGATGGAGGAGTCAGCAGATGGCATATTAGCCGCGGAAACGGACA
>Ga0222662_1000667_pt1 | contig 24471 bp, 18 predicted proteins | sample AntAcemetagen600_FD_179821 | JGI IMG/M metagenome (GOLD analysis project Ga0222662, IMG submission 179821) | Saline water microbial communities from Ace Lake, Antarctica - #600 | ecosystem: Environmental > Aquatic > Non-marine Saline and Alkaline > Saline | place: Antarctica: Ace Lake... | reverse complement strand
TTTATAGGTTCAACAGGTTGAATTTCAGGGATTCCATATTTGAAAAGCTACTGAATCGAATGACCTGCCATGAGCCTGTCACCTATGAACAAATCACATGCAGTGCGACCTAAAGGGGTAACCCTATAAAACAATAAGGACTGTATGATTTTTGGAGTTTACTCTGGTAAGCTTGTTATACCTTTCAGTACCCTGAATAAAATGAGTTCTATAATCTTCCTGATTGCCCCAATCGCCAACAGTTGCTTTCAATTGAACATGAATCGTATGATCTGTAATGTATGAATGCTCAAAATTACTTACTAATCTAACCAGCGCATCTGTTCCAAGATCGTCATCGTGCCTTTCTCCAATTGAACAAATTGCACCAGCACTCGCGGCAACTGCATGCAGATACGCGTAGCTCAATTCTGACTCAATATTTATGGTCGATAATGGCATGTAATTGGGTGTAAATGTACAAATGAATGTAAGCCGCTTAAACATTAACACTTAGAGTTTCAATACTCAATTGTTAAAATCACTCTGTTCATTCTGTAATCCTATTAAACGACTTCTCATTCCGTAGAGAACTATGTGTTCATCACGCTAGAGATTGCAGCGGCATCCTTTTTCTATGCCTACGCTTCGCTGTTCGATACGGTTTCGATAGCATGGAGATGACCCTTCGAGCACCTCAGGGTTTGGAGAAAAATATATAGCGAAAAGCCTGACCCAGCTGCTGTGAACTTTGGTGCATGGAGACCTAACACTAACCCTCAGCGGGGTAACGCCCTTAAAAGCTTAGAGAAGAGCGTCTGAAGCAGGGACCGTTTGAAATTTGAGGAGCCTGTAAATCAATGGTTTAACTATAGATAAAACCAGATTACGGAGGAAAAGTCATTCTGATTATTACCTTTGTGAAATATTTCACCCGTCTTCGAATAGTTTGCATAATGCATTTATTGGATGGTTGAAAAATCCAAAAGCACATTATGCCAACATTTAAAGAGTTAGGTCTTCGGGCCGAAATCGTTCAGGCGCTGGACGAATTAGGATTTGAAAATCCTACACCTATTCAGGAAAAAGCGATCCCACAAGTATTAGATTCTAAAAGGGATTTAATTGCACTTGCACAAACAGGAACTGGAAAAACAGCGGCTTTTAGCTTGCCTGTTCTTCAGCAGTTAGACGAAAGCAGTAAAAACATTCAGTCGATTGTAATCTGCCCGACACGAGAGTTGTGTCTGCAAATTGCAACTGACATGCAAAAATTTGCCAAGTTCATGGACTTGAAAACGGTGGCTGTTTACGGTGGTACTAGTATTGAAAGTCAAATACGTGATATTAAGCGTGGCGCTCAGGTTATTATTGGTACTCCGGGCAGAACGGTTGACTTAATTAACAGACGTGTTCTGCAATTGCAAGATGTGAATTTCGTTGTTCTAGACGAAGCGGACGAAATGCTTTCGATGGGATTTAAGGATGACCTTGACATCATTTTAGCACAAACTCCGAAAGAAAAACAGACTTTACTTTTTTCTGCAACGATGCCAAGCGGCATTAAGAGTATTACCAAAAGCTACATGAATGACCCTATTGAGGTTTCTGTAGCTGGTGGAAATGAAGGTGCAAAAAACGTTGAGCATCATTACTATTTGGTTGATGCGAGAAACAAATATGAGTGCCTGAAGCGATTGGCAGATGTGAATCCGCAGATTTATGGAATTGTTTTCTGTAGAACGCGAAGAGAGACGCAGGAGATTGCGGACAAGCTGATGCAGGACGGCTATAATGCGGATTCTATACATGGTGACCTTTCGCAACAACAGCGAGATGGTATTATGGCACGCTTCCGTAACCGAAAAATTCAGCTTTTAGTAGCTACTGATGTTGCTGCCAGAGGTATTGATGTGGATGATATTACGCATGTAATTAACTACAACTTGCCTGACGAGGAAGAGGTTTACATTCACAGAAGTGGACGAACTGGTCGTGCTGGAAAACGCGGTATTTCTATTGCTATCATTCACTCGCGGGAACGTGGTAAATTGAAGTCTGTTGAACGTAAATTGAAGAGAACGTTTGAGCAACGTCCTGTACCAACAGGACAGGAGATTTGCGAAACGCAGCTTTACACGATTGTGGAGCGGTTGAGTAAGTTGGACATTAACGAGAAGCAGATTGAGCCTTTTCTTCCTGCCATTATGGAGCAGTTGGGTCATTTGACGAAGGAGGATTTGATTAAGCATTTGGTAAGTTTTGAGTTTAATAAGTTCTTGGAATACTACAAGAATGCAAGCGACTTGAACAATCTATCTGCAAGACCAGAAAGAAGAGATCGTGATGATCGTCCGCGTGAAAGAGACCGTGGTAGAGATAGTGACCGTGGTAGAGATCGCGGAAGAGACCGAGATAGAGGTCGTGAAAAGGATTTTGGTGATGAACGTCCTAGAAGAACCAGCAGTGAGCGCTTTCTTGACAAAGGAAAGTTTACCCGTTTCCACATTAACTTGGGAACAAAAGACAATATGAATCCTTCTAATTTGATGGGACTCATTAACGAAAGTCTGAGCAAACGTGATGTAGAAATTGGCAAGATTGAGCTAATGAACACGTTCGCTTTCTTTGAACTTGATACCGAATATGCTGAGAAGCTTAGTGGCTCATTAAAAGGCTCGGAATACGCTGGTAAAAAAGTGGATTTGACTATTGCTAAAAGCACTGGACCCAACGAGAGAAGAGACCGTGATAGTAGCGGTAGCGATAGCGGTGGGGAAAGAAAAGACAAGTTCCGTGACAAGTTTAGCAGAGACCGTGGACCAAGCAGCCGACATTCAGGTGGTAGTGGAGATAAAAAAAGTGGTGGAAAAAGGCCTAGACGTCCTTTTTAAGTTAAGCCCACTTCTAATTACATAGAATAACTTCTAACATCGTCATGTTGAACTCGTTTCAGCATGACGATTCTTACTTTAAATAGACCATGAAACAAGTAAGCAACTCACCCCCGGTCTTTTGGAAGAGAAGGGGTGGTTTCGATTTGTCGGAATGGAGTTAGTTAAAATGGACACTGAAATATACTTCGAACGTGCTCAGCATAAAAGTTCAGGGTAATACTGTTTCAGTACGTATTTGATGATTATTGGATTAACCAAAGACGACTTCCCTCCTATTTCTGAACGATTCCTTTAGCCGTTTCGGCAGAAGTTCTAAAAACACCCACAGCTACAAACAACAGTAGTATAACTATAAACTTGAGTGATGGGTGCAACAACTGTGGCACGTAGTTCCATCCTACCAGCAACCCTGCGTACAGCACAATTAGGAATAGCGAATAATGACGCGTCCAAAGTGGGCGGTTCTTTTTGAGAAGCGCCCAACCGAAAATGGCATTGGTTGGCAAAGCCCAAAGGATGTTCCAGTTGTAATCGGCAGAAAAGTGGTTTGTAAAAAACCAAAGGAAGATGGCGTTGAAGCCAATGAAGCTGGTAATCATAAAAATGAGCCCATCAAAAATGCGTGTAGAACGTTTTGCTGCACGGAAAATGGTTAGGAAAACTGCACTAAAAAGCAAAAAGGCTACAAACACAATCTGTGGCACAAACCAGCTTTTCTCTTTTACCACAGTAGCAGCCTTAAACGTTGTCTGCTTTTGTTCAACCAACGGAACTCTATCTCCGTCTTTTACGACATAAGCATGGTCAAAAGCTTCTTCCAACTTCTCTGGCAAGTACATGTATTGCATGGAGGTGGCGGGTTCGTCAATCACCGCACCGAGACAGAGGTCAATTCCCAAATCTCCCCAAGGCTGTTCTTTAGCGATGTACAAATCGGTAAGCTCTCGAATTGAAAGTCTATCATCACCTAAATGTGTTGAATCAAACTCAACAGGAACATTTATAGCTTCCAGAATTACATCTCGCGGACGCGTAGAGCAATTATCGAAAAAGTAATCGTAGAGGTAATCTCGATTTTCTTTCTGAGCGTTCCAAGTCAGTTTATCAAGCAACGCTTGTTTTTGCTCCAAGGTGAGATTCAAGAACTGCTCTCTCACCGAACGGTTGTAATACTCATACGAACGAATGAAATTAGAATAACGATTTACCGCCAACATGTAAAGTGAGCGTCCTTGCACGAAATTCCAATAGAAATTGGGTTGGTTAAAATCGAATGTCCCGTAGTTGTAGACCGCATCGAAACCCAAACTTGGGTCGTAAATTCGGATTGCGGTATGACCGAATGCTTCATAAAGTTCTTCGCCAGGACCGCAAGTAACTAAGCTGACCTTACTTGCTTCCGTAAGTTCAATTTGTGGTTGGGCCAATACAAGCGTTGGAATTAAAAACAACAGAAAGCTCAGAAATTTAATCATGGCTCAAAAATACATTTTGGTGAAGTGTTGTAGCATGAAATATGGATTCAAAGCTTGGGGGCTTCCGCTGCAAGGCTGAATTCAGTGTTGTCTTGATGTGAGTTGTTGCTACACCAACAGTAATTTCAAGCGAAGAGTTTATTTTAGGAGAGGTTAGAAATCTTTTAAAATGATATTTCGCAATCTTGCTACTAGATTGGTAGAAATGCTAAAATACCCCCTCCCCGCTGCGCGGTACTCCCTACTTCGACAAGCTCAGCACAGGCTCTTTTCAGAGGGAGAGCTGGCACGTTGAACTAAGATTTACTCGGAGTGCCGGCACCTACATACACGTCACCCTGAATTTATTTCAGGGTCTAAAACGGATACTGAAACAAGTTCAGTATAACTGTGCCTGCTAAACTTGGATTTTAACTTCCCGTTTCTGATTCCATGACATTCCCATGACACATTAAACAAACTGCTGAGCGATCTTTGCAGTGCGAAGAGATATCGCTTTATGGAGCTATTCAAAACCATCGCGTTTACACATAAGACTACCGAGTTGAAAGACATCGGGCGGTTGCACATCGAAGATGATGCGCTAGAAGCTCGTCTTTCACACTTAAAGTCTGAGTTGAAATTAGAGGAGTTACTCTACATTTCAACCTGTAATCGCGTTGAATTCTTGATGGTTTCGGATCAAGAATTGGACGAATCATTTAGAAGGCGGTTCTTTTCTGCTTTCAATCCAGATTGGAGTGATTTGGATATTGAATGGGCTGCGAATCATAGCCGTACGTTTGATGGTAAAAAAGCTCTTCAGCATTTATTCTATGTTTCTAGTTCTATAGACTCGTTGGTTGTTGGAGAACGGGAAATCATAACACAAGTTCGTGAGGCATACGAGAAATGCCAAAAGCTAAACTTGACGGGTGATTGTCTAAGATTGCTTGTTCGCTCAGCAATTGAAACGGCCAAGCTCGTCTATACGCAAACACAGATTGCTCAGAATCCCGTTTCGGTCGTGTCATTGGCGTATCGTAAAATGCGAAAAGTGGAAATTAGCCACGCCCCGCATATTATCATTATCGGTGCCGGACAGACTAACCAGACGATGGCGCAATACCTGAAAAAGGCACCATTCTCCAAGGTGACCGTATTCAACCGAACACTTGCTAAAGCTGAACAATTGGCTGCTTCTTTAAAAGGAACTGCTCGTCCATTATCCGAACTAGCTACCTTTAAAGAACCCTTTGATATTCTAATCAGCTGCACCGGAGCTACCCAACCTGTAGTGAGTAATCGGCTTTACCGCCAACTTATCGGAAAAGACCTTTCGCAAAAAGTGATTGTTGATTTGGCTGTTCCTTCTGATATCGAACTGGAAGTAATTCGTAAGAATAACATTCATTATATCGGAATCGAGAGCCTAAAAGATGAAGCACGAAAAAACCTGGAGCAGCGCCAAAAGGAGTTAGAGGTTTGCAAACGATTAATAGCAGATAAGATTAGTGCGTTTGAGCAATTGCTTCGCGAACGAAAAGTTGAACTTTCGATGCGAGAGATTCCACAGGTTGTAAAAGGCATTAGAGAACGAGCCGTGAATCAGGTTTTTAATAAAGAGTTGCAGGAACTCGACCCAAAATCGCGGGAAGTGTTGGAGAAAATAATGGAGTATATGGAAAAGAAGTACATCAGTGTACCCATGAAAATGGCCAAAGAAATTATGTTGAAAGGATGAGCAGAAAAATCATCATAGGGTCACGTGGAAGCGACTTGGCATTGTGGCAAGCCCATCATGTTGAAGCACAGCTGAAAGTTTTAGGACAGGAAGTGCAAATCAAAATTATTAAAACGCAAGGCGATAAAATTCAGCATTTGAGTTTTGACAAAATGGAAGGCAAAGGATTCTTTACCAAGGAGTTGGAAGATAAACTGCTTTCTGGCGAGATTGATTTGGCCGTTCATTCCCATAAAGACCTTCCTACCGAAAACCCTGAAGGTTTGATTATTGCAGCAGTTTCAGAACGCGGAGACCCACGTGATTTGTTGCTCATTCGAAAGGAGAAAACGGATATTTCTAAAAAGTTTGACTTGGGCGAAAACGCCATCGTTGGAACTTCATCAGCCAGAAGGAAGTCGCTATTACTTCATTTCCGAGCTGATATTCAAATCAAAGATCTTCGAGGAAACGTTCCTACTCGGATTAACAAGCTTCGCGAAGGAGGCTATGATGCGATTATGCTGGCTGCTGCTGGTGTAGAGCGGTTGAAACTCGACCTTTCTGAGTTCCATATTTTGAAGTTAGACCCTACAGAATTCATTCCAGCTCCAGCACAAGGCGTTCTTGGCTTGCAGGTTCGTGAATCGGATTCCGAAATAGCCAAAATCATCAGTCAATTAAATGATGAAGATGTAGCTAGACGTATTGGTGTTGAACGCAGAATCCTAAACCTTTTTGAAGGTGGTTGCCAAATGCCACTTGGTGCTTACTGCGTAGAGACAGACGGCAAACTTGTAGTGAAAGCATGCGTAGCTGATGCTTGGGACGCACCTGTTCGTATTTCGGAAAAATCAGGAACGGAAGTTGAAGCCTTAGCCCAAGAAACAGTTGCTTCCCTTAGAATTTGAAACGCTCCATTTTCATATCGAGAAATTTACCAGCGGATAGTTTGCTTCTTTATTTTTTGAATGAGAATAACTGGGAAGTCCACCATCAATCACTCATCCGCATTGAGCCTATTCCTTTTGAAGTTGAAGGAGAATATAATTGGATTTTCATTGCTAGTTCTAATGGAGCCAAACTTCTCTTAAACTCCTTTTCCGTTCCAGACACCACAAAAGTTGGGGTGGTTGGAGAAGCAACGGCCAGAGCGGTCAAGTCCTTTGAAATCTTCCCAGACTTTATTGGCAAAACAGGAAATATGACTGAGCTTGGAGACCTGCTCTCACGTACAATTGGAAAGAACTCTGTGCTATTTGTAGGCGCTGAAGGTGGCTCAGAAAAAGTCCGTTCCGCTATTCCTTCTAATCAACGTACATTCCTTCCTATTTACAGAACGGTGCTCGCAGAAAACGCCTCAATTCCTAAAACAGAAGTGATATTCCTTACCAGTCCTTCCAATGCAAAATCGTACTTGAAAAACGCTTCATTGAAGGAGAGAACCGTTATTGCCATTGGAAACACCACGGCTGAGTTCTTAAAGCAACAAGGGGCTAAAAACGTGCTCATTCCATCTTCTCCAAGAGAAGAAGACTTGATTGAATTACTGAGAAAATTATGAGTTCTTTTTGGAGTCTGTGCTCTGCACTACTCCACCAGACACAATGAATTTCATCATCTCCGAGGCCGATACATCTACAAACTCCACATCTTCCTTTTTCACCACTAATTGGTTGCCCATTACGCCATAAGAAAACGGCAGATAAACGGAAATCATTTCTTCGCCAAAACCAAATTCCGAAAGGTCTTTTCTCGTTTGAAATCCAAAGCGGTATTGCATTGGATCACGCTGTACAAGCACCTTCACAGGTTTTCCCATTTTATCTTCCTTTCCGAAGAAAACGGTTATCAAATCCTTTACCGCAAAGTAGATAACCTTGACCAATGGCGCACGATTCATTATGCCATCAAACCAAGTAATGGCAGATCTAGAAATCAAATTAGAAATGATGTAACCGAGCAGCGCTAGCCAGAAAAAAGCAACGATTATTCCAAGTCCAGGAATATCAAACGGAAGAAGGCCATCGAAAATAGGCGAAAATAAATCGTCCATCATCCGCACAAACCAGACAACCACAAAAATGGTAACACCAATTGGAGTCAGGAATAACAAGCCCTGCAAAACATAACCCGCTGCTTTTCTAAAGAAATTTCTCATGGCATCGAGTTAAGTTCATCCTTTAACTTTTTCGGCAGCGATTCGGCAATCAACGCATACGAGTCTACAATCCACTGCCGCGCCTGTTCATCAGAAAACGAACCGTCCATCACCAGCGTATTCCAATGCTTCTTATTCATGTGAAACCCTGGAATTACGCCAGAAAACTCCTCGCGAAGCTCCAACGCTTTTTCGGGTTCGCATTTTACATTGAACTGTGGTGGATTACTGTTTAGCCCTGAAATGCAGAAAACTTTCCCCATCACCTTATACACAAGCGTATCTGGTCCAAAAGGAAACCCCTCTTCTACCGCTTTTAACGAAAGACAAAAACCCCGGAAATCTTCAATGTGCATTTTCAACCTTTAAAGTACAATAAGAAAGCAATTATTTGGGCGTTCCCCCGATGGCAAATCGGGGTCAGGCTGTCCGCTATATCTCCCACGCCATAGCGCGGGAGTATGCCGCTTCCATCCTTAACGCAAGCGATCTGCCGATCTCACCAGCGCATCATCCTTCTTAATTCCTCTAATAGCTAAGAAGTATAAGACAACGTTTGCCAGCAAAATGGCTAACGTTGGGCTGTAAGAAACAGCGCCCGAATCGGCCATGCCAACCATTATATGAGCATAATAGAAAACCAGGCCGCCTACAACCAACTGAACTAAAAGTGCAGCTTGCACCAACTTAAGCTGAAACTTACGGTTCTTGTATTGCATGATTCCATAAATGGTCAGAAACAAACCGAACATGATGGCGCCAGCAATTGGAAAAGAGCTCATTCCAACCTCGGAAACTCCATCCTTAAGAAAACTGATAGAAACAGCCGTCAAATCATAATCACCACGGGAAGCCAAGCTGAACTTTAAAAACACAATAAGCATCGACAGAATTGCGGCAATCGCCAAATAAACAGTTTGAATACGTTGAATCATCTTTAAGTTTAATTAAGTCACAAAGGAAATGAATACCGCCAAACTTGGAAAGCCGTAATGGCTTGGTATAAAACAAATTTTAAACATCAAGTTCATCTATTGTATTTATACGTATTATTGTTGCCTAATCATTTCCGATTCGTTCTGAATCAAGGGAGTAAGAATAATCCAGATTACGATTAATATAGGCGAAAGCCGATCTGTCTAAGAAACACACTACTACACAAGTCTATTTTATTGATGTACGAGAAAGAAAACCTTACCAACATGCTGGTGGCGGATTTGCGCACCATAGCAGAGAAGTTGAATGTAGAAAAAGCTGATAGTCTGCGTAAAGCGGATCTTGTTTCAGCAATTGTTGATAAAAATGGCGGTGCTGAAGCAAAAGTCGAAGCTCCTGCTCCAGAAGCAAAACCAAAGCGCAAACGAGCACGCGTTGAAAAAGGTGCTGACCTTTTTGCTAATGACGAGAAATACGAAAAAGAAGTAGCTAAAAAGCCATCTGAAGAATTAGATGCTGCTGCTCCACCTCCTATTGAAAGCAAAAAGCCCAAGCGCGAATTAAAACAGGAGACTGTACCAAAAGAGCAGCCTGAAGTTGAAGTAAAAGAGCAGCTTGAAGCAAAGGAACAGCTTGAAGCAAAAGAGCGCGAACCGAAGGAACAGCAAGAACAGAGAAAGCAACGTGAGCCTCGAGCACCACGTGAACCTCGGGCACCGCGTGAGCCAAAGGATTCAACTGCAGAAGGTGATAAAACTGACAATAGAGGAGGAAGAGAAAACAACGATCGTGGAGATAGAAGCCAAGGTCGTAACCCCAGAAATAATGACCGAAATAATGGTCGTAGTGAGCAAAAGCAACCAGAAGAAGATGCATTCTACAACTTTGACGGTGCTGTAATTTCTGAAGGAGTATTGGAGAGTATGCCTGATGGCTACGGTTTCCTTCGTTCTTCAGACTACAACTACCTGTCTTCGCCTGATGATGTTTATGTGTCTCAGTCGCAGATTAAAATGTTTGGTCTAAAAACCGGAGATACAGTTCGTGGGGAAGTTCGTCCGCCAAAACCAGGAGAAAAGTACTTTCCGCTTATCAACGTAGAGAAAATCAACGGGCGTGATCCTGGGTATGTGCGTGACCGTGTTTCATTTGAGCATCTAACCCCCCTATTCCCACAAGAAAAGTTCAATATCGCACCAGGTGCAAATGCGGATATTTCGCCACGAGTTATGGATTTGTTCGCTCCCATTGGAAAAGGACAGCGTGGTTTGATTGTAGCACAACCCAAAACGGGTAAAACGGTTCTTTTAAAGGAAGTGGCGAACGCCATTGCAAAGAATCACCCAGAGGTTTACATGATTATTCTTCTGATTGATGAACGTCCGGAGGAAGTAACGGATATGGCACGTAGCGTAAACGCTGAAGTAATTGCTTCTACGTTTGATGAGCCAGCTGACAAACATGTGAAAATTGCCAATATCGTTCTTGAAAAAGCGAAGCGATTGGTTGAATGTGGTCATGATGTAGTTATCCTTTTGGATAGTATCACGCGTTTGGCACGAGCCTACAATACGGTTCAGCCTGCTTCAGGTAAAATTCTATCTGGTGGTGTTGATGCTAATGCACTTCATAAACCAAAACGATTCTTCGGTGCAGCTAGAAAGATTGAAAAAGGTGGGTCATTAACCATCTTGGCAACAGCACTTACGGAAACAGGTTCTAAAATGGACGAAGTAATCTTTGAGGAATTCAAAGGAACAGGTAACATGGAACTTCAGCTAGACCGTAAGATTTCGAACAAACGAATCTTCCCAGCAATTGATATTGTTGCTTCTAGTACACGTAGAGATGATCTTCTTATGGATAAAGAAGCGTTACAACGTATCTGGATTCTACGTAATCACTTGGCAGATATGACACCAGTTGAAGCAATGGTATTCCTTAGAGACCGTATGGCAGGAACTCGAAGTAATGAGGAATTCCTTATTTCGATGAACGGATAATAATTAGGATTTCGGTATTAGTCGTTGGGGTAAAGCTTGACGGATTGACTTCAAAATAAAAGGCCCGATGGATTCCCATCGGGCCTTCTAGCTAACTATTAGTTCCTATTACTTCGCTTTTGAATAACGTCATCCTCAAAAAACAAAAAGAGCCATCCGATTTCGGATGGCTCTTTTTAATTTAGATTGAAGGGGAACTTACTTCGCTTGTTCCTCTTCTTTCACTTCTTCAAAGTCAACATCGGTTACTTCATCGTCACCACCTTGACCACCAGCATTAGCTTCTGATCCAGGTTGTCCGCCTTCAGCTTCCTGAGTTGCAGCATACATTTCCTGAGAAGCTGCTTGCCATGCCGTGTTCATTGTTTCCAATGCAACATCAATTGCAGCAACATCTCTCGCTTCGTGAGCCGTTTTCAATTCTGCTAAAGCAGTTTCGATTGGCTCTTTCTTATCAGCAGGAAGTTTCTCACCGAATTCTTTCAGTTGCTTCTCTGTTTGGAAAATCATCTGATCGGCAGAGTTGATTTTTTCAACTTCTTCTTTCGCTTTAGCATCAGAATCAGCGTTAGCTTCAGCTTCTTGCCTCATTTTCTTGATTTCTTCATCAGAAAGACCTGAAGAAGCTTCGATTCTAACGTTCTGTGATTTTCCTGTTGCTTTATCAGTAGCAGAAACATTGATAATTCCGTTTGCATCAATATCAAATGTTACTTCAATTTGAGGTACTCCTCTTGGAGATGGTGGAATATCGCTAAGATTAAATTTACCAATGGTTCTGTTATGTGCAGCCATTGGACGCTCGCCTTGCAATACATGTAACTCAACCGTTGGTTGGTTATCAGCAGCAGTAGAGAAAGTCTCAGACTTCTTAGTTGGAATAGTTGTGTTAGACTCAATCAATTTAGTGAACACACCACCCATTGTTTCTATTCCGAGAGAAAGAGGCGTTACATCCAAAAGAAGAACATCTTTTACCTCTCCAGTAAGTACACCACCTTGTATGGCCGCTCCAACTGCAACAACTTCATCAGGGTTAACTCCTTTAGAAGGTGCTTTTCCGAAAAAATCTTCAACAATTTTCTGGATAGCTGGGATTCTTGTAGAACCTCCAACCAAAATCACTTCGGTAATGTCAGACTTAGAAAGTCCAGCATCTTTCATAGCATTCTTGCACGGAGTAAGGGTTGCTTGAATCAATTTATCAGCTAATTTCTCAAACTGAGCTCTTGAAAGTGATCTTACCAAGTGCTTAGGAATTCCATCAACTGGCATGATGTACGGCAAGTTAATCTCAGTAGAAGTTGAACTTGAAAGCTCAATCTTCGCTTTCTCAGCTGCTTCTTTCAAACGCTGAAGTGCCATTGGATCTTTCCTCAAGTCAAGACCTTCATCTTTCTTGAATTCATCTGCCAACCAATCAATGATTACTTGGTCAAAATCGTCTCCACCAAGATGCGTATCACCATTGGTAGATTTCACTTCAAATACGCCATCTCCCAATTCAAGAATAGAGATGTCAAAGGTTCCACCACCAAGGTCAAAAACAGCGATAGTTGAATCTTCGTTCTTTTTGTCCATTCCGTAGGCCAAAGCCGCAGCAGTTGGCTCGTTGATAATTCGCTTCACTGTAAGTCCAGCAATCTCTCCTGCTTCTTTAGTAGCCTGACGTTGAGAATCGTTGAAGTATGCAGGAACAGTAATTACTGCTTCAGTAACTTCAGTTCCTAAATAATCCTCAGCTGTTTTCTTCATTTTTTGAAGAATCATTGCTGAAATTTCTTGCGGAGAATATTCTCTGTCGTCAATCTTAACGCGTGGCGTGTTATTCTTTCCTTTCACAACTGTGTAAGGAACCCGACCAACTTCTTTTGTCACTTCGGCAAAACTTGCACCCATAAATCGTTTAATAGAAGCGATAGTCTTCGTTGGGTTTGTAATTGCCTGACGTTTTGCAGGGTCTCCTACTTTTCTTTCTCCACCTCCTACAAAGGCAACGATGGAAGGCGTAGTTCTATGTCCTTCACTGTTTGGGATAACAACTGGCTCGTTTCCCTCCATTACAGAGACGCATGAGTTGGTGGTTCCTAGGTCAATTCCGATTATTTTACTCATTATATGGTTTTTATCTATTCGTAACTAGCGTTGTTGATTTGGCAATTGGCACAGACCATGCCATCGGAATTAGCATCTAACTTTCGAGAAATTATGTCAGTTATGAAGGAGTTAGGCGGAAAAAGACTGACAAGTTGGGTGACAAAACGACACCAAAATCAATTACTCGTCTGTGGTAAACTGAAGACCTCCAGTATATTGACCGCTAATAAATTCTTGAAGATCATCACCATCATTCGGAACCAAATTCGGGAATTTCTTAGACGTACGACAAGAAAAAACTCCCAATCCGTTATTGATATTTGAATAGGTTGGAACATCCGTTAACGAGCCAGATACATTACCATTAGAAACACTCAAAAACTCTGAAAACTCTGTGCCTGCAATGTACATGGTGAGCTCAAATGCATCTGGACCAAACTTGTTTCCAGAGCCAGTATTTCTATTAAAGTCTTTCCCAATCAATCGGATAATTGATGGATTCGACTGAATATTTGAACCTATAAACGAGAAAACCTGTTCTCCTGATAAAGTGAGTGTGCCATTTGCCTCCCCTTTGTCATCTTCCCGAGGAAACGAGTTAGAGCCAACTCTCCATGTAAGTTCATGTTGTGTCGTATCAGTTCCGGCAACTTCTCGGTAATAGAAAGTAAGCCACAATTCATAATTAGCAGCATTATCTGCCGTAGCAAAGTCAATCCCAACATCAAAATAAGTCCCATCGTTACGCTTTAAGTTAAGACCACGGTAGGTAGCTGGAGAATTTTTTGAAGGGTTTGTCCATTTGAAAGATGATTCGCCCAGCATACTTATCTCGGAAGTCGCTCGGTATCCTGACTCCTGATTGGTGATAAACAGCATGTAAGAATGGTCTTCAAACACGTTCTCATTAAGATGATATAACTTCTGTTTAGGTCCGAAAAAATCTCCCTCTTCCTTCCCTACAGTATAAACTGTGTCTAATGCCCAACGGTTTAACGTGTCCCCATTAAATATGTCATAAACTTCAATCACCGTAATAGCATCATCGAAATATGAAGAGTCAGCAATAAGTGCCATTTCGAATGCCGAAACCTCACCCAGAAACCCTTTTTGAATCCGAAAAAAATGTCCATTACCAAAAACATCTGAAGGGTTATCGTTTTTGTCTGGATTGTCGTTTGGGTCAAGCAATCCATAAACTATAGCTTGCTCTTTATAATCCCCAGTTAGGTTTAAATCAGTACTGCAAGAAGAAAATATGGTTAGTAGTGCAACTAACCCGATGACATAACGTAGCATTCCGTATTATTTGAGGCCCGAAGATAACAAGCCAAATTCAAGATATGTCCAACTCATTAGGTTTAAACCGCAACTCTGACCGTATTATTACAATTCTATACATATTGAAACGCGGAATTGCATTTGCTGCCTTGCTTTTGCCTTCAGCTTCCATGGCGCAAGACCCAATCTCATTGGAATTCAATGAAATTCAATTACGAGAAGAATTCTCGGATAAGAACGAGAATTGGCCTTATCTCACTACAATGGAAAACTTGTATGTGCCAGATAAGGACGAATATTTCATGCACCGTAGAAACGAATCCACGCCTTATGCCATCATTACTAAGTGGAAAAACAATCTTTCTGCATTCAATATTCTCTCTACCCTAAAGCTTGGTCCCACCAATGATGAGAACCAAACTGCGGGCATCATCTTTCTTGTTCAACCAGACGGAAAGGGTGCTATTGTTTTTGAATTCAATAAATTCAAGCAATACCGAATTAAGCAGTTAGTTGGTGCTTATTATAAGTTCCTTTCTGGAGATTCTGAAAGCAATGGCTGGATAAAATCTTCTACCCTGGCTAATAAGAACGACTATAACGAAATTGATATTCGTGTTGAGCTTCCACAAGTTGATATTTACCTTAATGGTAAGTTTCTGCAATCGTTTGACGTAATGGATTACAAGCCTGGGAACATGGGTTTTTTGATTGGGCCTGATACGAAAGCCAAGTCAGACTATTTCTATGTGTATTCCACAGCGGAAGCTAGTGTTGAAGCGGCTTTGGACGCAAAAGAAGCAGATGATAATCGCTCATCTGTTGCTCAACTTTCTAAAGTGCGTTATGAGTTGGAACAGGAAAAGCGATCGTTGAAAGAATGCCAAATGGAACGACAGAAAGCTGTTTCCGTGTTGGAGGAAGAAATGGCAGGTCTAATGCAACAGAACGATGCTTTTGCTCTTCGAAATCGGCAACTTCAGGAGTTCAAAAACAATGTTTTGGTTGAGGTTGATGAAGACGTATTTCTTACACTCGCCCAAAACTTAAAAACCGAAATTATTAAGAATGATAAGCTAGAATCTCAAGTTCAGGTGTATAGAGATTCGCTGAAATACACGCACGTTAAATACAACAAGCTGAAGTTAGCTCTTCTTGACAAGGCCATTAAAAATGCCGAGAAAGAAAAAGTTGTTCGTGAGCAAAAACAAGCTACCGATACTAAGAAGGAAATCGAACAAGATCTGAAAGATAAAAGGATGAATGCAGAGCAGGAAAAATGGGAAGAAGCCAATAAAGATGTGGATGTCAAAATTGATTCTGTCCTCATCTCCAAACTTGCGGATAAGCCTAAAAAAGAGAACTCCTCTCCTATTTCCCCCGAAGAAGTTTCGGAAGAAGAAATAGAAGCGCGACCTTTGCCAGTCAAAGTGCGTAAGGCGCAGAAAAAAGAAGACTAATGTCTGTACATAGATCGGTAAAGAAAATAACCACCCACGTGCTTCAAGAAATGAAGCGCAATGGTGAGAAGATTGCCATGCTTACAGCCTACGATTATACGATGGCTAAAATATTGGATCAAGCAGGAATTGACATTCTGCTCGTAGGAGATTCTGCCTCAAACGTAATGGCTGGTCACGAAACAACGCTTCCCATTACACTTAACGAAATGATTTATCATGCAGCTGGTGTCGTTCGTGCTACAGAACGTTGTCTAGTTGTAGTTGATATGCCGTTCGGTTCTTATCAGGGAAACTCTAAAGAAGCTTTGACTTCTGCCATTCGAATAATGAAAGAGACTGGTGGTCACTCCATCAAGATGGAAGGCGGACGAGAAATAGTTGAATCTATTGAGAGAATTTTGACCGCGGGTATTCCAGTAATGGGGCATTTAGGTCTTACGCCTCAAAGTATTTACAAATTTGGAACATATACTGTTCGTGCTAAAGAAGAGGAAGAAGCGCAAAGATTAATAGAAGACGCCAAACTGCTTGAAGAAACGGGATGTTTTGCCATTGTGTTAGAAAAAGTACCTGCAAAACTTGCGGCCAAAGTGGCACAGCAAGTGGAGATTCCAATTATTGGAATAGGCGCTGGAAATGGCGTTGATGGACAAGTTTTGGTAACACATGATATGCTAGGCATGAATCAAGAATTCAGTCCGCGATTCCTGCGTAGATATGCCAACCTTGCCGAAGACATGGACATGGCTGTTAAATCTTACATTGGTGATGTAAGAAGCAAGGATTTTCCGAACGAATCGGAACAGTATTAATAGTAATGGTTTGCTGTGGCAAACCCGAAATAGATAAAAGGTTTGCCACGGCAACCCCCAACAATTATGGCAACAAAATCAATTGAAATCCTTTACGAGGACAACCATCTTATTGCAGTAAATAAACCTTGCGGCCTTTTAGTTCAGGGTGATAAAACTGGTGATGAAACCCTTGCCGATCTTATGAAGGCTTACATCAAGAAATCTAAGAATAAGCCTGGAGATGTTTACTTAGGTGTTGTGCACAGATTGGATAGGCCTGTAAGTGGTGTTGTGCTTTTTGCAAAGACTTCAAAAGCACTCGTTCGCTTGAATAAAATGTTTGCTGACCGCGAAACCAAAAAGGTCTATTGGGCTGTTGTTATTAAGCGGCCGCAACAAGAAAGCGGAAAACTGGTGCATTGGCTGAGAAAAAACCAAGAAAAGAACCGAAGTAAAGCGTTTAACAACGAAGCCAAGCATTCCAAGTATGCAGAGCTCAATTACAAAACACTTCGCGCATCGGACCGTTTTACACTTTTGGAGGTTTTTCCTAAAACAGGAAGACATCACCAAATTCGTGTTCAATTATCCAAAATGGGCTGTACCATTAAAGGTGATTTGAAATATGGAGCCCAAAAACCCAACGAAGACGCATCTATTCATCTTCATGCAAGAAGATTAGAATTGGAACATCCAGTGAAGAAAGAGCCAATGGTTTTTACTGCTAATGTTCCTTCTGAAAATCTCTGGCAAGAATTCGCCAAAATGATGAAGTGATATTAGGGAGTACCAATGCCGAAAATAGATTTTAACACTTCGTTATGATTTGCACTCTTTAAAGGAGCCTACATTTGCGCAATTAAATTCCTATTTGGCTTGCAGTGAGGAGAATTAGATCTAATAAGTATCGTGTTTTACGAGGACTTGTCTCCGCAAGTTTAGCTTGCAGTATTCTTCTTTCAATGTTCGTTACAACTGCATTGGCGTTTAGTACCGATACTTCTCAATCCGAAATGGAAGTTAATCTACATCTAGAAGGGCAATCCTATTTCACACATCATTCTTCTCTTACGGGTCATCTTTTGTTAAGCGAAGAGGAACTGAACGAAGAGGAGACGGAGGAAACCAAAAATCGATTCATTAAAGCGGCCTTGCTGCTTTCTCTGTTAGATTTTGGATTTAAAACTGCAGTAGAAACCTATTTCACTTCTGATTACGGGGATGAAACTCCCCTACCAACCAGACCTTGCTATATAAGGTACTGCTCCCTCAAAATCCCTTGCTGATTTCATAACCTGACCTCTTTTCACTGAAAAGGGTCAACCATGCTGATGCTGCGCTGTGCGCGGCTTCATGCGCTTGTTCAATTTTTTCAATTAACAACAAGGTTATGAGTTCAAATAACACACAATCGAATACAAGTACCCAAGAAGTTCCTAAAGACTGGCTAGAGGGACTTAAACAGAATTTTTCATCGGACTTAACGTCTGGTTTTATCGTTTTTTTGCTTGCACTTCCGCTCAGTTTAGGAATTGCAGGCGCATCTGGCTTCCCTCCTATAATGGGCGTTCTTTCCGCTATTATCGGTGGTGTTTTCGCCACTTTTCTTACAGGTTCACCTCTATCTATTAAAGGCCCTGCAGCAGGGCTAATAGTAATCGTTGCTGGTGCCGTTTCCGAGTTTGGTGGAGGCACCATTGGCTGGCAGCTAACGCTTGGCGTTATGGTTGTAGCGGGTCTTATTCAAGTGCTTTTCGGAGTACTCAAATTTGGTAAATACGTTGACATCTTTCCACTTTCCGCCATTCACGGAATGCTGGCCGCCATTGGTCTCATCATTATTGCCAAACAGGTTCCTGTTCTGTTGAATGTGGATCCAGCAATGATGAAAGGAAAAGGCCCCATTTCATTGATTCTACACATTCCAGAATTCATTGCAAATCTCGACCCTAAAGTGAGCATCATTGGTGCGGTCAGTTTGGTGCTGATGATGGGATGGCCGCTCATCAAACAAAAGCACCTGAAGAAAATTCCAGCACCACTCTTAGTGTTGCTTTTTGCCATACCAGCAGGTGTGTTTATGGGCTTGAAAGATGGCTCACCTGATTACACGCTCATCAAGGTTGGAAACATTGCCGAACAGGTTGGCTGGAACGTAGATTTCTCCGGTGTTTCTGTGGTTGGTGTGTTCATCAAATACGTAATCATGGTTGCGTTAGTGGGTAGTTTAGAGAGTTTACTGACTGTGAAAGCCATTGATATGATGGATCCTTTCAAACGAAAATCTGACCCAAACAAAGACATAATTGCTGTTGGTGTTGCTAACACTTTTGCAGCAGTTCTTGGTGGTATTCCAATGATATCCGAGGTTGCCAGAAGTTCAGCTAACGTGCAAAATGGCGGCAAAACCCGCTGGGCTAACTTTTTCCATGGTGTATTCCTTTTGATTTTTGCTTTGGCAGCTTACCCCCTATTGGAGATGATACCAAATGCAGCTTTGGCAGCAATGCTTATTAGCGTGGGTGTCAAACTGGCCCACCCAAAAGAATTTACTCATATGTACAAGATTGGCCCTGAGCAACTGGCCATCTTTCTCACAACCATTTTCTTCACTCTTTTCGAAGATTTGTTGATTGGTATCGCATCTGGTATGGCGCTTAAAATGGTGCTTCACGTATTGCGTGGCGCTTCATGGAAAAGCCTTTTCAAAGCTGCAATTGTTGTTGAAGAAGACGGAGATGAAGTCAACATTCATCTTCAGGAAGCTGCCGTGTTCTCTAACTATATGGCAATCAAATCGAGATTAGCAACAATTCCCCAAGGGAAGCATGTTTTCATAGACTTCACCAAACTTACTCTTATCGACCATTCCGTGATGGAAAACTTACATCACTTTATAGAAGATTACACCAACGCAGGTGGCCAAGTTACTCTGGTTGGATTGGAGGAAATGAAGGCGGTTTCTTCTCATCCGCTAGCAGCGAGAAAAGCAATTATCAAAAGTTCTATTGAACTTAAACCTGGATTTGATAGCGCTGGTCGGTTTGATGAAGAAAAGGTTCTTCACGATTTGAGACACTACTTACCAGAACAAGCCGCATTGAAAGATTTCGTGCACCACAATTCGTTGCACGCTTTTCAAGACAAGGAGTTTTTCGATGCCATTTTCACAGCTACTGAAATCTTTGGCATTCACTCTACTTTCAATATAAATGAGTACCGAAAACTATACAAGCAAGGTCGTATCCGACCTGATATTTTAGATAGAGTAATTGTAGATAACAAAGGCATAGACCAACTTGGTAAGTACATCCATACTATGCTTGAAAAACCGTTTACGCACACGAATTCGCCCCGGATTGGTCGATTGCGTAAGAAGTGGAAACATCAATATCACTTCGATTTGAACGATAGAGTTCAGCCGATTTTATTCCGTGTTATTGGAGCGTACTTGGATCAAGGCATTGCTATTGACCACTTCCCGCTGACAGACAACGGTTTACTTGCTGGAATTCGTCAACTAGAAGAGCACAGTTTCAGCAGCTTCTTCAATTCAAAACGAGTTAGGCAACTACTTCTCTCCGATAACCTTTCGCTTGTACATCTACTGAAAATTGTAGTTGGAAAAGAAGCTTATTACGAGCAATACATCTTTGACCAGCAATTTTCACATAAAGGCTGGAGCGGAATAATCGGTGCCATTGAAACAACTCCAGAAACGCTGCTTTTCAGCAAATCTATCGTGCTAAAAGAGTTCATCATGCTTGAACTCCTTCTGGAAATCGATGTGCTGGACACCTATGCAGGCAAGAAATGGCAAAGTATTACAACGCAAATTGATGTAGCCCCAGAGAATTATTTCGCCAAAGTAGAACATGGCGAATTGCATGAAGTGCTCAAATTATGGCAACTCGCTTTTGAGTGGGATTACTATGATGAGGTATTGGCCGCTCTACAAAACGTTGCTCTCAAGAAAGTAAAAGAGCAAGAACCTAAAAAGAAGAGTTTTCAGGCACTATTCTGTATTGATGACAGGGAGGACAGCATCCGTAGACATTTTGAATACATAGATCCGAATTGCGAAACGATTGGAGCGCCTGGTTTCTTTGGTGCCGCCATCAACTTTCAGGCATTTGGCAGCAAGTTTTACGAAAAGAACTGTCCCGTTCCTATTACGCCTAAACATCTTATTAAAGAGGTTGAGACAAAAAATCAGCATAAAACCGAAGGTTCGAACAAAGGTTTATTTGGATTTGTGCGCTCATTAGCCCTTGGTTTTGTGGCTACTAGCCGATTTGCAATCGACCTCTATAAACCTAAAATGCGACCTGATATAGCTGATGCTTATTCGCACATGGACATTCATGGAAAACTGAAGGTTGAAGCCGATGCTAATCCGAAGTTCGAGAACGGATTACAGATTGGTTACACCGTTGAAGAAATGGCGGATGTGGTTTATGGCCTGCTTCGGAATCATGGAATGACATCTGGTCTGACTGACATTGTTTATCTGATTGCACATGGTAGCAGTAGCGCTAATAATCCACACCACGGTGCACACGATTGTGGCGCTTGTAGCGGCCGACCAGGAGCAGTAAATGCACGTGTGTTTGCTCATATGACCAATCACAAAGGTGTGCGAGCTATGCTGGCCGAAAAAGGCATGGTGATAGAAGATAGAACGCAGTTTCTTGGTGCCATGCACGATACGGCAAGTGATGAGATTCGGTATTACGATAGAAGTTCACTCACACAAGTCAATTTCAAGAAGCATGAGGAGAACCTGAAATCGATTGAAAAAGCACTTGACCTCAATGCAATGGAACGCGCAAGAAGGTTTGCCTCTATTGATATCACAAAGGATATTTCGAATGTTCGTCAGAAAATCAAGGAGCGTTCAGTTTCTTACTTCGAGCCACGGCCAGAGTTGGGGCATGGAACTAACGCTCTGTGCTTTGTAGGTTCGAGGCCAATGGTTTCGGATATGTTCTTGGATAGAAGAGCGTTCCATCAGACCTACGATTACAAAAGCGACCCTGACGGAAGTATTCTGAAAGCTGTACTTGGTCCATTACCTATCGTTTGTGGTGGGATCAACTTAGAATACTATTTCTCCAGAATGGACATTGAGAAAATGGGTGCTGGAACCAAGCTTCCGCACCATGTAATGGGCTTAATCGGAGTAACGAATAGTGCCGATGGCGACCTGAGGCCAGGGTTACCACTGCAGATGATTGAAAACCACGATCCTGTGCGTTTACTCATGGTAATTGAACAAAATCCATCGTTGGTTTTGGAAACTCTAAAATCGTCTCCAGAAAACTATGAATGGTTTGATAAAGGCTGGATACACTTGGTGGTTAATTCTCCAGAAGACAACAAATTGTATCGGTTAGAAAACGGTGCTTTTGTCCTATATACGCCTCAATCAGTAGTTAATCACAGTAATAATATTCTCGGACTTATTGGCTCGACCAAGGAAATGGAGTCAAACCATATACTCGATGCCACGAAAGAGAATATTCCAGTTCACATTTATAACTAAACGACATGGAAAATATAATAGCCATACTACCCTTGTTTCCGCTTGTTGGTCTGCTGATTATTCAGTTGTTCAATAACAAGTCGGAAGTTGCCATTTACCGTACAGCAATGCTCTCGGTGTTTGGCGTAATCGGCTCATTGGTCGTGCTTACTGTTCTTTGGATACAGAACGGAATGGGCTCGGTCAGTTTTGATGGGCCAATTCTCTATCATTCTAAGGAAAGTGAGTTCGGAGTCAACTTCTTTCTAGATACATTCGGTTGGGTATATCTGATGGTTTCTACCATTATTACCTCTCTGATTTTCAAGTTTAGCAAGACGTATATACACCGTGAAAAAGGTTTCAAACGCTTCTTCAGTAACATGATGTTTTTCTACACAGGTTTGCTTGTTGTGTTGTTGGCTGGGAACCTTGAAATCCTTTTTATTGGATGGGAAATTCTTGGGGTTACGTCCTTCTTCCTAATAGGATTTTACCGCGAGCGATATTTGCCTGTTAAGAATGCGCTGAAAGTGGTTTCGCTATACCGAATTGCCGACATCGCACTGCTTTGCGGAATTTGGATTTGTCACCACTATTATGGGCATAGCATCCACTTCTCTACGCTAGAAACCTTGAAGGGGTCTACACAGCCTCACATTATGAATGAGAGTTTCTATCATTTCATGATACCTGCAATTTTCTTGTTGGCGGCAATGGTCAAATCGGCTCAACTTCCATTCTCATCATGGGTGCCAAGAGCCATGGAAGGTCCAACTACATCGAGCGCCATTTTCTATGGTTCGTTATCCGTTCATATTGGCGTCTTCTTACTTATAAGAACATTTCCTTTTTGGGAAGAAAATTTCGTGCTTAGAACTATGATGGGAAGTATTGGCGTGCTTACAGCCATTATTGCCACACTCACCGCAAGAGTTCAGCCATCGGTTAAAACTCAAATTGGATATTCTTCCATCGCGCAAATTGGGCTCATGTTCGTTTGGGTTTCGATGGGCTGGTCCTGGTTGGCCATCATCCATTTTGCCTGTAATGCGTTCTTGCGAGCTTATCAATTATTGGTTTCGCCATCCATTCTGAGTTACAGAATTCATAATCAGTTCTTTGATTTTGTGAAGCCAAAAATGCAGTCGACAGAAGGCTTTTTCAACAAACTGAAGTTGACAGTTTACGTTCTTGGATTGAAGGAATTCAACCTCGACACAATGATGTTCCGTTTCCTTTGGCAGCCGCTGAAAAAAGCAGGAAACCTCTTCAGTTTCTTAAACATTCAGACCACATATGTATTGGCTATTCCGCCATTCCTAGTAGGGTTTTATGCAGTTTTCAACCAAGAATTCATTCCTAAGGCAATCCTAAGTTATTTGCCTGAAGCCTTTGCGCTCTTCGGGTTAATCTTTATTCTGAAGGCGTTTGTGGAACGTAAAAGCGCACTGAATGCGTGGGTATTAATCATGGTCAATCAGTTGTATCAATCACTCACTTTCATGTTTAACGAAGAGTTTGATATGCAACAGGTTGGGCTTTTCCTAAGTGGTATTTTAATCAGTACGCTTATTGGCATTTACAGTATTAACAAGCTCAGAATTCAAGGAGAAAAGGTGAGTTTAAACAGGTTCCACGGACATTCTTTCGAGCATCCGAGATTGGCATTTGTGTTTGCACTTGCGTGTCTTGGCTTATCTGGATTTCCGATTACGCCAACGTTTATCGGAGAAGACCTTATGTTAGGTCACATTCACGAAAACCAATATCCACTTTTAGCTATGTTAGTCTTGAATATCATCCTCGATGGATTGGTAATCTTCCGAATCTACTCTAGGCTGTTTCTTGGGCCACACACCAAAGGTTATCACGAAGTGGCTTACCGCTCCTCGTAAGCACAGTTCCATTTTTCAACAGTTCACTGAAGTAAAGCCAACATGGTTTTACTTCAGTGCAACACGTTGCATTTCATAATTAGCACGAAAATCATGTTTAAACACATCATAAAATTCACATTCATAGTTGCCATGTGGTCTAGCCCCCTAAAAATCGGACAATTTAGTTTCAGGTTTTAAAAGTAGTCAATTGAGTGGGTAGATTTGCATTCGCAAGAACGACCGAAGGTGATCTTTGAACCGATGGTTGTTGAAGTGTTC
>Ga0222662_1000666_pt1 | contig 24484 bp, 16 predicted proteins | sample AntAcemetagen600_FD_179821 | JGI IMG/M metagenome (GOLD analysis project Ga0222662, IMG submission 179821) | Saline water microbial communities from Ace Lake, Antarctica - #600 | ecosystem: Environmental > Aquatic > Non-marine Saline and Alkaline > Saline | place: Antarctica: Ace Lake... | reverse complement strand
GGTGCCGACGCGCATGGTGCCCCTGCCAGGCCGGGCGAAGCCCGAGGTCGTGGAGCCCGCGCCCGAGGTCGTGGAGCCCGCGCCCGAGGTCGTGGAGCCCGCGCCCGAGGTCGTGGAGCCCGCGCCGGAGCCCACCCCATGAGGTCGCTCGCCCTCGCCGCTGCGATGGCCTTGCTGGGCGTCGGCTGCGCCGCCACCTTGCCCGCGGTCCAGACCGGGCAGAGCAAGCTGCGCGAGCGCATCCACCGCGCGAAGTACCTGGGCGCCATGGAGTGCGCGCCCGCCGACCTCGCCAGCGCCCAGAGCGCCTACCGCTTCGCCCGCGAGGAGATCTCCGACGGCGACCTCGCCCGCGCCGCCGACCACGTCACCGCCGGCCTGCTCTCCGTAGACCGCGCGCTGTCTGTTGGCCCCGTCTGCCACGCGCGGGGCGCGCCGGTCACGAACGCCGACCGAGACCCGTGGCTCGACGGCGACGGCGACTCCGTGCCCGATGCTGAGGACCAGTGCCCCTGGCTGCTCGAAGATCTCGACGCCTACGCCGACGGCGATGGCTGCCCCGAGCCCGACAACGACAACGACTCCATCCTGGACCGCGACGACGACTGCCCCGACGCACCGGAAGACATGGACGGCTTCGAGGACGAAGACGGCTGCGCCGAGCCCGACAACGACGGCGACAACTTCAACGACGACCAGGACGCCTGCCCCAACGACGCCGAGACCGTCAACGGCGTCGAGGACGACGACGGCTGCCCGGACTTCGCGGCGCTGCACACCGTGCTCGACGGCGACAAGCTGACCTTCCTCAAGCCCCTGCAGTTCTCTGGCGACACGGCGGTGGTCCTGGAGGCCAGCCGCCCGGCACTCGATGAGCTCGCGGCGATCATGACCATGAACCCGCAGTGGCAGATCCGCATCGAAGGCCACACCGACAACCGTGGCGACGCTGAGCAGCTCATGAAGCTCTCCGGCGAGCGTGCCGGCGTGGTCGGCAAGGCGCTGCTCGCCGCGGGCGTCACCCCTGACCGCTTCCGCATCGTGGCGGTCGGGGGAGCGAACCCCACCACCACCAACCGCACCGCCGGGGGACGCGCAGCCAACAACCGCATCGAGGTCTACGTCACCGAGGGGCTGTGATGTCCCTGCGCTGGCCGCTCGCGGTGCTCGTCGTCTTGCTCGCCACCGCCGGGCCGAGCCCGACCGCGCAGGCCAGCGACGTCGCCGGTGCCTCCCTCGACGCCTGGCTCGCGAGCCTCGATCCCGACCGCCCCGCCTCGGGCCCCATCGCGCGCTACTCCCAAGGCGAGCCCCTGGCCGACGACACCCGCGGACTGCTCGCGTCTGCCCTGCAGTCCGATGACCTGCGCGTGGCCGGCGTCGCGGTCGACGAGCTGATCGCCTACGGCCCGCCGGAGGGAGAAGCGCTGCTCCTCGCCGCCGCCGCCGACACGTCCATCCCCGAACCCGTGCGCCTCGAAGCGCTCCGCGCCCTGCGGACGATGGAGTCGGGCCGCGCGTTGCCGGTGCTGGGCACCATCGCGATGCAGAGCGAGGACGCCATCCAACGGGAGGCGATCCTGGGGATCTGCGCGCTCGAGGCTCCCGAAGCAGGACCGCTGCTGCGCTTGCTGTCCGAGCGCGGCGACCGACGCACCCAGCACTGGATCGTCAAGGGTCTGCGCCAGGCCGGCGCCCGGGCCGCCGCGCGGGGAGCGCGCCGCGACGCACGGGAAGACCGGCGCGAAGACCGCAAGGAGACCCGAGGCGAGCGCAAGGAGGAGCGCGAGGACCGACGCGAAGACCGCCGGGAGCGGCGAGAGCTACGTCAGCTCAGCCGCTGACACCGCGGCGCGCTTGCGCATGAGCAACACCCGGTGCCCGTCGTTCTCGCAGAGCTCGATCGCCTCATCGAAGGCATCCTGCGCCTCGGTCCACCGGCCCGCGCGTCGCAGCAGCTCGCCCCGCGCCGAGGCCAGCATCACGTAGCCATCGAGTCGCCCCGAGTCGGCCAGCTGGTCGAGCGTGCGCAGCGCGCCGGGCACGTCGCCAGCCATCGCCACCGCCACCGCCCCGTTGAGGCGCACCACGTCCGTGGGCACGTGCTGCTCGAGCACCCGGTACAGCGCCGCGATCTGCGGCCAGTCGGTCGCCTCGGCGCTCTCGGCCCGGGCGTGCAGCGCAGCGATCGCCGCCTGGATGGAGTAGGGGCCCGCGCCGCCAAGCCCCAGCGCGCGCTCCACCAGGGTCAGTCCCTCCACGATCTGTAGCCGGTCCCAGACCCCGCGATCCTGCTCGCCCAACAAGACGGGCACCCCGTGCCGGTCCCCGCGGGCTTCGCGCCGGGAGTCGTGCAGCAGCATCAAGGCGAGCAGCCCGATGGTGTCTGCCTCGCCGGGTATCAGCTCCACCAGGACGCGCGCCAGCCGGATCGCCTCCGCGCAGAGCTCTCGCCGCACCACTTCGGCCCCCGAGCTCGCCGAGTACCCCTCGTTGAAGACGAGGTAGATGACGGACAGCACGGACTGGAGCCGCTCGCCCAGCAGGTCCGACGGCGGCACCCGGTAGGGGATGCCCGCGTCGCGGATCTTGCGCTTCGCGCGCACCAGGCGCTGGGCGAGGGTGGCCTCGGGGATGAGGAACGCCCGGGCGATCTCGGGGGTGCTCAGACCGCCCAGGGTGCGCAGGGTCAACCCCACTCGGGCCTCTGGCGAGAGCGCGGGGTGGCAACAGGTGAACATCAGGCGGAGCCGCTCGTCGGGGACGTCATGCTTCATGTCTTCCCTCTCCCTGGCCTCATCGGCCTGATGCTCCAGCAGCGCCTGAAGCGCGGCCTCCTTCTGCCTCCAGTTGGATCGGCGACGCACCCGATCGATCAGCCGGTTGCGGGCTGTGCGGGTGATCCACGCCGCCGGGTTGCGCGGCACGCCGTGGACCGGCCAGTGCTCCAGCGCCCGCTCGTACGCATCCATCAGCGCGTCTTCCGCGAGCTCGAAGTCGCGCACGGCTCCGATGAGCGAGGCCAGAATGCGGCCGCGCTCTTCCTTGAACACCTGAGCGAGCGCGTCGGTCGCGTTCACCGGCCGGGCTGCACACGCCTCATTGCGCGTAGTCCTCGTGCCCCATGACCGGCCGCACTTCGACCGAGCCGTACCAGGACCCCGGCAGCCGCGCCGCGACCTTGAGGGCGTCGTCCAGGTTTGGAACCTCGATCAGGTAGTAGCCGCCGAGCTGCTCCTTGGTCTCCGCGAACGGCCCGTCGGTGTGCATCACGTCGCCGCTGCGCACCCGCACCGTGGTGGCGGTGGCGACGGGCTTGAGCGCATCACCGGCGAGCATGATCCCCTCCTTCTTGATCTCCTGGGTGAACGCGCCGTACGCCGCGAGCATGGCCCCGCGGTCCTGGTCGCTCATGGTCGCCGCCTGGCTCTCATCTCTATAGATCATCAGCAGGTACTGCATAGGTCGCTCCTCCCGCCCCGCGGGGCGTCTGTGTTGGGTTTCGCTGATGCGACGATCGGCCCGGTCCGCAATCGACAGCCCGCCAAAAGAAATCGTGATGGGGGGCTCAAGGATGGGGGGGTCAAGGGGTGTAGCGGTAGACGTTCACGGCGCGGGTGTCGGTGTTGTCGGCGAAGAAGTCGTCTTCGTTGACCAGGGTGAAGTTCCACGTCCCAGGGCTCATCGAGCGTGACTGCAGCGGGATCGCGCAGTTCCCGGTAAAGCCGGTATCCACCCGGGCGTAGCCGTCGTTGCCCGTCACCGAGTCGCCGTCTGCGTACAGGCTGTGCGCGCCTCCCCCGAAACCACACGACAGCGCCTCGAACAGCAGCCGCTCTCCTACGGCCACGGCCTGAAGCGTCTGGCTGGTGGTGGTGTCGGTCGGCCCCACCGAGGACGAAAGCATCAGCGCTGCGCCCGCCGTGCTCAGCTCGCTGTCGTAGACGAACAGCAGGCTCAAGGTGTCAGGACCGGAGTTGTCGATGCCGGCGGCGGGGTCATAGGCCGTCTGCAAGGTGAGCGTGCCCAGGCTCGGGTCGAGGTTGAACTCCACGTCGCTGAACGCCCACCCAGACACCGTCGTGCCGGCATAGGCCCAGTCGCGGTAGCCGGTGAACACCCAGGTGGTGCCGTAGCCGAGCACGTCGATGGTGAACACCCCATCCCGGGACCCGTCGGGGTTGGACATGCTCGCCCGCACCATCCCGGCCACCGGAGGAGTGAACGCGGTGCTCGCAGTCGAGGGGGCTGAGGGGTTGCTCACCACCAGCTCCGTGATGGGCATCGCGCCCGTGAACACCGAGTCCTCGCCTGCGGGGCCGGACTGCGAGGCGTCGCTCGCGGTCACCGAGCAAGTCCACGAGTCGGCCTCGGCGGTGAGCGAGGAGGGCAGCACGCCGGGGAAGGTCGTAAAGGACTGCCCGGACGGCGCGCCGTCGAGCAGCCACTGCCCGCTGTAGGTCACCGCCGCGCCTTCCGGGTCCACCGCGCCAGACACCAGGGCGCAGGTCAGGTCCTCGTTGAGCAGCGGGAACTGCGGCGTCACCGCCACCACCGGAGCCGTCGGCGCCTGATCGTTGGTGCATGTGGACTGGCTGTTGTTGAACGTCGCGAACCCGGCGAGCGTGCCGTCGTGGCCGTTGAGCGACAGGTCCCCCGTCGTCGTGCCGCTCCCCTCCTCGAACCCCCACAGCGCGATGGTGCTCGCGTCGGCGGCGAGCTGGCTGCTGGGCACGAACGGCGCGGAGTAGCGCACCACGCTGCTGATGCGCAGGTCGTCGATCTGCCCGTTCCACGACCAGTACGTGGGCCCGTTGATCCCGCCGATCAGCAGAGGCTGCGGTGTGCTCGGCGGCGAGGGCAGGCTGGCGCTGCCGATGGATGCGCCGTTGAGCCACAGCGTGCCGAGGCCGGAGCCCGAGTCGTAGGTGACCGCGAGGTGGTTCCAGTCGTTCGCTGGGACGGACTGAGTCCCTAGGACGCTGCTCGGCGTGGTCCCTGCGAGCACCGAGAAGCCGGGCACCGCGCTGCCGCCGGTCGGCGGGTCCGACAGGCTGAGCTCCCACGCGCCGGTGTAGCCCTTGATCGCCACGATCATCTGGCCCGTCGAGCCCTGATGCCGCACCCACGCCTCGATGGTGTAGTCGCCTGCGCTCAGATCCAGCGCCGCGTCGTGAGGCACGACCGCGTTGCTCGACCCGGGTGGGGCCCCCTGCAGCGAGCTACACCCCGCCACGATCTGCGCGGTCGCGATGCCGGCCGGACCGAGGTCCTCGCCGTCGTCCCCGCTCACCAGGCACGTCCAGAACTCGCCGATCTCCGTCTCCTGCCATGCCAGCACGTCGCCGGTCAGACCGGTCGCCGCGCCGTCCAGCTCCCAGGTGGTGTCGTAGATGAGCAACTCTCCGTCGGCGTCCACCGACGGCACGTCCACCACGCAGGCCAGGTCCTGGGCTTGGGTGGGCGTGGTCGGGGTGATCGAGACCTGCGGCATCGTCGGCGGGGAGTTGGTGACGAGGACCATCGCGGTGATGGGCTCCGACGAGAATCCATCGGGATCCGTCGCCACGACGGTGACCTCCCAGGCGTCCCCCTTGTCCAGCTCGCCCGACAGCACGAGATCACCGAGGATTGGACTCGCAGACTGGTTCTTCGTCCAGGCGTACGTGTAGGTGATGTCCCCGCCCTCCGGGTCCACCGACGGGGTGACGAGCACGATGCGCAGGTCGTCCAGGGTGGTGGGCGCGACGGGATCAAACGCCAGGTCTGGGGTGGACGGGGGGCCGTTCATGGTCACTGCCGCGGTGGTCTCGCACCGTCCGCCGAGAGGGTCCTCTGCCTCCAGGGTCAACACATGGGTGCCCAGGCTCAGGGCGACGGTGCTGGAGACCACACCCTGAGAGCCAGCGCTCGCCGTGCCCAGCGGGCCTTGCAGGTCCGAGCTCCAGGCGGCGGTCAGGGTGTCGAGGGCGCTCTCTGTGTCGTTGAGCTGGCCTTGGAGGAGCACGTCGGTGCCCGCGTTCAGCGTCGCTCCGTCCATCGGCGAGGTGATCGCGCAGGTGGGGTCGGTGTTCCCGATCACCTCGACCCGCACGGTGCGGCTAGCGCTGAGCCCTCCGGGATCGAGCACCGACAGGGAGATCTCATGGGACCCGATCGCCGGCGCCTCCCACACAAACCGGGTGTTCCCCGCGTCGTCATCGGGGCGGCCATCGAACAAGACTCCACCGATGGATGAAGTCCAGGTCACCCGCAGATCGGCGGCCGACGTGCCGGTGTCCCCAGCCACGCCCAACAGCTCGAGAGGCGAGGTCGCGCTGCGCTGCGCGTTGTCTCCGGGCTCCAGGATCGTGGCGCTCGGCGGCGTGTTCCCCGACGTGATGTTCCCGTCGCCGCAGGCGATCGCGAACAGCCCCAGCGCGAGGCCGCAGGCACCCAATGACCACCTCGCTCGCGATGAGCGTCCAACTCCAGACATGCAGCTCCCAGTCTGGTCGGAGAATAACTGGTCCCCGCCCCCGGCACTCCAGGACCTCGGATGCAGCAAACGGTCCGATGGATCTGTATGATGGGACAGATGGGCCAATTCGGCCAAACAGGACCCGGGGAGGATTGAAGCAAATGCAGGAGCCGAATTCCACGAGAGTGCTACTGGTCGAGGATTCTCCTCCTGATGCGCAGTTCGTGCGCGCTGCCCTCAAAGGGGACCAATGGGACCTTCGCGTCGTCGGGACCCTGGCAGACGCCCTGGGCGCGCTCGCCCACGCGACCGCGGATGTGGTCCTGCTGGACCTGGGACTGCCAGATGCACGGCGGTTCGAGGGCGTCGACGCGCTGCGTGACAAGCACAGCGACATGCCGCTCGTGATCCTGTCGGGCAATCAGGAGGAGGCGATCGCGATCGAAGCGCTCCAGCGCGGGGCCCAGGACTACCTGGTCAAGGGCTCCTGGTCGCGCCAGTTGCTGCACCGCGTCATCCGCTACTCGATCGAGCGGCAGCGTCTCATCCTTACGACCCAGCGCCTGCACATGCTGGACGCGTCGACTGGCTTGCCAAACCGGAGCTACTTCGACGAGGCCCTGCACCGTGCCGCGCTGCTCGCGAAGCGGAACCGCTCCGACGTCGGGCTGGTCTACATCGACGTGGACCGGGTCACCGCGGTGAACGACCAGTGGGGTCACAAGGCCGGCGACCTCCTCCTCGAGGAGATCGCCCGGCGCCTCGGGGGTCGGGTGCGCGGCAGTGACCTGCTCGCGAGGCTCTCCGGCGACGAGTTCGCGTTGCTGCTCGATGGAGTGCGAGACCCGGCGGCCCTGCGCCAGGTCGGCGAGGCGTTTCACGACTGCGCGACGGGAACGATGCAGCTGGGCTCGCAGACGGTGGACGTCACGGTGAGCGTGGGGGTGGCCTTGCTGTCGGAGACCGCAGGAGTGAACGAGCTGAGGTCAGCGGCGAATCAGGCCATGCGATTGGCCAAGGACGAAGGTGGCGGACGCGTCCGCGCGTTCTCAGCCGCGGGCGAGCGCGAGTACCGAGAGCGGTTGCGCCTCGAGGTGGGGCTGCGGGGCGCCGAGGAGCGAGGCGAGCTGCGCCTGATGTTCCAACCGCTGTTCGGGCTGACGCCGAACAAGCTGCTCGGGTTCGAGGCCCTGCTGCGCTGGCAGTTCGAGGGGCGCGCCATTCCCCCTTGTGACTTCATCCCCATCGCCGAGAACACCGGGCTCATCGACAGCATCGGCTCGTTCGTGCTGCGCGAAGCGGCGCGCTTCTCGGCGAGCCTGCTGCCGGCGTCGTACGAGATCTGCGTCAACCTCTCCACGCTGGAGTTCGCCAACAAGGACCTCGCCGCCGAGCTCGTGACCGTCGCCCGCGCCACCGGAGCCGATCCAACCCAGTTCACGTTTGAGGTCACCGAGTCGGTCTTCGCCGATCCCAACAGTCGCGCCGGCGAGCAGCTCAACGCGCTCCGCCAGATGGGGTGTCGGGTGGCGATCGACGACTTCGGAACCGGGTACAGCGCGCTGTCCCAGCTGCAGCAGCTCCCGCTGGACGTGCTCAAGCTCGACAAGAGCTTTGTGACCCGGAGCGTCCAGGATCGCGACGCTGGACGACTCGCGAAGGGCATCATCGCGTTGGGTCAGGGCCTGCAACTCCAGGTCATCGCCGAGGGGATCGAGACAGAAGAGGAGCTGAAGTTCGTCGTGGACTCGGGCTGCGACATCGGCCAGGGCTATCTGCTCGGTCGTCCTCTCGACGAGGCGGTGGCCGTGGGACTCGTGCAGGACTGCGAGGTGCGCGGCGCGCAGCTCAGGGCGGGGCGTTGAGCACCCGAAAGGGCCCCACGACCTCGCCAGGCCCCGGGCCGCGGCGCACGACGTAGGCCGCGCCCTCGGCGGCGGCGAGGCGGAGCAAGTCGGCATCGGACCGGGCGTCGAACGCGGCGCCGAGACGGGCGGCGCCAGACCGCGAGCGCGCGAACACCTCGGCTTCGGGTCTGACCGGCGCCTCGATGATCGGAGCGCACTCGCAGAGCACCCCCATGCGGCGCACCCACTCGCGGCCCAGGTCGGGGTCGAACTGCAGCTCGCCGCCGTCTTTCCAGGTGCCAAAGGTGGGTCGCTGGGCGGCGGGACGAAAACCGGGCGGCAGATCTGGCGGCAACACGAAGATCGCGCCCGGCGGCGTGGACTGGTGCGCCCACCGTCCCAACGCCACCACGTCGGCGGGCGCGGCGCGCCAGGGGGCCGGCGCAGCCCAGACGCACAGCGCGAGCAACGCAGCACCGAGAAGTAGCCGCGATCTGTGCGTCAGCGCTGGGCTGGCGAGGAGCAGGGTGGGGCCGAGCACCACGATCACGCGCAGGGCCTGCCACGGCTCCAGGTTGAGCAGGAGCGTCACCCTCAGCGCGGGCCCCAGCGCGCCCGCGAGCAGCGCCCACCCGAGCACACCGAACACGAACCGACCCATGAGCGGGTGCCCTCGCGACGAGCGCAGCGCCGCCGCAGACCACACCGCCGCGACCCCCCACGACGTGGCGGGGAACGAGAGCGGCAGGAGGTGGTGGGCGAGGCGCGCTTGCAGCGCGGGCCACAGGTCCGGTGGGAACAGACCTCCTAGCGCGGGCTGGGCGAGCAGCGCGGCGGGGATCGCTCCCAGCAGCGCCCACAGAGGAGCGGAGCGGGACTGGCGCCCGGGCAGCCAGGCAGCGACGAGCCCTACGAGCACCACCGAGCCCGACGGAGCGTGCAGGAGCAAGGAGAGACCGCCCAGAGCGAAGGCGGGCGCCCACCGAGCCCGCACGAGAAAGACCAGGGCAAAGAGCTCCACGGGGAGGGCGACTCCGCGGGGCAGGAGCAGTGGGTCGAGGGTCGGCGCGCCGCCGAGGGCGAGCTGGGCCGGAGCCGTCGCGACCGCCGCCCACAGCCAAGAGGATCGAGGGGCCCCCAGGGCCCGAGAGAGCGCCCCGACGGCCACCCCGGTGCCAAACCAGCCCAAGAGCACCCCACCGAGCCCGATCCAGCGCGAATCGGCAAGTCGTCGCAGGGCCGCGAGGAGCGCGAAGACCACCGTGGGGTGGCGGCGGGCGGCGCCGTGCAGCAGATCTCCGGCGAACGCATCGCTCCCGCCGGCCGCGGCCACGAAGACCTCATGGATTCCATGATCTCCGGCCCCCGCCACGAGACCGTTTGCCGCCACCGCCACCACGCAGAAGAGCGCTCCGCAGAGCGCGAGCGAGAACCGGTGGGAGCTCAGCGGGTCAGAGACTATGGAGACGGGGTCGGGTCGCCGTCCGGCGCGTCGCCGTCGCCGTCAGGAGCTGGCTCCGGCTCGGGAGGCTTGACCTCGTCCTCGCCTGCGATCAGCTTGCGCTGCTTCTCGACCGCGTCGTCGCGCTCCTTGCGCAGCTTCTCCTGCCGCGCGGTCTGATAGTCGCTCAGGGCAGACTCCGCCTCGGCATCCAGGCTCCAGCCGGCGGTGTCGAACACGCCCAGGCTGACGAGTCGCGCATCCACGTCGTAGGGGCCCTGCCGCACCGCCTTCCACCGCAGCGGGTAGCCGGCGACCGGAGTCTTTACCTCGACCCCGATCGTGTACGTGTCGGTGGCTGCGCTGATCGAACGATGGGTCGCCTGAATCTGGCTGCCCAGGTCCAGCTTCCCCAGGGTCGCGTCAAGCAGGTTGGGCAGATCCGCGGTGGGACCGTCCGGTCCGATCCCGTTCTCCAACGTACGCACGATCGCCTTCTTGGCCTTGAAGACGCCGAGGCCATTGGACAGCGCGATCAGCGTGATGACCGCGAGGATCGCGGCGGCGATGAAGCCACCGATCTCGGTCCCTGTCAGCTTGCGGCGTGGAGGAGGCGGCGTTGCCTCACCGATGGGGTTGGTGCGGGCCACCGTGCGGCGCACGCCCGGCGCACGGGCTCCGGTTCCGCCTGCCGGCGGCACGCTCGGCATCGCCGCGTCAGGTCTCGCCGAGTCTCGAACCTCGTCGGTCGCCCGCAGGTCGGCGCCCTGCACACCCATGAAGTCGTACTCGGAAGGCACCGAGGCCATCGGGACACGGCTTCCCGGGTTGGTGAGCGAGCGGATGCTGGAGCGGGCTGGCTTCCTCGACGGGGAGCCCGACCCGGGGTCGGTGGGCAGGCGCACACCAGGGTTGGTCCTGGGTCGCGCGCCAGGGTTGGTGCCGCCGTCGGTCAGGCCCGACAGCGTCGTCCTGACCCCGCTGCGCGACCGACGACGCTCCGACGTACTGGGCGGGACGATGCGCCGACCCGACTGCGTGACGCGGACATCGGGCCGGTCCGGCATCGGATGCGAAGGCTCGCTCTCAGGAACCTGGCGCCCGAGCGGGCTGCGATCCGGACGACTGCGACCGGGGTGGCTGCGACCGGGGTGACTGCGACCGGGGTGGCTCTTGCGCACCGGTGGCTGGTCCCAGTCCTCGGGCAACGCAAACTCGTCGGTGAAGCGAGGATTCTTCGACACCCTGCCCGCGACCAGATCAGCCAGCAGCGGGTCCTCTGGCGGCAGCGAGCGCTCGCTGGCGTAGAGCTCACCCTGCGGTCGCCCGCGCACCAGGAAGTCCCGACCCGATGGCTCGGGCTCGATGGGGGGGCGCACGCTGGGCTGCTCCTCCGTTGGGTCCTCGTCCGGCAGTGGCCCCAGGGCGCCGTCCGGCATGCGAAACACCGCGCTCTGGCGCACGGGCATCGTCCACGACGGCGCATCGGGCAGCTCCCCCTCGCGCTGTTCGGCCATGGGCACCGCCGAGGCCGGCGTCGACAAGCGGCGCGAGAGCGAGCCCCGATCGCGCACCAGACGGTCCCCATCCTTCACGGCGCGCACCGAGTCGGTGCGGGGGGCTTCCCGCTCGCTGAACCCACCGCCGCGTCGCACGGACCCCTCAAAGGAGGCCTCGCCATACGCGCCTCCGGGCGGATGGGAGTCCGTGTGGGGAGTGGGCGTCGTGCTGGGCGTGCCGGTCGGGTTGCTCCGGTCGTCGCGCAGGTATTCATCCGGAGATCCGGTGAACGCATATTCGCAACGCGAGCAGTAGGCATGCCTCGCCGTTTGCCGCAGTCCGCATTTCGGACACTGGATCAGGTCCGCCAAACAGCCTCCTCCTCGATCAAGGATACCTGCGTCGAGCGAATCGGTCCCGCCCCGAGCACGAGACGGGCGCTGGACCGCGGATTAGCTGCCCTTGAAGACGGGGGGACGCTTCTCGGCGAACGCTGCGAGAGCCTCCAATCGGTCCTGCGTTGGCAGGGTCAGGTCGTAACAGGACCGCTCGAACGCGAGCCCTTCTTCTACGCCACGATCAAGCCCGCCGTCGATCGCTTTCTTCGCCGCGCGCACCGCCACGGGACCGCACTTGCCGATCTCGTCCGCGACTTCATGGGCCCGGGCGATCGCGCCGCCGGGGCCGGTGATGAACTCGGCCAGGCCAATGCGGAACGCCTCGTCAGCGCCGATCCGGCGCCCCGACAGGATGAGCTCCTTTGCGCGACCGACCCCGACGAGCCGTGGGAGCCGCTGGGTTCCTCCGGCGCCGGGGATGATGGCCAGCCGCGCCTCGGTCAGGCCGACCTTGGCGTCTGCGCCGAACACCCGGATGTCGCAGGCCAGCGCGAGCTCCATGCCACCGCCAAATGCGAAACCATCCACCGCTGCGATGAACGGGATCGCGGCCTTGGCGACGCGGTTGAAGGTGGACCCGATGAGGTTGACGAACGCTGGCACATCCTCGGGCGGCATCGTCTTGCGCTCCTTGAGGTCGGCCCCGGCGCTCAGCGCACGCCCACCCGCGCCGCACACCACAACAGCGCGCACGTCGCTGCGCTCAGGCAGGCCATCCAGCTCGCGATTGAGCGCGAGCAGGAGCGGCTTGTTGAAGGCGTTCAGGGCGGCAGGGCGGTTGAGCGTCCAGCGCTCTACATGGCCGTGGCGCTCGACGAGCAGGACGTTCTCTTCAGGCATGACTTCCTAGATCTCGCAGGCGCCGCGCACGACCCGCAGGTAGCGGCCCGGGAGCCGCTTCTTCAAGTGGGACTCGATAAAGGCGGCGCAGTCCACGAGCGCCTCCAGGTCTACGCCGGTCTCCACGCCCATGCCGTGGAGCATCTGCACGAGGTCTTCCGTCGCCACGTTCCCCGACGCACCCGGCGCGTACGGGCAGCCGCCGAGGCCCCCGATGGAGCCATCGAACACCCTCACGCCCGAGTCGAGCCCGGCGAGGATGTTGGCCAGCGCCGTGCCGCGGGTATCGTGGAAGTGCAGCGCGATCGTGTCCAAGGGGACCTCGGGAGCGATCTCCGCCATGCGCTCTTGCACGTCCCGCGGCGTTCCAAACCCCACGGTGTCACCGAGGCTGATCTGATCGCAGCCAAGCTCGAGCAGCCGCGTCGCGACGCGGGTGACGTTGGCGACGGGGATGTCCCCCTCGTAGGGACAGCCAAACACCATCGACACGTAGCCGCGCAACCACACCTTGCTGCGGTCCACCCCCGCGATGACCTCAGCGATGTTCTCCATCGACTCGTCGATGGTGCGGTTGAGGTTCTTGCGGTTGTGGGTCTCGGACGCGGACACGAACACCGCCAGATCCGTGACTCCGGCCTCCTTCGCACGGGCCAGCCCCCGCGCGTTGGGCACGAGCGCGCCCAGACGCGTCCCCGGGCGACGCTCGATGCTCGCGAACACATCCTCGGCGTCCGCGAGCTGGGGGATCCATCGCGGATGCACAAACGAGGAGACCTCCACATAGGGGAGTCCCGTCGCGACGAGGCGATTCACGAAGTCGATCTTCACGTCGGTCGGTACCGGCGCAGGCTCGTTCTGGAGCCCATCGCGGGGGCCGACTTCGTAGATCTGAGCGGAGTCCGGCAGTCGGATCATCGGGCACGGAGGGTAGCAGTCGGTCGGGGAATCGCCATCCGGGTCTCCCCTGGCGAGGTCGCTTTGCACGCTTGTCGCGCTGGGGTACCGTCGGAGGCCCGAGGCGCCCTGCTTCCCGTCCTATGGAGAACCGTGTCCGCGACGGTGTCCAGCGATTCGACGTTCCGATTTCTCGTCGAGCATTCGCCTGACGGGCACTTCCTGCTCGTGGACGGGGTTCTGGACTATCTCAACCCCGCGGGGTTGGAGATGTTCGGTCGCAGCGAGAGCGAGCTGGGCACGCTGCGGGTCGAGGACGTCCTGCACCCGTCGGAGAAGGAGCGACTCCTCAACAACGTACGGCTCCGTACGAGTGGCGTTCTGCGAGGCGCCACCACGTTCCTCGCCCAGCGCGGCGATGGCTCCACCTTCCCTATCGAGGTGCACGCGGTCCCCGCGGGCGTCGGTGGCCGCGATGGCCTGCACGGCGTCATTCGGGACATCACGAACCGGCGCAAGATGGAGGAGAGGCTCGAGAAGATGGAGCGCGCGGGGTTGGTGTCTCGCTTGTCCTCCGGGATCGCCCACGACTTCAACAACCTGCTCGCCGTCATCCTGACCAACACCGAGCTCGCCATGGGCGCCGCGGAGGCCGCGCCGGTCCAAGACGCGCTGCGGCACATCCGGTCTGCGGGACTGCGGGGCAGCGACAAGGTGCGGCAGATCCAGACCATGGGCGGCACGAACCGGCCGACGGAGGAGTTCCGCCCGCTCTACGTGAACCCGCTGGTGGAGGAGGTGCTCGAGCTCACCGAGCCCCGCTGGCGCGACGAGGCCGAGGCTCGCGGGGTGCGCTACCACCTCGACTGGCAGCCCGGGGATCCGCCACCGGTGGCCGGATCGGCCCAGGACCTGCGCGGCGCATTGATCGCGCTCATCTTCAACGCCATCGAGGCCATGCCCAACGGCGGCGACATTGTGATCCGCGCGACCCGCACCCCGGCGAACGAAGCGCTCATTACGGTGCGCGACTTCGGGCAGGGGATCGACGAGCCAGACTTCGAGCAGCTCTCGGACCCGTTCTTCACCACCCGTGAGGACCGAGAGATGGGACTCGGACTGCACCTCGTCGAGCAGGTCCTCGCGCGCCACTCGGGCCGCCTCGAGGTGGACAGCGAGCCCGGCAAGGGCAGCTCGTTCGCCCTGGTCTTGCCCGCGTCCACCAACGCCCCGGCTGAGCCGCCCCCCGCTCCGCGAGAGGACTTGTCGTCCGTGTCGTCGTTCAGCGCGATGGTCGCCCCGGCGCCGCCTGGTGCGCGGTCGATCCTGCTCATCGACGACCAGTCTGACCTCGTGCAGGTGGTGGAGACGATCCTGCGGGCCCAGGGTTGGCACGTGGACACGGCGCTCAACGGGCGCGACGGGCTGGCGATCGCCGAGCAGCGCACCCACGCCATCGTTCTGACCGACCTGGGCATGCCGGACATCTCGGGATGGGAGGTCGCCCAGCGGATGGCGGAGCTTCAGCCCGACACCCCGGTCATCTTGATGACTGGATGGGCCGCCGAGATCGATGAGAGTCGGCTGGAGGAGCAGGGCATCAGCGCGCTGCTGCCGAAGCCGTTCCGCACCGAGGCGCTGCTGAAGCTCGTGGAGCGCATCGCGAACGCCTGAGCCTGCCTATTCGGTCAGGGCCGAGGCAGAGCCGGGAATAGCGTCCGCGCCCGGCGGGTCACATCACCAGAGAGCGCGAGAACCAAAGCCCCCCTGACCGCGACGGTCCCCCTCCGTTTCCGTCGATAGGTACCCCGGGTGGCTGCGTGGAGCGACGGTCCCCCTGCTTGCAGGTCGCGAAATGCACGGAGCCTCTCGAGCGGCGGCACCTTCGGGTGTCGCCGTCTCTCCTTGGGGAGCGCGATCCGCGGCTACTCGAACGTGTCGTCGGCGGGCGCTGGATCCTCGGCGGGTGCTGGATCTTCGGCGGGCGCTGGTTCCTCGGCGGGTGCTGGTTCCTCGGCAGGTGCTGGCTCCTCGGCCCGAACACGGCGCACGATCTTCGTCTCCTGGCCCGCCTCGATCGCCACCGACTCGATGATCACCTTGTCGCCGACCGCCGGGACCACGAGCCGCAGTTGGTGCGTACCCGCGGCCAGGGAGTGGCCCACCAACGGAGTGCGCCCCAGGTCCTCCCCGTCGATGAACACCTTCGCCCACGGGTAGGTGTTGATGGTGAGGCTTCCGGGGCCAGTGGCGGGGACCGCAGCCGCGACGGGCTCAGCGACGGGCTCAGGAGCGGGCTGGGTGGGCGGCACCACCGGTGGATCCGCAGGGGCGGGGTCCATTGGAGCAGCGTCGGCGGGGGCGTCGGCGGGGGCGTCGGCGGGGGCGTCTGGCGCGGCCTCCGGATCGACGGGGTCCGGGACGGGGGGCGCGACGTCGGGGCTCGCCGGCGCGGGAGAGGGCGCGCTCGCAACCACGGGAGGCGCGTCGGCGTCCACGATCTGCCCGTCGAGATCCACTGGCTCGTTGGGACGCTGGGTGTTCTCGTTCATGCCGATCTTGATGATCGCCAGGACCGCGGCAAGCACGAAGATCCCCGCCAAGACCACCATCAGCTTCTCCGCCGTCCCCACGCGCTGAGCGCTCTCGTCCTCGGTCTTGTGCACAACCCGCCCTCGGTAGTCGAGCTCGGGCATGACGCGACGAGGTGGGCTGTTCACGCCGGGGGCTCCGGGGCGGGGGCCCGGAGGCGGACCGGGCGGCCGGACCGGGGGACGCGCGTGGCTCGCGTAGGACGGGGGCTCCTGGATCGGAGGCCGCGGGGCGGAGGGTCCCGCCGGAATGGGGGTGGCGTCGATGCCGCGAGCAAGCGGAACCTGACTCGGGCCCTCACCCGGCATCAGGATCTCTACCCGCGGGTGCACCGGCGTCACCTCGAGGTCCACGTCGCTGGGAGCGTCCGCGACCGTCCGGCCCAGTGCGTCATCCGGGTCGACGACGTCTCCGGCCGGCGCGGGAATGGGCGCATCGGCCACCGTGGACGACTCATCCGAGACTTCGAGCAAGCTGCCGGCCTCCGACTCCGCCGATGTCGGCAGGGCGGCGTCCGCGATGGTCGCGTTCTGACGGTCCCAAGGTCTCCAACCGGCGCCCGCGAGCATCTCGGCCACCGTGGTGGTGTCGGGCAGCATCTCGCGCACCGCGCGCAGCGCCGCTGCCATCTCCTGCGCACTCGAGAAGCGCGCGTCGGGCTCCTTGCTGCAGGCGTCGCGCAGCACGTCGCCCAGCCCTGGCGCCAGCGCATCGAGACGCTCCGCATGAGGCTCCAGAGAGCTCTGGGAGATCTTGAGGGCGACCGCGGTGCCGGTGTCCCCGGTGAACGCCAGCTCCGTCGTCGCCATCGTGTAGAGCGTGAGTCCCATGGAGAAGAGATCCGCGCGGCGATCCACCGAGCCGCCGACTGCCTGTTCGGGGGCGATGTACGCCGGCGTGCCCTTCATCTGACCGTGCGACGTGCTCTCGGCGTTGCGATCGGCGAACAACGCGATCCCGAAGTCCGCGACCTTGACGTCACCCTCGCTTCCGATGAGCAGGTTCCCTGGCTTGACGTCCCGGTGCACCAGGCTCAGCGGCGTGCCGTCCTTGTGGGTCAACTCGTGCGCCGCATGCAGGCCATCGCAGGCCTGCGCGAGCACCTCGAGCACCGGCGCAAGCGGCGCAGGGCGCTGGAGCTGCCGGCTCGCGTCGAGCACGTCCCGCAGGGACAGCCCATCGACGTAGTCCATCACCAGATAGAAGCCAGCGGGGTCCTGGCAGAGGTCGAGGATGCGCACGACGTTGAGGTGCTTGATCCGCGCCGCGATGCGCGCTTCGTCCACGAGCATCTGGAGCACGTGGGGGTGCTCGGCGAGCAGGCTGGGATGAACCAGCTTGATCGCGACCTCTTGATCGAAGCCGTGCGGTCCTTCCTGGACAGCGTGATACACGACCGCCATCCCGCCACGACCGATCTCGCGCAGCAGTCGGTATCGGCCGAGGTAGCGGTCCGTCATCGCCGCGAGTCTACCCGTGGCGGAGGGCTGCGATCGGCTACCCTCCCGCGGATGTTGCGACTCGCACTCTTTCTTCTCGTCGTCGTCAGCTCTCTCGCTGGCTGCGCCGGCCCTTGCCCCAACCTCACGAAGCTCGACGAGTCCGTGACCCCGCCGGGTCTCGTGCAGATCTTGTTCAGCGTGCAGTGCTCGGGAGAGCCCGTCACTGCGGTCGAGGAATCGGATCTGACCCTCACTGAGGGCGGGACGGACGTGTCCGGCTCGGAGGCCCAGTGGCGGCTCGATCCCGTGAGCGCCGCGCTCGAGACGTACACGCTGCTCCTCATGGATGTGTCGGACTCCATCATCGATCAGGGCACCCTCGAGACTGCCCAGCAGGTGGCTATCGACTTCTCCCAGTCCTTGCTCGAGCAAGGGCAGCAGGTGTCCGTCGCGATCTTCGATGGCGACGCGAACATCCGCACCGTCATTGACTTCACCACCAACGCCGACGACATCGAGGATGCCATCAACAACATCGACGCCGGAGACCAGCTCGACGGCTCGACCAACCTGAACGGCGCGGTGCTCTCGGGGCTCGAGGTGCTGGACAGCAAGGTCAACGAGGACGTCGAGGCTGAGCTCGTCTCGGTCGCGAATCTCGTGGTCTTCACGGACGGGCTCGACCGGGCCGGTCGCGAGACCCACGGCAAGGCTGTGAATGCCGTCGAGGGCTCCAACCACGAAGTCTTCGTGCTGGCGCTGATCGACGAAGAGGTCGAGGCGCAAGAGCTCGAGGAGCTCGGCGAGGACGGGTTCTTCCGGGCCGACGACGTGGCGGCGCTGACCGACACGTTCGACGAACTCATCAGTCGGCTCGTAGCCGAGGTGAACAAGTACTACCGACTGAGCTACTGCTCGCCGCTGCGCAACCCGCGCACCAACCTCAAGGTGAAGGTCACCTGGGAGGGGAGCGCCAGCACCGTCAAGGTCGCCTACCCCACAGAGGACTTCGGACCGGGCTGCGCGCTCCCCTCGCGCAGTAACTGAGTCCGGTTCCCAGAAGACTTCTGCGCGTCGCAATGAGTCCGCCGCCGGGAACCTATCGGCGAGCCTGCTGTCCGAGTACCGGCGTCCCGCCCGGGGCGCGAGGAGGAAGAGATGTCCGTGCCACGCTTGCTTGTGCCCCTGGCCCTGGGGGCCTCGCTGCTCCTGTCCCATTCGACCGCCCACGCCCAGTTCGGCGGCTATGAGGAGCTCGCGCGGACGACCGCGCTGAGCGCTGCGGATGACTACCGCATCGGCAAGGGCTACTTCGACATGATGACCTGGCTGCAGGGCAGCGTGGACGATCCGGAGCTCCTGGCGGCGACCGACACGTTGCTGCGGAGGATCGTGAGGGCGTCGGACAAGCCGAACATGAACCTGAACTTCTTGGTGGTGCCCACCGAGGAGATCAACGCCGCGGCGCTGCCGGGTGGATTCTTGATGATCAACAAGGGGATCATCAGCGCCATGCCGGAGGATCAGTTGGCGTTCGTGCTCGGGCACGAGGTGGCCCATGTGCAGCTGCGGCACTTTGCGACCACGATGAACATGAGCTCGGCCATGGAGGTGCTCAGCGTCGCCGAGGGTGGGCGCGAAGCCGACGATCGCGTGGTCGCCGAGGCGCAGACCGAGGCCCTGGCGAAGATGGCGCGCAGCTACGCGCGGAACCTGGAGCTCGAGGCGGACCTGTACGGGATGCTCTATGCGATGCGCGCGGGCTACCCCGCCGCGTCGGGCGTCGCGGCGATGAAGACGATGAAGAACCTGGTGGGCGAGACCCCGCCGGACATGAAGGAGTTGGTGAACCACCCTTCCTTCAGCGAGCGCATCACGCAGCTTAAGGGCGGGCTCGCGACCATCGAGGAGACCTACGGGTTGTTCGAGGCCGGAGTGGGATTCGCGCGCCAGGCGGAGTACGACGCGGCGATCTCGGCGTTCCAGCAGTTCCTGACGCTGTTCCCCAAGAGCGCGGCGGGGTGGAGCAACCTCGGCGCGAGCTATCTGAAGAAGGCGCTCGAGGGCAGCAGCGACCCGTGGCACGACGACGTGCCGGTGTACTTGAAGGCCGACGTGACGGTGCGCGCGATCGACAAGATGTCGCTGGAGCGTGCGCGGGACGCGCTGAGCAACGCACTGTCGATCGACCCAAACCGCGACGCGGCCCTGGCGGCGATGGCGGTGCTGGCGCGGCACGAGGGCGACTACAAGGCGAGCGCGGAGCTGCTGGCCAAGGCTCAGCAGCTCGACGGCGAGTACGCCGGGTATCACAACAACGCGGGGGTGCTCGCGGCGGCGCAGGGCAAGTGGAAGGACGCCGACCGGCACTTCGCTCGGGCGCTCAAGGCGGACTCGAGGGCGAGCTACGTCAAGGTGAACCAGGCGGTGCAGAAGGGTCTGCGCAAAGACAAAAAGGGCGCGATCGCGCTCTGGCGAGAGCTGGAGGATGCGCCGCAGTTTGCGGGGCGCGCCGCCAAGGAGCTGACTGCGCTGGGCGAGGCCCCGCGGGTAGCGAAGGCGGCCGTCGCGTCGGAGCCGGAGGCCGAGCTGGCGGTGTACGGCGGGCTCGGTGGTGACGGCGGGGTGTTCGGTGGGAGCTACGAGCCGCCGCCGATGGAGGCCGAGATGGAGGTCCCGGCGGAGCTGCCGCGGGAGCCTGCGCCGAAGCCGCCCGCCGGCGCGGACGCGCAGTTGGGCACGGTGAAGTTGGGGATGAGCATGGACGCGGCGAAGGCGGCGTTGGGGACGCCGGACATCGAGGAGCTGATGGAAGACGGGTACTACGGGTACCTGCAGTGGTACGAGGCGGGCATCAGCGGGATGTTCGTGGACGACACCGCGAGCGGATTTGAGGTGTTCGAGCCCGGGCTGACGAAGACCGGGCGGGGGGTCGGTCGGGGGTCGAGCCGCGATCAGATCGTGGCGGCATACGGCGAGCCCGAGTACGCGTTCGAGGACCCGGACTGGAACCTCGAGACCATCATGTACGAGAGCGTCGGGGTGGCGTTCTACCTCGGCGAGGACAAGACCGTGACCGCGCTCAGCATGTGGAGCCAGGGCAGGTAGCGCGGGGCGAGCGGCGAGCGCGGCGCAGCGGCGAGCGGCGCAGCGGCGAGCGGCGCAGCGGCGAGCGGCGCAGCGGCGCGGGGCCGCCGCCGGCGGACACTCGCCACCCCAGACTGGCTGTCTGCCACACCCACTGTCCAAGCGCGGACAATAGGCGAGCGGCCCAGCGCCGCGGGGCCGCCGCCGGCGGACACTCGCCACCCCAGACTGACTGTCTGCCACACCCACTGTCCAAGCGCGGACAATAGGCGAGCGGCCCAGCGCCGCGGGGCCGCCGCCGGCGGACACTCGCCACCCCAGACTGGCTGTCTGCCACACCCACTGTCCAAGCGCGGCCAATAGGCGAGCGGCCCAGCGCCGCGGGGCCGCCGCCGGCGGACACTCGCCACCCCAGACTGGCTGTCTGCCACACCCACTGTCCAAGCGCGGCCAATAGGCGAGCGGCCCAGCGCCGCGGGGCCGCCGCCGGCGGACACTCGCCACCCCAGACTGGCTGTCTGCCACACCCACTGTCCAAGCGCGGCCAATAGGCGAGCGCCCCAGCGCCGCGGGGCCGCCCCCAGCGGACACTCGCCCCCCAGACTGACTGTCTGCCACACCCACTGTCCAAGCGCGGCCAATAGGCGAGCGGCCCAGCGCCGCGGGGCCGCCGCCGGCGGACACTCGCCACCCCAGACTGACTGTCTGCCACACCCACTGTCCAAGCGCGGCCAATAGTCGAGCGGCGCAGCGCCGCGGGGCCGCCGCCAGCGGACACTCGCCACCCCAGACTGACTGTCTGCCACACCCACTGTCCAAGCGCGGCCAATAGGCGAGCGGCCCAGCGCCGCGCGGCCGCCGCCAGCGGACACTCGCCACCCCAGACTGACTGTCTGCCACACCCACTGTCCAGGTGCCGACCTCTCTAGGGCGCCTTGATTCCCGGCGCAAACGCTCCCCAGTGGTGCGGCCGGGATCGCCGGAAACGCAGTTGCCGCCGCACCGCGGTCACCAAGACCGGGTCCGCCATGCCGTGCGCCCGACACCGCCGCACGGTCCGCTCGTGACAGCCCACCGCCTGGGCTACCTCCAAACCTCGCACCGTCGGATCGACCGCGAGAATGACCGCAGTCCGGCCATGACCCCGCGGGACCGAGGTCCCGTCCGCCTTCAGTTCGAGGGCGGCGACCCCCGCCTCGACCAACTCCCCGAGCTCGCCGAGGCCCAAGGGGGCATCCCAACTCCTGATCTCTTCCACGGAGAGACCAACGACCTCGGCGCAGTCCTCAGAGCCGAATCGAGGCAGGTACCGGGCGGCGACGCTCCTCACCCGCCCAACGCGAAACCCGTTGAGTTCGTGCACGCAGCTTCCCTCGAGAAACGGATCCCCAAAGGTCGCATGATGCTCGTGCTGCCCCAGGATGTAGCGGAAACAGTTCTGCAAGTAGCCGTGGGTATGCACGGGCTTGATGAAGCACCGGCTGAAGCCGACGCCGAGGGAGAGCGCCTTCCCCGTCGCGATCTCAAACCGGCGAAACACCTCGCCCACCCGCAATCGCTCCCCAGCCAGGAGCGCGTGCACGTGGGTGTCAACGACGCTGAACGCGAGCAGCTCGAGACCCAATCGCCGGCTCAGCCGCTTCAAGATCCGCACGACCGACCGCACCTCGCGCGGCGTGCGCGCGATCACGCGCCGATCTGTCAGCCGCGCCATCCCATGCCACGCGAGCACCTGCCGGTCCATGGGGTGCGCGTCGGTCCAAGGTGCTCTGGGTGCCATCCACCGTCGATAGGGTCGACGCCCCTCGCGCCCAACCCCAGTTGGTCATTCGAGCGCACGATGGCGCACCCCGCTAGAGCACCGAACGACTTACGGGCCCGAGCATCGCGACGGCAGGGTGCTGGCTGGCTAGGAGCGTTGGGCGCATTGAGGACCGAGGCCCGTGAGGCCGACCCGACGCAGTCAGGCTGCGCTCGGACGAGCGAGGCGACCAACCGTAAGTCGTTCGGTGCGCTAACCCTGGGTGATGGCGATGTCCGCGTATTCGCCGTCGATGTCGGAGCCGGTCTGGATCCCACCGCGACCTCGCGGGTCCTCACATCGCCACGCGATCTCGTGCACATCCGCTGCGCTGAGGCGCGGACGAAGGAAGCCCAGGTGAGTCTTGGCCGCCTCGAGCCCGTCGTTGTTGGCGAGCTGCATCAACTCCAGCGCCTCGTCCTTGTGCAGGCGGACGACACGCTGGGTGGTGGGAGGCTGGCCCTTGTCGGGTCGCGAGGTCGAAGATGGGCGGCGCTCGCTCATGGGACTCCAGGGCGACGAAATGAGGTCTAGCATGGTGCTTAATAGCTCCCGTCGCCCATCGGGCCCCGGCCTTCGGCCGAACCCCGCCCCTTCGGGCTCGTCCCTAACTGTGGGTCGCCGCACCCTCGGCAACGCAGTCTACGACGGGATCGCCGCCCCTTCGGGCTCGTCGGTCACCTGCCTCGGCAGGCTCCGTTGTCGGGGCGCGACGAGCCACCGCCAGGCACTTCGTGGACCCCCCGTCGGCTTTTCTCACCAAACCTGCGAGTGATGAGACACCCCTATCAGCGACCGAGCTCGCGCTCCAGCCGCCGGAGCAGCAATCCCGCCTCGAACGCCGCCGGGCCCCGCCCTCCTCCGACGAAGCGCGTCAACGGCCCCCGCAGCTCCTCGCTCACTCCGGATCGCTGGATCCGGTCCTCGAACCCCGCCACCATGATCGTGTGCACATCGACGATGCCGGACTCGATCACAAGGTCCACCGCCTCGTCGATGCCCGGCGGCATCCCCCGGGCCATCTGCAGCGCAGCGTCCTGCAACAGCTTCTCCCAGTCCTTCGGAGCCTCGCGCAGCACCTTGACCAGCACCCGGCCCCAAGTCTCCTGCCCCGGCACCTCAAAGGAGTAGTAGATCCCGATCGACTTCACGACCGCGCGCCACAGCCCCTCGTCGTACCCGTAGGTATCGAGCATGCGCTCCACCGCCACCACGTGGTGCTCCGGGGTCTGGCTCCCCATCACTTCGCTGACCTCACTCGGCCTCACGGTCACCCCGACGATCGGGTTCCACCCCACATGACTCTGCTTGTGTCCCCCCACCAGCGCCACCGCTGCCTCGGTGAGCTCCGCCCTCGCCGTGTTGTGCACGAACCAGTTCGCTTGCTCAATGCTGAACAGGGGCGCCCGGCCCCGCACGGCCCGCAGGATGTCGCCAGTGTGCGCCTCCCACGTGAGCACGTGCATCGCGCCATACCAGTCGTTCCCCTGGCCACACTGCAGCACCCACATCGCGGCGTCGTAGACGTGGGACGGGCTCGCCCCAGGCGCCCCACGCATCAACCAGTCCGAGATCGCCCGCGCCCCCAGCCCCCCGTGGTCCCGGAGGGCCTTCCAGGCACCGTGGGGGTTGGATTCCAACCGCGCCTCGAGGTTCTCCACCACCGCGGAGCTTCCTCGGCCCCCCTCGTAGCAGTCGTCCTCGATGGGGGGACCCCGCAGACTCATGGGCGCCATGACCGGCGTCGCCGGAGTCGCTGAGCCCTGCCCCACGTCCGGCAGCCGCGCAGCCCGCGCGGTCGGCCCGATGACCGCCCCCACCACCACAGGCTCGCTCCTGACAACTGCCGGGGTGGGCGGCGCCTGCATCCCCTCGGGCAACATCGCCCGCGCGATCCCCAGTCGGATCGAGCGCCCCAGCGCGTCGATGATCAGCTCCGCCGCGCGAGCGTTGCCAGGCTTGAATGGGAACTGCTCGGTCCACTGCCACGCCGGCACCACCGCGACCGGCGCGGTCAGCATCAGGTCGATGGCGCACGAGCCCTGGGACGCGTCGCAGAAGAACGCGCTGACATCGAGTCGGAGCGCAGGCGGTCCCCCCTCGATCTGGGCGACGACCCGCTGGTCACCGAGCCCGAGAACGGCCAGCGCCCCCACCCACTCGGCCACCGAGCGCCCCT
>Ga0222662_1000665_pt1 | contig 24512 bp, 21 predicted proteins | sample AntAcemetagen600_FD_179821 | JGI IMG/M metagenome (GOLD analysis project Ga0222662, IMG submission 179821) | Saline water microbial communities from Ace Lake, Antarctica - #600 | ecosystem: Environmental > Aquatic > Non-marine Saline and Alkaline > Saline | place: Antarctica: Ace Lake... | reverse complement strand
GGTTGAGGGGGTCGTGGTGACTGGTTGGAAGTGCTTGAAAGTCGGCGGCTAAGACCGACAGGGTCAACGGGGAAGGGCGGCCGTGGGGCCGCACCTCCGGATCTCGTGTAGCGGCCGAGCGGAATTGCTTGATTCGGGGTCTGAGTCGGGAATGATGGCGTCCAGGTTTCACGCAATGTGCATGCAGTGGCAGGATCGTCGACCGGTTTGTGCAAAAAAGGAAGACGCCCATTCGAAAACGGGCGTCTCGTCGGCTCGTTTGCCGCTCAGTGGGTTACTTCTTTGAAGCTGGTCTCAGAATCACCCAAGCCCGACTGGTGGTCGACCTCCGGGTCGTTTCAATCTGGCAGGCGCCCATGGACTCTTCGCCTTGGTCACGGGATGGTCGGCTCGGCTGCGGGCGGTCGAGCCCACCTGGAATCTGCCCGACGATTCGAAGGCCCTTGAGCATCGATGTGTCTGCAAAGTCACAAGTCTTGACCAGTTTCTCTGCCTGAAGGGCGGCCAAGATGCTCGAAGGGCGAGCCCTCTCGCGAACTTGAGAATCGAGTGGCTCGATGAAGCGTGCCAACTCTGGATCCAGATTTCCCGCAGGCGGAGGGTCGTTGTGCCACGGCTCGACCGTTGTGGACGAGGGTGAACAGATTTCATCATGATCATAGATCGATGATGGGTCGTGATTCGGGTCAGCGTTCGAGTTCAAGGGACTTCCGATGGTCGAGGAACGGACGGGAAAGAGAACGAAATGGCGTCCGTCGACCGAATCTTCAGATTCGGTCTTCTGATCAGTCGGACGGTACGACAGGTTCCCAAACCAATCGCATCGGATCCTTCAGTCTGAAGCCCTCACTTCAGACCGCTGATCAACGCCAAGATTTCCCTTTTTCCTCATTCGTCACCTCGAAACCTCAACCTCCCCGGAGTCGGGGCGGTGAGTGTTAAGAGTTCCGTTCCAATCATGGCCTCCGCTCTTGGAAATGCAAGGACGATTCGCTTTCTTTGATCGCCAGAAGTTCGTAAGTTCTGTATTCACAATAGGTTCCGTTATGAAGAAAACCAACGAGTCTTGTGATCGCATGGCACGTTGCGGTGGGTTACCGTGCGGTAATGCCGAACCAACAACAAATCCGTCCAATCGTCGGAGGTCTCCTGACTCTGGTGGCCCTCCTGGGAACGGCCTGCTCAGATCCGCCATCTTCCATCGCGATCCCCACCGTCGTCGTGGAACATCCGCCGCTGGAGTACGCCTGCCTTCGGGCACCGAGCCCCCCGGAATTCGCAGGAGATCTCAACGCAGGCATTTGGGGCCTTGCCTCCTGGACCGAGGAGTTTCGGGATATCGAAGGGGCCGAACGACCAGATCCCAAGTTTCGGACCCGGGTCAAGATGCTGTGGGATGAGACCCACCTCTACGTTGGCTGCACGATGGAGGAGCCTGACCTCTGGGCTACCTACGACCAGCGGGACATGATCGTCTTCCATGAGCACGACTTCGAGGTATTTATCGATCCCGATGGTGACGGAAACGAGTACTACGAGATTGAGATCAACGTGCTGGGCACGATCTTCGATCTCTTCCTGCATCGTCCCTACCGATCGGGCGGTCCTGCCGAGCATGGCTGGGATACCTCGAATTTGAAGTTTGCGATTCACACCGATGGGACCATCAACGATCCAGGTGATCGAGATCGCGGTTGGACCGTCGAGTTGGCGATTCCCTTTGCCGATCTGAAGCCGCCCTCGACCCGTGCTGACGGGACGCGTTGGTCGCTGCCCCCGATCACCGAACACCAACGGAATATCAGCCCCCGCATCGGTGAGACGTGGCGGATCAACTTCTCTCGGGTCGAATGGGATCTGGAGGTGGTGGATGCGACCTATCAGAAGATCGAAGGCCGTCCCGAGTACAACTGGACCTGGACACCGCAATGGGAAATCAATATGCATGTCCCAGAGCGGTGGGGGTTGCTCAGATTCGTGGGGGAATGATGGCCGTCGATCGGTCGGTCAGCCGGTCATGCCGTCGTCGCTTTGGTGATTGATTTGGCCAGTTCGGCGGCGTCCTCTTCGAGGCCTCCGGCGGACCAGTCAATTCCGAGTCCCTGCTCGTTCATCCGAGGAATGATGTGGAAATGTACGTGCATGACGGCTTGATGGGCGGCCGACCCGTTGTTCTGAAGAACGTTGTAGTTAGTGGCTCCCGTCGCGGTGCAGATCGCCCGGCAGAGTCGAGGAAGAACCCGCCCGATCGCTGCTGCGGATTGATCCGAGAGTTCGCCCAGCGTGGCTCGGGCTTCTTTCGGGATCACCAGGACGTGACCTCGACTCAGCGGTGAGACGTCGAGGAAGGCGAGGACTTGATCGTCCTCGTAGACGCGGTGGCAGGGGATCTCGCCATCGAGAATTTTCTGGAAGATGGTCATCGAGTCTCCTTTGCGGGAACGAGACCCGAAAAGGCCACGTGGAGGATCCGTTTCGATCGTACGATGGCGACTCGATCGCCGCACGCCCCTGAATAGGTTCCTTTCGAATACCTACACGGGGTACTCCTCCAATCGCTCGGGATTCCAACGACGTGACAGACCAACGAAATAACCGGTTGGAGCCATACGGTGAATGCCTGCTAGGTGATTTGTTCGAACACCTCGTCTCGCCGGGGCTTGATCCCGCCATCGACCAATGGCTCGCCGAAGATTTTGGGGAACTTGGGGATCTCACGACTTCGGCATTCATCAGCCCCGATGTCCAGGTTCGGGCCGAACTCAGATCCCGCCAACACGGCGTTCTCTGCGGTCTTCCCATCGTCCGCCGTATTGCGTCGCGGGCAGCCGGGACCATCGAATCTGAGCCACTCGCCGTCGATGGTGATCGAGTCGAACCAGGAACGCGGGTCATGGAATTCCGTGGCCCACTGGCCGCGCTCCTGCCGGTGGAACGCACGCTGCTCAATCTGTTGGGCCGTGCTTCGGGCGTCGCGACCATGACCGCTCGCTTTGTGGACGCCGTGGCTGGGACCGGTGCGGTGATCGTGGATACCCGGAAGACGACGCCCGGCCTTCGGAAGATTGAGAAATATGCGGTTCGGTCCGGTGGCGGCGTGCTTCATCGCATCGGTCTCTACGACGCGGTGTTGGTGAAAGACAACCACATTGCCGGACTGGGAGACGACTACGTCGACGCGATTGAGGCGGCGGCCATGGCATGCCGGGAACAGATGCGTCCGCGATTCATCGAGATCGAGGTCGATCGGCTTGAGCAACTCGACGCCATTCTTGGACTTCCGTCCGGGATCATCGACATCGTCCTGTTGGACAACATGGAACTCCCCGCGATGCGGGAAGCCGTCGAAGCGAGGAATCGTCGCCGACGAGGCCTCTGTCTCGAAGCCTCCGGCGGAGTCACCCTTGAGAATGTTCGCGCCGTCGCGGAGACCGGGGTTGATCGGATCGCGGTCGGCGCCATCACCCACTCTGCGGTTCAGATCGACTTCGGCCTTGACATCGAATGAGCGATCTGGGCCCGAAGATCCTTGCCGAGATCGCCGACTGGCCTGATCGACTTGAGGCATCGTGTCGAGGAACCAGATTCGACGCGAGTCTGGTTCGAGTGCTCGCGAAATGTGACTCGACGCAGGATGTCGCGCGGATGGCGGGCCGAGGCGCGGTGGTGACTGCCGGCCGTCAGTTGGCTGGTCGCGGTCGACTTGGTCGAATCTGGATCGACGATGAAGGCGCCGGTATCGCGATCAGCCTCGCGGTTTCGATGCAGGATCCGGCGACGCTTTCGCTGGCCTCGGGGCTCGCGGTGTTGGAGGTTATTCGTGCTGCGCTGCCTGCAGGCGTTCGGCCGTCACTGGGGATGAAGTTTCCCAATGACGTCGTCGATGTCGCCAGCGGGGCAAAAATCGCCGGCATTTTGGTCGAGGCATCCGATGACCTCGCCGTGATCGGCATCGGAGTCAACGTACACCGCAGAACCTGGCCCTCGGGGATTCACGCCATGGCGATTGAGGAGCTCGCGTCCGGGATGACCAGTCGTCGGATCGACGTACTTGAGGCGCTTCCGGGTCGCATCTCCGAAGCCCTCGATTTGAAGCCGGCGGAGATCGCCGCTCGATTCGCGGCCGAACATGCTCCGACGGGGTGCCGGGTCGAGGTGGAGTCCGGCGACCGTCGAGTCGTCGGCACCCTTGATTCGATCTCGCCTCTGGAGTATCTGGAGATCGTCGACTCGGAGGGAATTCGCCACCAGATGCCCGTTGAATCCAGTCGTATCCTCTCTTGGCAGCCCTCGGGGGGCTGATGTCGAATCGCTCGGCAACCACTTGCGATCTGACTTGAGTCGCTACCGGATGCGGGCCGATGATGAGGATGTGATCAACGAATCTCCCATTCCATGGATCCGGCAGCGGTGCTTGGTTTCTCTGTCAGCGATTCTCACCGCCGGGGTTCTGATCCCGACCGTGTATGGGCGGGGCCAGCAGAGCCCGCCGGCCGCCGACCCTGGGCCGACGCCGCCATCGGACGAGACGGCGCCTCGTTACTTGGGGGCGATGCCCAATTCGAAGGCAACGAGTCGCACCTCGTCATCATCGTCATCATCGTCATCATCGCCTCGGCGATATCAGCCAGATCAGGTTCTTTCACTTGATCTCAAGCCCGTCGAGCAGGGAATTGCCGATCGCGGACCACTCGATGGCGGGATGCGGTGGATCAATTTAGGACTGCAGTTGCCCAGCGGATATCGACAGTGTTTCGAGCGGCCCGGCGGTGGATTCATGCGGGCCGACGGTGGGCTGGTGGCGACATTCCAACAATCGATTTACATGCAAAACAAGGACGGCCTGACGCCAGATATTCCGGCCTCCACAACGTTCGTGATCGGTGGTGTGCCACTCGCCGGCGAGGCTGGGCATGGACGCCTTCTTCCAGTTGATCCCCTCGATCCAAGTCGCGGACCATTGCCCGCTGAAGTGTTCGCACCACGGGTGGCACCAGATGAAGCATGGGTCGTGAGGGCCACACCGGGCGATCGTCTCGGGCGATTTGGATATGGCGCCGGATATCGAGTCGCCGCGGTTGCCAGGCCCAGTCACGTCACCGAGTCCGATGAGAATCTGGTGGAACCTCGCCTTCTGGCCAAATCGACGAACCAACCGACCGGAATCACCGATCGGGCCGCCTCTTCGGCGTCGTCCCGTTTCTTTGCAGACCCGTCGTATCGACGTGATCGCATGCGATCACTGGCGGCGTCGTTCATCAACGCGATCGAACGACGTGGGCTCAGGAACGCGGCGCCATCGGCGACGGGAGAGATCGGGTCAAATCACTCACGTTCGGCGGAGCTCCCGCGTCCACGACCATGATCTGATCAAGCGATTTTCGTTCGAGGTCGGGGCTCTTCGCATCTTCCGCCGGGTAGCCGACGGGAATCACCATGTAGGCTCGCTCGTGGTCCGGGCGTCCCAGCAATTCGCCGAGAAACTTCATCGGACTCGGCGTGTGGGTCAGGGTTGAGAGTCCGGCGATCTGGGCTGCGGCCAGAAACATGCCGGTCGCGATTCCCACCGATTCGTTGACGTAGTAGACCTGATCGGTTTCTCGATCCGGCATGTCGTCCCGAGTCAGTTTGAAGACCACGACCAGCCAGGGAGCTTGTTCCAGAAACGGCTTATTGGAATTCGTGCCGAGGGGCGCGAGGTCCTTGAGCCACGCTTCGTTGGCTCGAGATTCGTAGAGCTTCGTTTCCTCCCGCTCGGCGGCCACTCGGATGCGCCGCTTCAATTCGGTGTCTTGTACGGCGACGAATCGCCAAGGTTGTTTGTTCGCGCCACTTGGGGCGGTTCCGGCAGTGGCGATCAGTGTCTCGATGACGTCCTGCGATACCCCACGGTCACTGAAAGTGCGAACGCTCCGCCGGGTTCGAAGTCGGTCGAGGAAGGAAGTCGCGCAGTCGAGTGCACTTTGATTGTTTTTGCGACCCGGTATTTGGCTCACGGCGCGGTTCCGGGAGCACTGACCAGTTGATCCGCCGCGGTCCAAATTGGCTCGCCCGCTCGGTCTTCAGTTCGGTTGACCGAACCGTCGGGGTCGTAGTAGGTCCAAAGGCCGACTCGGTCACTTTGCGCTTCGGTGGGGTTGAATTGGTACGAGCCTTCTCGCTCAAGATTGCCACTGCTGTAAAAAGCCTGAGCCCATCCGTTGCGATGAAGTTTGCCGTCAGCATCGAATCGCATCTCGTAGGTGTACTTGGGAACTTGAGTCCCTTCCCAATACTCCATCATGGGGATTGGAATTTCGTAGCCCCGTCTGGGCTCGGCGGTGGTCGATTCGATCGGTGGTTGGTTCGAAGCGGGATCAGGCGTGGTGCTGGGCGAGGGATCGCACCCAGCGAGCATGATTACGGTCAGGGCTGCCATGCTGAATCCACCGAGACGACGAACGGCTGGTTGACTTGATTGGGGGGTCATGACGAAGAGCCTACCGAAAAGCGCACGAAAAACTCGCTGGTTTGGCAAGATCAACACCGGTCTCACGCGATTTTCGAGGCGCCAGAACGATTCTGGTTTTCTCCAGAGGAAGGGCAGATCGTCCTTTCAATGCCATCCCGGCAACGAATAGTATGAGCATGGTCCGGGTCGAGGACAAAGCGGCCATCAATTCGAAATCGGTAGAGATCACAACTCAACCCTGGGTGCAGACGAATCATCCATTCGCCATCTCGGCTTCGTCTCATTGCAAGGGTGCGTTCTCGATGTCCGTTGAAATCGCCCGTGAATTCCACGAGGTCGGCGTTGGGCGCGTGGATTGAGAAGGTCGTGCCACCCTGATGGTCCGTGTGGATCATGGGCCGCCCTCCCTCAGGGAGGGCATGGCGAGGACGGGCCATCGGCGATCAATCGTCTGGCGCCGATAGCATGGGGCAGTCTCTGCCCGAGTTTCCATGAAAAGCACCCCCGAAATATCCAACATGTTGATTCCCCCGACCTCAAGGGTTGATTCGGCTGATGCTCAATTGACGACCAGTCGATTCAGGGCAGGTCGCCGAGAATCATTCGGTAATGAACGGTCGTGCCGGACGGGGGAGTCAGTGGTGCACCCGAAGTCTCGGTTCTCGGTCCTGTTGATGTGGTGGTGCGGGCTCGTGCTGGTCTTGGGCGGTGGGCAAATGGCGTTTGCCGCTCAGAATAGAGTTTCAGAAGTCACCATCGGCGCCGTGTCCCCGACCGCCATTCGAGGCGCCGATCTCCTGATCCCGCTTCGGATTCCAAAAACGCCGATCGCCTGGCCGGTCAAGATTCAGGCGACGATTGGAGGATCGCAAGTCGAGGCTGATGTGGCTTGGATCGTTCATCGACTGGTCGAAGATCCTTCCTGGACCTCGCCAAGAACCGGCGTTCAAATACTGCAAAAGCCGATCGGACCGATGGAGCCGTTGCCAGGGATCCCGATCGCGTTGTTGCCAATCCCTGAGGATGCCGACGGCGGTATTTCAATGCTGGGCGCGGCGTGGTCTCCGGTCTGGTTGGATGGGCCGCCTGAGCAGTCACCCGATGCGCCAATGATCCTCAGTCGTGGACCCGATGCCGACCCGGTGCTCAATGATCCCCTGGAGTGGTTTCGGTGGCGACTGCTGGCAGATCTGCAGGATGGCCGACCCCCCGAGCCTCAGTTTCTCGACAACATTTCGACTCGGTTGGCAGAGTCCATTGCCGCGGAATGGCGGTGCGCGTTGCGTCGGGTGGGGACCAGCAGCCCCGGAACGGCGAGCGAGATCAGTGAACGGCTCACCGCCGCCGTTGAGGATGCCACGCGGCCGGTGAACGACCGAATGGTCGCCGCCTGGCCCACTGATCAGCGGGGACTCGCCGGATTGCGATCACTGTTGCTGGACCCGGCCCGCACTCCAGCAGACGCGGTGCAGGCGGGCTTGTCTTGGCTGGACGCCAGGCCCTCTTTTATCGCGATCGAAATGTCGGCAGGTGGAGATCGAGTGGAAATCGATCTGCTGAATCCGACAGATGGTGAATTGGTGATTCTCGCGGCATGGGAGTCTGATCCCACGGAGATTGCCCTGATCGCGCCGCCCCATTCGATCTCCCGTCATGAGATCGACCGACCAGCCCTTGGCGAAGGGACGATGCCGACGGACGAAGTCCTCGATTTGCGACATGGTGGCCGCTCGGTTCGGCTTCCTTTCGGCCCACGGGCGATTCCTGTCCGTCCCCCGGGTGCGTCGTTTGGCACATTCATCCTGCCTCGAACGCTTGCGAGCGTCGACGGAGGATTTGTGCAGGCGACAGCGCCATTGGATTCCACACAGGCGGTACTGCGGCGCCGCAATGGGCGGTGGGAACTTTTCATCGAAGCTCGGCATCTCGTCGCATCGACGAACGATGATCGTCTCTTCGTACAGGTCGGCAATCAACGCCGGCCCGCTGGGGTCATTCAAGTCGACTCGAATGGTGACTGGAAGCGTCTCGCCGGGGTGGCAGACCCCTCACTGACGGTGGAAGTCAGGTCCTTTGCAGATCGCTGGCGTTGCTCGGTGATGCTCCCGGAGGCATGGCTGGTGGATGCGATTTCGGGAGGAGGCCGTGGAAGCGTCCTGGTGGGTATCCGCCGCGATGGCCCCGGAGCCTATCGACAGTACGCCGGAATTGCGGTGCCCGTCTGGCGTCGGGACATCATCCCGCTCGCGTTCAGCATCAATGACTGGAACCAGGCACCGCGGGTGCTTCCCTCAGCCCCGTAGACCGCCGGGGAGCAGGGCTTTTAGGGCTGGATGATCCCGAAACCACGGAAGTCGATCCGCCTTTTCGGTGGCCTGCGGATACACTCGGACCAATGCTCGACTCCACCGACGTCCACCCTGCATCCACGTCTCGTCGCCCGCGACGAACCGCTTTGTTGAATCAGAAAGGTGGAGTGGGTAAGACCACGACAAGTTGTAATTTGGCGGCAGGGATCGCGGAGGAAGGACGCCGGGTACTGGCGATCGATCTCGATCCACAGGCTCATCTCTCGCTGCATGTCGGCGTCGACGGAGAGACGGTCGGAACCACGGTCTACGACTTGTTGGTCGATCCAGAGGCCGACATCGAGGATGCCTTGGTTCAGGTTCGCGAGAAGCTCTGGATCATCCCGGCATCCGTTGATCTCGCGGCGGCGGAATCCGAACTTGCCAGCCTCCCCGAGCGAAATGATCTTCTTCGGCGCCGATTGGAGCCGCTTCTCGATCGCTTTGATTACATCATTCTGGATTGCCCACCGAGCCTCGGACTGCTGACGCTCAATGCGCTGGCGGCGGTGGATGAGGTGGTCGTTCCGATGCAAGCGCATTTTCTAGCCCTTCAAGGAGTTGGAAAACTTCTCGAGACGGTGCGATTGGTCTCGGCACAGGTGAATCCAAAGCTCAAAGTCGGCGGCATTGTTCTTTGCATGCACGAGACTCAAAGCATGCATGGCCGGGAAGTGGTCGGCGAAATTGACTCGTTCCTTGCCGAAGCCAAGGGAAGCGGCCTTCCCTGGGATGGCGCGACGGTCTTGCGCCCCGCCATTCGCCGCAACATCAAACTCGCGGAGGCGCCGAGTTTCGGTCAGTCAATCTTCGACTACGCACCGTGGTGTCCCGGTGCCATCGACTATCGAAAACTCGCCCAGCGATTCATTGCAAGCTGGGAACGTGGGACGGATGAGTCGACGGTGGAAACGAAGACTGGTCCTGAGGCGACGGGCAAGCCGACGCCGCCGAACGCCGATCCTCCGATTGAGCGTCAGGCGACGGCCGAACCCAGATCTTCAGACCACAATCCATGACGTCCGAGTCGCCATCTCACGATTCACGCCAAATCAGACCGATGCCGCAGGGCTCGCCGGGATGGTGGTCACTGCGGTGGCGGCGTGGCATGGCCGTCCTTTCGATACTGGTCCTGCTGGCTGGCACGCACTATCCGAAACTTGCCATCGGGGTTCCGGGCGATGGTCCTGACAAGATCCTTCACTTCCTGGCTTTCGCCGCGGTTACAGTCATGCTGCGGATCTCCGGGATCGCCTCGACGAATGGGATGGCGATCATCCTGATGATGGGGCTTGCCGTCTTTGATGAAGTGACGCAGGAGATTCCGGGGATCGGCCGGACCTTTGATCGCCTTGATCTGGTGGCGGATGCCTGCGGGATTCTGGTCGCGGTGGCGTGGGTTGCGGCCTTGAGCCCTGCTCGAACCGGCCCTGAGTGGTTCAAGTCGCGACAGCGGCGAGCGATGGCCGGGCTGCGTCTGCTGGTCGCGACCGGAACCAACTGGCTTCATCTCGGCGTTGCGACGGCGTTGGGCGCGATGATCGGTGGCACGTTTCTCGCGGTGGTGGGCCGTAACCCGGTGGTCGGTCCAGTGACCCTGGTGGTGGTCGGTGCCGCTGCTGGGGCGATCGCGGGGCTTACCGCGGCCCTGGAGGCGGGACGTCGTCATGCCTTGTCGCGGATCCAACGCGAGTCGCGTTGCCTCTATTGTCTGGTAGCGGAGCCCGGTGATCCGTGTTCCTGCTGTGGCGCGCCCGAAGTATCGCTCGTGAATCGAGAGATTCCGGCCCGGCGGGCGGCTTTTATCGCGACCGGATGGTCAATGGCAACCGCAGCCGCGATCGCAGGCTTGTACTTCGTGGCCCTGAGACTGTCCTCTTCGGTGGCATGGATCGGCGGTGCTTTGCGACAATACGACGCGCTGGGCTTGAGTTTCGAAATGATGATCGACGCCACGATTCTTGGGCTCGTCGGTGCTTTCGTGGTGTACCGATCACGAAGGCGGCTGGCTTTGATCGCTTCGCGATACGGGGTGGAGTGCCTCCGATGTCGCCATGATCTCCGCGGCCAGCCTGCGGAGGGCAGTGAGGGGCGATGCCCGGAATGCGGCGAGGAGTTCATTTTGGATCCTCAGCCGGCGGGCATTGCAGAGAAGTCCCACAGCGAGGAACATGCAGACGAATGAATCCCTCACCGCTTCGATCCTCGTTCCACCTCATCACGGCATTCGCGGTACTGAGTCTCGTGCTCATGGGATGTTCGACCCCCAAAGCATTTGTACTCGACAGCGACCTTCCAGTACCTCCGGACACGGTGGCGAGGGTCACCACTGATGTGGAGCGCGAGGGTGGGCGGCTGGTTCGACTGAACACGGTCTTTGCCGGCACCGTGAACGATCCGAGTCGACGGCTCGAGACTCTGGAGACCAGATTCCAGAATGGTGGCTGGGTATCTCTGGGGCCTACTGCCACCGGATCGACCGCGGTCTGTTTCTTCACGAAGAGTGGTCGGCGGTGTCAGGTTCGGGTGGTTCGAAATGAACTCGATCCGGCGATGAGTCGAATCGCCTATCGCCTGGTTCCAATCGAAAGTGACCGCGGGGCATCGGGAGATTCTGGGCCGACGGCAACTTCCGCCGAGTCCGATCTCGATGGCTGACTCAGCCCCGAAGCCAGCGGCTCGCGGCTTCGAGCGGCACGCGATCACCGTCACCATCCTCACCGTGTTGAGTCGTTTCGGGGGGCTCGCGAGAGAAGCTTGTTTCGGTCGGCTCATCGGTGTCTCTGACGCCGCCAGTGCTTTTGGGTTCGCATTTCTGGTTCCGAACCTCTTTCGTCGCCTCTTCGGAGAGGGTGCGTTGACTGCCGCCTTGGTTCCGGAGCAGACTCGCCTCGAAGAGAAGGATCCCCGAGCGGCCTCTCGACTGGCCGCGTTGATCTTGGCCCGAGTCGGATTGTTTCTGGCCGCGCTGGTGGTGATCGGCGAATTGATCATTGCCATCATTCCTGCCGAGGACGGGGATCTCGGCCTTGGGCTTCTCGCGATCACGCTTCCCTACATGCCACTGGTGTGTTTGACCGCGGTGGCTGGTGCCGTCTTACAAGTTCGCGGCCGTTTCGGACCAGCGGCGGCGGCGCCGATACTTCTCAATCTGTCTTTGGTGATCGCGGTATTCATCGCATGGTGGATGGGAGATGGAACGGTTGATGGTTCGACGATCGGCATCGTCGGGTGGGGCGTGGTCTTTGCGGGGGTCGCTCAGGCGATCTGGACACTCTGGGAGGTTCGACGAACCAGTCCACCTTCCGATGCAAGTGCCATCGCGGCCCGACAGGCGGAGCGGCGGGCTCGGCTGAGTCTTCACCGCGTCGTATTCCAGGCGCTCCCGATGATTCTGGGTCTGGGCGTGCTTCAGCTCAATACGTTCCTCGACGGGCTCATCGCCAGTTGGCCCACGATCGTGGGACCGACGATTCTGGGATATCCGTATCCGCTTCAAGACACCGCAATGGCGACGCTTGGCTATGCCCAGCGACTCTACGAGTTTCCGCTTGGAGTCTTTGGCATCGCGGTCGCGACCGCGATCTTTCCGCAACTGTCGAGAGAAAAAGACGACCCATCGCGTTTTACCGCAACCCTTCGTCGTGGCCTCCGGCTTGCGATGTTCATCGGGCTACCCGCGAGCCTGGGCATCGCCGTGGTTCGTCGGCCTTTTGTCGCGGTGGTCTACGAAGGGATGGCGTTTGATGCCAAAGACGTTGAACTCGTGGCGTTCGTATTACTCGGGTACGCCGTGGCGATCTGGAGTTACTCGATCAATCACATTCTGGTGCGGGCTTTCTACGCTCGCCGCGAGCCAATGACGCCGGTCCGAATCGCCATCGGGATGGTCATGCTGAATCTCGCTCTGAATCTGACCCTCGTCTTTACGACGCCGCTTGGCGTGGCGGGGCTGGCGTGGAGTACCGCGATCTGCGCGGTGATCCAGTCGGTCATCCTTGGCCGAGTGCTCGCCTCGCGTTCGGGGACGCTGGCCGATCGTCTGGTGGTCGGCAGCGTGCTCAAGACGGTGGTCTGCACGGCGGCGATGCTTGCGGCGGTCGTGGTCTCGATGAACACGATCCCGTTTGAAGCGATCACTGGCGTCTGGATCTCGGCGATGGTCCAGCTTTCCAGCCTCGCCGTGGTCGGTGCGGTGGTGTTCGTCGCCACTGCCAAGGCGTTTGGAATGCCAGAAATTGGTTGGGCATTGGGTCGGGATGTCGCCGTCGAGTGAGGTTGGATTTTCCTCTGATCAGCGGAGTGCGACGTCCGGGGCCAGCGACCACTTTGAACCATCGCGATCCACCCGTCGATACAACGTGTCACGTTCGACCGCCTCGTATCCGGCTTCCTCCGCGGCCCGTCGGAGATCGTTGGTGGTCGTCTCCTGATGGGTGGTGGCTCCCTCGAGGTGGGTGATGTCGTACCAGACGACCGTCCCGTCAAGGTCGTTGGCACCGGCGTCGAGCATCAATTGAGCCATGCCGAGCGTCTGCATGATCCAGAATGCCTTGGCATGCGGGATGTTGTCGAGCATGAGCCGTGCGATGGCGAGGGTTCGGAGATTCTCGAGCCCGGACGGACCGGGGAGTTGTTCAAGTCCGCTGCCGTCGGGGAAGAAGGGAAGTGGAATGATCGTCTGGAAGTACCCGGTTTCGAGCCCGGCCTGGCCAGGCATGGGAAGCCGATGTTTCGGGTAGGACTCATCAGGTCCAGTGAGCGTCACGTGCTCGGAGCTGCCCGGAGTCGAAATCCCCTGAGTGGCGGCCCAGTTCCGGAGTGTCACATCTTGCTGCTTGCGGAGGAGGTCCATATGAACGAGGCGTTCGGGACGACCCTCGACGTGCCCATACAACATGGTGGCGTTGGTGTTGAGGCCCACCTCATGCGCGGCCCGATGGACGTCGAGCCACTGGTCGCCGCGGATCTTGCCTTTGAAAGCAGTGTCGTGCGCCCGGTCGTCGAAGACTTCGGCCCCGCCGCCAGGGAGTGAACCAAGTCCCGCGTCACGAAGATCCCGAAGGACCGACTTCATTCCTTCGAATCCTTCCTTGCCGCGCTTGGAGATTCGTTGGAGGTGAACGATTTCTACGGCGGTGAAAGATTTCAGATGGAGCGACGGAGCCGCTTCACGAATTGAAGAGAGCATCGATGTGTAGTACGAAAAATCGAGCCAAGGATGCAAGCCGCCAACAATGTGGAGTTCGGTCGCCCCGGCTTCTTCCGCTTTGATGGCCTCTTGAGTGACCTGTTCAACGGACATCTCATACGCGCCGTCCTGATCCTTCTTTCGATGAAAGGCGCAGAAGGAACAACTCAGGGCGCAGATGTTTGAGTAGTTGATGTGGCGGTTCACGTTGTAGTACGCGACCCGTCCATGCATGCGGCGGCGAACAAGATCCGCAAGCCGACAGAGCCCGTGGATATCACGAGTTTCGTAAAGAACCGCGCCCTCCTCGAGAGAGAGCCTGCTCCCTTCGATCACTTTCTCGCCGATCGCTTGGAGCGCGGGGTCGGAGAAGCGGATCGGGGCGATCGTATTGGCGACGTCGTGGATCATAGAGAGCCATTGTAGGCGGATCGGAACGGTCATCCGGGAGCATCAAGGAGCAATTCGATCACGCGGGCCTTTCGGATTCGAACAGGTTTCCGGACCTCATCGTGCGATTGTGAGTCCTCTTGGAGACTCTCTGGTCCGTTCCTTTGGGAGGAGTGCTGCAGTCGGCCCTCCAAAAAGCCGATTTTGCTCACGTACGGAGAATTTTCAATTCGACCGGCGGTGCTTGCCGCCGGTCGGTCCGAGTCGTTGAGGAAGTGTGGAACAACAGCATGGAACACGATCAAACCGAACAGAATATTTCCCAGGATCCTGATACTGGCGAGTCCTTGTCGTCCGAAGCCTCGGGGCCGCCGCGTTCAGCGAGTGGTGACGTGCTTTCGTTGATCGAGGACGTGGAACGCCATCTCACGAGGATTCGGGATGTCCAGAGTCGGCAGGAGACCGAGTTCGAGGACCTCGCCGAGCGGCAGCGAAGAGTGGATGACGCCGAAAAGGCTTTCGAGTCCCGCCGTCGTGAGGTTGAGGAGGCTGCGGCGGCGCTCGATTCGGCGCGGGCTTCCTTGAGTGAGGAGCAGGTGGAGATCAATAGTCTCCGAACGACCCTTGAAGACCGTGAGATGCAGTGCTCAGAAAGTGCCGAAACGATCGAGAATTCGAAGCGAGATCTTGAAGCGGCAAGAACCGAAGTGGCAACCGATCGTTCGGCTTTGGATGCCTTGGTCACGGAAATCGCAGACCGCGAGCGGACGGTCATGGAAGAGCGTGGAGCGATCGACGCCCTTCGCGACGAGATCGAAATTCGGGAGAACACGTTCGTCGACCGATCGGCGGCGGCGGATGCCGCAATCGCGAGACTCAATGAACTGGAAGAGGCGTATCGTCAGCTCACTGAATCATTCGAGACTCAGGGGACCGCTCACCAGCAGGCGATGAACACCGCCGAAGAGACGATCGAACGGCATCGCAGTGCATTGGAGTCGGTGGGTGGCGATCTTGAGTCCGCTCAGGCGGAACTAGGGGCTTCCCGCGGTGAACTGGAATCGCTTCGAATGATCGGTGCGGCTGCCAAAGTCGACAAGGAACAATTTCTGGAGACGGTGTCTCAGCTTGAGGCAAGGTGTACGGAACTCGATGCTGCCAACGTGAGTGCAGAGGCATCGCTTGGCGAAGCGACGAGTCGGACCGTGGAAATCGAATCAGAGCTCGCCGCCGCTCGCGGGAAAGTGGAAACGCTTGAGTCGACGATCGCCGAGGACCAGCGACAACTTCAACTGGCGGGCGAGAAGCTCACCGAGCTTGCCCAGGCAATCTCAGAACAGGCGCCACGGCTTGAACGGGGAACCGCAGCCATCGCTTTGCTGGCTCAGCAGCAGGAGACCATTTCGAAGCTCGAATCAAGATTGACCGATGACGGGGCCGACGCCACGAACGCGGTGGCGAGAATCCGCGACACGCTTGAAGCGAAAATTGCCGAATTGAATTCCGCCCTTGAACGGGCTCGGGCCGAAGGCGCGGATCCGGAGTCTCTCGGAGCTGCGATCGCGGCAGCGCGAGCTCCCCTCGACGCGCGAATCCAAGAACTCGAATCCGGAGGTGGCTTCGATGCATCGGCGGTCGAAGGCGCCATTCGGGAAGCGACGGCCCCGTTACTTGAAGAGATTGGTCGCCTTCAAAACGACGCAGAATCAAGCGATGGCGCGTCCGTGACTCGAGAACGACACGAAACGGTGAAGGAACGTTGCCGTCGTGCCGAACGCCGAAGTGACGAGCTGGAGACGGCGCTCTCAATGACCAATGACAAGGGACAGGCCCAAGAAATGGCGAAGCGGCTTCGAGCGAAAGCCGAACGGGTCGGCGACGCGGCTCGGCATCTGGAGCTTCGGAAGTCTCGGCTTCTCGCAGTTCGCAAAGCGGTTCGTTCGAAGGGGGAGGCGAACGGCTCCAATCCATCCTTCCAAGAATTACAGCGGATTGAGTCGCAGCGCAAAGAGCTTTCACAGGTACGGGAGTTTCTATCCAGAAGCGAGCAACAAATGATTCGTCGCTGGGCTCGGTCGAGATCGATGACGACCGTTGGCTGGGTGATGATTCTGGCGGTGTTGTGTTCGGTCGGAAGCTGGTTCGGCGTGCAGGAACTGGTTCCGATTTCCGGTGCGGCGAGTGTTGAACTGCGAGCCACGCCTCGTGACGGAGATACGCTTTCCCCTTCCAAGTCAGAGTCATGGACCGAATGGCATGAGGCACTGGCGACGGATCCGGCATTCGTGCAGGTCGTTTCAAAACGTCTTGCGGCACGAGGGATCGAACCCGCGGGTGGTGAGCCGGCGGTCGCATCAATGCTGATCGATAATCTGAGTTTCGAATCTGACGGGCCTGGTCGCCTTCGACTGGTGCTCACCGGCGCGGACCGACGATTACTCGCGCCAACCCTCGATGCAGTTGCGATGACGATGGCCTCGGAATCTGCTCGGCAGGCGCCGCGTCGTGATGATGGGGCACGAGCCTCCCTGAACGGCGAACAGAAGGGGAGTCAGGAAGGTGGCTACGCCTCGCTGATCGGAGGCGCCGTTTCGGCCGAGGTGCTTACCTTCACCGCCATGATCGCCGGAGCGGCGCTCGGAGCATCATTGCTGTTTGTTGGGCTTCTCTACCTCGCGCTCACTCGGGCCAAGCGGGTCTTCGAGGAGGCCGAGGCGGATGGCGGCACCGAATTCGCGATGTGAGCGGGGATCTGATCGATCCGGCAAGTCCGAGAAATCAAGCTTCATGTGGTGATGATCGGGAAGGGGATGCGGAGGGCATGGGGTGATTACCGCCCTTCGGCACCTCCTTGGTGAAGGTTGCGAAAGTCGGGGCTCCCAGCGGCCGATGTCTCATTCAGAGGGTGGCCGAATGTTCTACTGAACGCCCTCGAAAGGACTTTTTCATGTATCAAGTTGAGATTCCCAAAGGCTGGCGACTGGTCGACGATCGGAATTCGGAAGAACTCCGTTTAGTCGATTCCGAGGTTGCTGAGACACTTCCGTTCCGGTCGTTGGAGAGTGGCCATTCGAAGGTCGACGTCGAGCGTGTGCTCCGGGCGGCTGATGAAGCATCTCGTCGCATGGAGGTTCTCGCTCGTGAACTCGACTGCCTGGGGACTTTTGACCAAGGTGATGACGGTCCGCGAGCGGCATAACGGACCCTAGAGGCCGTTGAATTGAGAAACCCACTCCAATCTGAGGGTTCAGATCGACATTCCACCGTCCGGTCGTAAGATCGATTGGGCGGTGTCGCTTTTTTCGGAGCCGTCGCGAGTCACTTATCGGAGTAAGCAAGTTGCGATACGGCATCAGCGAGTCCAAGGCATCTTCCCGGTGGCCACTGGACACCAGCCTACGTTCCCATTTGATCATGGGTCCAATGACGTCCCGAGGCGGCTCCCGAGCCACCGGGTCACTCTTGATTTTGTTGGTCTCTGTGCTTCTCACGGCCTCCACCCACGCACAGGTGCGGGTGATGAATTGGAACGTCGCCCGGCTAAACGGAGATCCGGTTGCCATCGAGGAGGTCTTCGCCGCGGCAGCCGCGGACGATCAGCCTGGTTTCGCAGCGGCACCGTCGATCATCGTGTTGCAGGAAGTGACGGCGTCTTCGAGACCCACCATCGAGAACCTTGTGCAGGCGGGAATTCCGAACTACGACTACGCCACGGCGACCTTCACGGTGGGTAGTTCGGAGAACGGGTCGGGAGGAGCGCAGATGCTCCTCTACCGGACGGACCTCTTTGTGGAGATCGAGTCCGGGCATCGCGACATCGCGACTGGAGCGGGTCGGAATACGGATCGCTGGCAGTTGAGACTCAACGGATCAACTGACGACGCGGGGGTGATCTGGGTGTACGGCGGTCATCTCAAGGCGAGTAATTCTTCGTCCAACGCCGAGACTCGTCGGCTGGGCGCTGTGGCGATTCGGGACGATGCGGATTTGCTGCCCATCGGATCGAACATCATCTACGCCGGCGACTTCAACCTCTACAGCAATAACGAACCCGCATACGCGGAGTTTATTTCGTCCGGGCGCGGGCGGGCCAACGATCCGTACGGAACCGGTTCCTGGGGCGGAAGTGGGAATGCAATCAAACATTCACAAAGCCCCCGACTTTCGGGTGGCTCTCTCGTCGGCGGAGGAATGGATGATCGCTTCGACTTCCAGTTGTTTACAGATGCAATGCTCGACGAAGATAGTTTCTCCTTCATGTCGGAGACATGCCGGTCATTAGGAAACGACGGGAATCACTACGACATTGCCATCAACACTGGAAACAACTCGTACTACCCGGGGCAGATCGCTCGCTCGAACTCGCTCGCCGATGCAATCTTCGAGGCGAGTGATCACATTCCCGTCATGACGGACTTCCGGATTCCAGGAATCCTGTCTTGTGTTCTCGAAGATTCGCTCGGTCGAGTCGTGAGCGGCGGAAGTGATTCGGTCACGCTGTTGGTTGCGAACGCCCGGGTGGTCTCAACTCCTGACGCGTCCTCGCCGCTTGAATACGTGGCAACCGGAGACGGCGTTCTGATCGGTGGCGGGTCGGGGCTGGCGCCGTTGTTGCCGAGCTTTGATTCCCAGATTTTCTCGCTCGCCGAGGGTATGACTGGGGAGTTCTCCGCGGTGGTGGAGGTCGACGCTACAAGCGGGGGCGTGTCACAGCCTTCTTACGAAATTCAAACATCGGGATTCGCCGTGCGTCCAGCCGTACCGTCCTGGAGTGGAAAATCGCTCGTCGTCGACCAGGTCGTGCAGGCTGAGGCCCAAGCGGACTCCGGCGTTGTCTTTATCGACGTTCCCGTCTACAACCTTGGTTGGGATGCGATGCAGTCGAGTCTTGACCTCGACGCCGCGAGCGGTCTGGGCAATGGTTTCTTCCTTTGGGAGGGATTGGGAAGCGTGGTTGCCTCGCGATCCGGAAACCTTCGATTCGGTTTCAATACCGACGGTGCCGACGATGGCGAACATGCTGTCGATGTCACGATTCAGACCACGGATGAAGATATTCCCGGTGAAACCACCCGTTACCTCACGGTTCGACTGGAGATCACGGTCGGTGATCGTGGCGTGGTGCCCGGAGATTTCAACGACGACGGTTTCGTGAATGGCGCGGATCTTGGTTTGTTACTTGGCGCTTGGGGCCGGTGCGCCGGATGTCCCGAGGATCTTGATGGAAGCGGTTCGGTCAACGGCGCTGATCTGGGTTTGCTGTTGGGATACTGGACGGGCTGAGTCATCCGCTTTGGCATTCCAGCCATTTGAAATCGACCGAGAGACGGGTTGGATCGCTCGCCCATACATCGACGACATTCTTTCTCCATCTCGATGGGTGTCATCTTCGTGACGACCGTTGCCTACGGATTCCCGCCGGTGGTGATCGAGTTGTATCCCGATCGAGACAACACGTTGATCGGCTTGACGGACAATGACCTGAGCAATGGAGCAGGCGAGTACTTTTTCACCGGGGGGACTGGCAACCTTGGGAAGCCGAATCTCCTTCGCCGTGGTCTGCGGCGATTCGACCTTTCCGAAATTCCCTCTGACGCTTCGATCGTCTCCGCCACGCTCGATCTGAGCGTGAGCAAATCACCAAATAATCAGCTCCACGAGTGCACATTGCATCGCGGCTTGAGTGGTTGGGCAGAGGCAGGGTCACGCAGCTCCGGGGGGATCGGGGCGCCGGCGCAAACTGGTAATGGGACTTGGTTCTACAGGTTCTTCGCGAGTGAATCTTGGCAGACGCCCGGGGGCGATTTCCTGCCACTTCCGAGTGCCGTGTTCTCAGTCAACGGTATTGGCGACTACTTGATCGTCGAATTGGGGCTCGCGGAGGACGTCCAGCCTTGGGTCGTCGATCCCGCGGGAAACTTTGGCTGGGTCATGATTGGTGAATAAGATTTGCCCCGGACGGTCCGGCGGTTCGGGAGTCGATAGCGTCCAGACGCCGCCGTTCGCCCGAAACTGACGATTGCCTACGACGCTGGTCCACCGGGAATCCCGGGCGATTTCAATGGCGATGGGCTTGTCGATCGTGCGCACGTTGGGCTGCTGTTGGCAGCGTGGGGGCCATGCCGGGGCTGTCCGGAGGACTTGGATGACAGCCGCGCGGTCAATGGGGCCGGTCTAGGATTGCTGCTGGCGACCTGGACCGGGTAAGTCCGGGAACGAGCACCAAGGTTCTTGGAAATCTGTTTTCAGTTTTTTCGAAGAGTTCGGGGCCGAAATCTACGTTTGGTTGTAGTTTTGAGTGCCTCTAGAATGATGAAAATCCTATTTCTCCCCTGAGACCGGAGTCCTCGCGTGTTTGAATTTCGATTCGTTTCTTTGCTGAGCATTGCCGTTTTGTCGATTCAACTGACGGCTTCAACGAGCGCGGAAGAACTGATTGTCGTCGCCGATCTCGACAATACGCTCTTTCAGTCGAACTCTGGGGAGACCTCTTCCGGCGTGGGTTCATCGATCTATGCCGGGCGAGTGAATTTCGCGGAGAACGACAACTGGGAACGTCGGGCGGTCCTTCGCTTCGACGTCTCGGCGATTCCCGAAGGGTCGAACATTCTCGAGGTCACCATGCGGATGCAGGTCACCAAGTCACCACCACAGCCTCCGATCAACCTGCTCTTTGAATTGCACGAGTGCCTGACCCAGTGGGGCGAAGGTGAGTCTTCGTCGAACGGTGGTGCCGGGGCGCCGTCGCAATCGGGTGATGCCACCTGGTATCAAGCGATCTACCCAAATGTGAACTGGTCAAATCCTGGCGGCGACTTCACGCCGACGGCGAGTGGGACGACCATCGTGAACGAAAATGGTTCCTACGTCTTTACGGGCGACGGACTGACGATCGATGTGCAGCGATGGGTTGATGGCGGCGAGAACTTCGGCTGGGTAATGACGGCCCCGGTGACAGAACTTCGGACGGTGCGGCAGATCGCGAGTCGACAGAATGGAAACTCGTCGTTCCGCCCGACGCTTACCGTCACCTATGAAGAAGGCTCTCGCGATATTCCCGGCGACTTCAATGGTGACGGACTGGTCAACGGCGCCGACTTCGGTCTGCTGCTCATCGCTTGGGGAAATTGCCGAGGTTGCCCCGAGGACCTCGACGGCAATGGGGTGGTCAACGGTGCAGATATTGGTCTGCTGCTCATCTACTGGACGGGATGATCTCGAAGATCCGATTCCAGTTGAATCCGGCGTGAGTCGTTCATGGTAGATTTTATTGCGTGGTTGGAATCCTCTGGAGTCCTTCTTTGCCAGATACTCGACGATCCCGATGTTGGCGAATCATCACGGGAGTGATCCTTCTCGCCGTCGTCTTGATGCCCTTCGGCGTCGCCGTCGCCGCCGAAACCGAGTACGTCGATGCAGGCCGAGGTGATGTTCGGGTGGTTCGGCCATCGGACTTCGATCCCGCGGAGCCGCTGCCCCTGATCATGCTGCTGCATGCCTACGCCTACTCGGGCGAGATCGAGGAGGCCTACCTGCAGCTCGCGTCACAGGTCGACGCGCAGCGATTCATCCTCTGCCTGCCGAACGGTCGGCGGAACTTCACGGGCCAGCGGTACTGGAACGCGACCGACGCCTGCTGCGACATCTTCAACCAGTCGCCGGATGATTCGGGATACCTCCGCGGGCTCGTCGACGTCGTCGGCGACGCCTACGCGATCGATCCGCGTCGAATTCATCTGATCGGTCACTCCAACGGTGGGTTCATGGCCCATCGGATGATCTGCGAACACGACGGGCTCTTCGCCGGAATCGCCACGCTCGCCTCGGCGACCTACCTGAACGCCGACGCGTGCACGCTCGAGACGCCGGTTCACGTGTTGCAGGTGCACGGCACGCTCGACGTGGTCGTGCTCTACGGCGGTGGCTGTTTCGTGTCGGGTGGTTGCTACCCGTCCGCCGAGGAGACCCAGCGTCACGTCGCGGCGGACAACGGATGCGGCGACTCGTCCGATCCCCGAGGAGGATCGATCGACCTCGTTCCCGGTGGTGGGGCGGAGTCGACGGTCTCGGCGTACGCCTCGACGTGTGCGTCGGGCGGATCGGCCGAATTGTGGACGGTACCGGCGGCCGGTCACAACCCGCCGTTCGGGACGCGGTTCGCGGAGGAGGTGGTCGCGTGGCTGTTGGCGCGACCTGCGCCGATGCCGGTGCCCGATGCCGACCTGAACGGCGACGATCGGGTGACCGCCGCCGATCTCGGAATCCTGCTCGCTTCCTGGGGTGACTGCGCCGGCTGCGACGCCGACTTCGACGGGAACGGCATCGTGGCGGGTCTCGACCTCGGGGTCCTGCTGGGGCAATGGACCCCCTGAGCGACCCGCGGTCCGGCGTTCTCGTCCCGGGCCCCCTGTCGGTCATTTGAATTTTTTTTCCGGCGCGCGGCGAATCCAGTTCCGGGATGCGCCCGGAATCGTCCCCACACTTCTACCGAGCCGCGCTTCGCTCCTGCATCCGGGTAGCGCCCTCGACCATGAATTGAAGACCATCCGGAGCCTCGACTGATGAGAGTCAACCTCGTACCCCTGGCCGTATCGGCCACGCTTGCCCTCGCGTCCCCCGCGGTCGCCGAGACGTATGAGGCGGTCCCGGATCGAGACACCGCGATGTTCGGCCCGATCGCCGACGACCTCTCGTCCGGCGCCGGCACGGCCCTCTTCATCGGCCGACGCACCGATCCGGGGGACCAGGCCCAGGCGAACACGCTTCTGCGTTCATTGATTCGATTCGACGTGTCCGGCATTCCGGCCGATGCGGCCGTGATCTCCGCCAAGATCCGGATCCAGGTGATCCGGCGTCCCCAGGATGGCGTGTTTCCCGCCCCGATCTCGTTTCACCGGAGCCTCGCCGACTGGAGCGAGTCCTCGTCGTTCTCCCCCGGAGGACGTGGCGCCCCGGCGGCGACGGGTGATGCGACCTGCGGCTATCGGTTCTTCCCCACCGAATCATGGGCGACCCCCGGGGGGTATTTCGTTGACGACGCGAGCGGGTCGGCGGCGATCGCGGGAACCGGGCCGTACTTCATCGAGGGTCCCGGGCTCGCGGTCGACGTCCAGTCCTGGATCGAGGGCGAGCCCAACCATGGATGGATCCTGATCGGGGACGAATCCGTCGAAAAGACCGCCTGCAAGATCACGAGTCGTGAGAACCCTGCGGTGATCGTGGTGCCGAGATTGATCGTCGAGTGGGGGCCGAAGCCGGCCAGGTCGGCGGACATCAACGGCGACGGAATCGTGAACGGTGCGGATCTCGGTCTCCAGATCGGCGACTGGGGACCTTGCGACGACTGCGGCGGTGATCTCGACCGGAACGGCGTGGTGAACGGAAGTGACCTCGGCCTGCTGCTGGCGAGCTGGGGCATCGTGTGATGAGTCACGGCGGGGCACGGCCAGCGCCGACCGCCTGAATGGACGGCCAGAATCATCCGGCCATGAAATAAGCGACGCCCGCCGGGAAAGGCGGGCGTCGTCTCAAGGCCGAGGTGGGATTCGAACCCACGAATCACGGATTTGCAATCCGTTCCCTTAGGCCACTTGGGTACTCGGCCAGCGGTGCCAAAGTATATCGGATGAACATCGGGAGGCCGCCGGTCGGAATCCCCGATTCGCAAGGTTTGGTCGGCGGCGGCTCGGTCTGAGGGGCCGATTCAGCCCCAAGTCCAGCCGGAACGCGACGATTCGTCGTAGCATCCGGGCATGATCACGACTCGTATGCACCGTTGTCTTCCATTGATCGGCATGATCGGGCTTCTGTCTGCGGCAGAGGCATCGCTGGAACCACCAGCGAATTCGGAGCCACCGGCCACTCTGGAATCGCCGGCGACACCTCAATTGGCGCCACCACCGCCGACTCGACGCGTGATCATGCCGAGCGACGTGGGCATTGTTCGACGGGCGCCGCTGCTTCGAGAAGGAGGCTTCCTCGTCAAGGTCGAGGGTGAGATCGAACGCGATGCTCGGCTCGGCGTCTACCTCTATTCGCCGCTCGTCACGGCGACCGGGGGAATCCGGCGGGAACTGATCTTGCTGCCGAGTCGCGGACTCGACGATCTGGTTCGCTTGGAGTCGGGGCAATC
>Ga0222662_1000663_pt1 | contig 24692 bp, 14 predicted proteins | sample AntAcemetagen600_FD_179821 | JGI IMG/M metagenome (GOLD analysis project Ga0222662, IMG submission 179821) | Saline water microbial communities from Ace Lake, Antarctica - #600 | ecosystem: Environmental > Aquatic > Non-marine Saline and Alkaline > Saline | place: Antarctica: Ace Lake... | reverse complement strand
GATGCCCCTCAGGTCTCCCTTGACCAGGGTCACGCTCGCCGACTCCATCGCCACGTCCGTCCCTGTACCCATCGCAATGCCGACATCGGCCTGGGCCAAGGCCGGCGCATCGTTGATGCCGTCGCCCGCCATCGCCACGACCGAGCCAGCGGCCTGCAGCCGCTTCACAACAGCCACCTTGTCCTCGGGCAGCACGTCGGCGATGACCTCGTCGAGACCGAGCTTCTTCGCCACCGCTTCCGCAGTCGTGCGGCTGTCGCCCGTGAGCATGACGATGCGGAGTCCCTCAGCGCGCAGCGCCGCGATGGCCTCGGGCGTGCTCTCCTTGATGGGGTCGGCGACCCCGAGCACGCCAGCGGGCTTCCCGTCGATGGCCACGAACATGGCGGTCTGGGCTTCTCTGCGCAGCTCCTCTGCGACCGCGACCAAGGCGTCGACCGAGTGGCCGAGCTCTTCCATCATCGCGAGGTTGCCCAGCGCGACTGCGCGGCCTTCCACGGTGCCGCGCACGCCCTTTCCGGTGATCGATGAGAAGTCCGACGCTTCGGGGAGCTCGATGCCGCGCTCTTCGGCGCCCCGCACGATGGCTTCGGCGAGAGGATGCTCGGACCCTCGCTCGAGAGCGGCCGCGAGCCGCAGGAACGTCTCCTCGTCCATCTCGGTCGGGCGCACGGCGGTGAGGGCCGGTCGCCCCTCGGTCAGCGTGCCGGTCTTGTCCACCACGAGCACATCGACCTTACGGGTGACCTCAATGGCCTCAGCATCCTTGAACAGGACCCCCGCCGTCGCGCCCTTGCCCGTCGCCACCATGATCGACATGGGGGTCGCGAGCCCCAAAGCACACGGGCACGCGACGATCAGCACCGCGACGGAGTTGATGAGCGCATAGGTAAGAGCGGGCTCGGGGCCGAACACCGCCCAGACGATAAAGGTCACGACCGCAGAGACGACCACCGCTGGCACGAACCAGGCGGCGACGATGTCTGCGAGCTTCTGGATAGGGGCTCGGGTGCGCTGGGCCTCAGCGACCATGTGCACGATCTGGGAGAGCAGCGTGTCCGCGCCGACGCGCTGGGCCTCGATCACAAGGCTGCCGGTCCCGTTGACGGTGGCGCCGATGACGGGATCGCCGGCCGCTTTACGCACGGGGATCGGTTCGCCGGTGACCATGGACTCGTCCACCGACGAGCTGCCATCTCGGACCGCGCCATCCACGGGGATCTTCTCTCCGGGGCGGACTCGCAGGCGGTCGCCGATCACGACGTCGTCCAGCGGCACGTCTTCCTCGGTCCCGTCTGCGGCGAGGCGCCGGGCGGTCTTCGGGGCGAGGCCGAGCAGCATCTTGATCGCGGCGCTGGTCTGACTCCGCGCTTTCAGCTCCATGACCTGCCCGAGCAGGACCAGGGTCACGATCACGGCGCCTGCCTCGAAGTAGACCGCCACCTCGCCGTTCTCTCCTCGGAAGGACGCGGGGAAGATGTCCGGTGCCACGGTCGCGACGACGCTGTAGGCCCACGCGACGCCGGTGCCGAGCCCGATGAGCGTGAACATGTTCAGCGAACGATGGACGAGGGAGAGCCAGAAACGAGCGAAGAACGGCCACCCACCCCAGAGAATCACCGGCGTGCCCAGCGCGAGCTCGATCCACCCGCGCAGCGTGGGGGAGCCGATAAGCGTGCTCACGGGCTGTCCGGGGAGCATGTCCCCCATCGCGATGACCACCAGGGGGACCGTGAGGAGCGCGCTCCACCAGAACCGGCGGGACATGTCCTTCAGCTCCTCGTTCTCTGCCTCGTCGGCGGAGATCGTCATGGGCTCCAGCGCCATTCCACACTTCGGGCAGCTGCCGGGCCCGGAGGCGCGGACCTCTGGGTGCATCGGGCAGGTCCAATCGTGGTCTTCATGAGTGCTCATCGCTTCTCCTCACCGGTGGTTCCGTTGAGCTATCGAGAAGCAAGGGCCGTGCCATCTGTCCCTGGTGGTGCGGGTCTTGCTTGCTAAAGCGTCATGCCCCAAACCTCGTCGTCGAAGACTTCCTGATGGCCCGCACGCCGCCCTCCCCTTCCCGCCGCGAGCTCCTCGCCGGAGCGGTGGCCCTGTTGGCGCTGCCCACGCTGGCCTGGAGCGCACCGGCCGAGCGCCTTACTCCGTTCTCCCTGCTGGACTTCGGCGGCGAGCGGGTCGACGTGGGGGAGTGGATCGGGGAGGAGGTCATCATGATCGTGTTCTGGGCAACCTGGTGCTCCTGCTGCCTCGAGGAGCTGCCCCGACTGGAAGCGCTGCGCCAGGAGTACGAGGGGCGCGGCTTTCGCCTTGTCGCGATCAACATCGATCCGCCGAACCAGCAGACCCGCGCCGGCGCACAGATGCGTCGGATTCGCTTTGGGGGGACGTCGCTGGTTGACCCGGAGGGCAAGGTCGTCGATGTCTACAACAGGCTGAAGAAGACACCGACGAGCCTGATCGTAGACCGGAAGGGCGTCATCGCACGGCGCATCGTCGGCGCGCCTCCCGGGACTGATGCCGAGCTGCGCGGCGTCATCGAGCCGCTGCTCCGTCGATGACGATTCACCAGAGTTGGTGAATACCCTCCATCGATCGCCGTCAGCCGCCGGTGTGCTTCGCCTCGTCGCCGGGCTTGACCAGGAACATGTTGCACTTGCCGCACCGCTGCCCGTCCTTCTCCGACGTGACCTCGGGGTGCATGGGGCAGTAGTAGGCGGCAGAGCCGTCGGCGTCCTTCACCTGGTGATCGACGGCGTGGTCATGCCCGGCAGCCCCGTGGGGAGGCGGGGCGTCCTTGGCCTTGACCTCCGCGCTGTCTTGCGTGAGGAACATGTTGCACTCGCTGCACCGATCGCCCTTCTTGCCGGTGATCTCCGGGTGCATCGGGCAGGAGTACATCGCTTCGGCCATCGCGCCGTGGTCGTGGCCGTGGGCGGCTCCTGCCGTGGACGCCGGGGTCGCAGGAGACGCTGCGGCGGCGGGGGCATCGGCGGGGGCATCGGAGCCGCCACAGGCGGCGAGGGCAAGGGAGAGAAGAAGGATGAGCAGACGCATAGAGACTCCGGAGAGGGGTTTCGTCGGCGAGCGTTCCTCGCCTCGCCGGTCGGGAGAATATGCAGCGCACATGCCAATCGGGGCCTGGGCGCATGAAAACGACGCCAGTCGACCAGATTGACGCCGGGCCATATCAATCTGACCCAGATATCCATGGCTGGTCGAGCCCCTGGTGGACTTGAGCCGCCAGCTGCCGTGGCGCACATGTTGCACGGCTTCAGACCACGCCACTCCTCAGTCTCGGGGACCGGCCATCTTCGGGAGGAGGGAGCCATGCACTCGGTCCACATCGCCGCGGTGAGCACGTGCGCCTTCACCCTGCATCTTGCGTGGGAGTTGTTGCAATGCGAGGTGTTCTTCGTGCACGGGAGTTACGACAGCTCCATGGCCGCCATGGTCAAGGCCTCGGTTGGGGATGTCATTCTCACCTGGATTCTGTACGTGATCGTCGCGGTGGTCTCGCGGCGCTGGCGGTGGGCCGTCGGTCCCTGGAGTGGACGCCAGATCGCCACACTCCTCGTGGCGTCGACGGCCTTGGCTGCGGACGTTGAGGTTCGTGGATTGCTCGCCGAGCGCTGGAGCTACTCCGACCTCATGCCCATCGTTCCGTTTTTGGGGGTCGGGGTTGTTCCGGTGGTGCAGCTGCTCGTACTCACCCCCGCGGTCGTGCTTCTCGCCGAGCGCTTGTCGGCACCTGGTCGCACTATTGGAGGTAGAGATGATTCCCCTTGATTCCGTGAGAATGGGCCTTGCTGTGGCGATGAGCACGGCCGGGCTCTGGGTGGTGTGCACGGCGCTCGTACTCGTCGCTCCTGGCCCGGCCATGGTCGCGACGGGTGGGATGGTGCATGCCGAGCTGGATGCCACCGCCTGGGTGGTCACAGCTTCTGGCTTCGCTTCCGGACTCTTGGTCTGGAGTCTGGGGGCTGGGTTGTTCGCCGCCACAGTGAGTCAGATCTACAACCGGCTCGTTGCCCGCGCGAAGCCATAGGCGAGAGCGCCCATCTGCTTCCCTGCAGCGCTCAAAGTGGCGGTGCCTCTACAGCGTCCCCAGCGAGTCCACGTCGATGCCGTACTTCTCGATGCGGTACAGCAAGACGTGGCGAGGGATGCCGAGGTAGCGGGCCGCGGCGCTCTTGTTGCCCGCGTGCACCCGGATGGCCTCCTCGACGATGCGCTGCTCGAGCTCCGGCAACGGCAGGCCGCCCCGAGGCAGCTGGATCTCCCAGGGATCTTCGGCCAGCGACACGCTGAGCACCCGCGCCCCCACGGCGGCGACGGCGTGGCCAGTCACCGTCAGCGCTGGCGGCAAGTCGTCTCGCTGCACGACGGGCCCCGGCGCGAGCAGCGCGACCCGGCGCGCCATGTTCTCGACCTCGCGTACGTTGCCCGGCCATGGCCGGCCCCGCAGCTCCGCCGCCGCCTCTCGGGACAGGCTCAGCACCCGCCCGCCCCGCGCTGACTGGCTGCTCAGGAACAGCTCGAACAGCGGCACGATGTCGGACCGACGCTCCCGCAGCGGCGGGATACGCAGCGGCAGCACCGCGAGCCGGTAGTACAGGTCCTCGCGGAACGCTCCCTCGCCGACCAGCTGGCCCAGATCCCGGTGCGACGCGGCGATGATCCGCACATCCACCGGCACCGAGCGCTCCGAGCCGATGGGCTCCACCACCCGCTCCTGCAACACCCGCAGCAGCTTCGGCTGCAGCTCGCTGGGCAAATCTCCGATCTCGTCGAGCAGCAAAGTGCCGCCGGACGCCGCCCGGAACCGCCCCTCCCGGGCGCGATGGGCTCCGGTGAACGCCCCCCGCGTATGCCCGAACAGCTCGGCCTCGAGCAGCTCCGCCGGGATGGCCGCGCAGTTCACCGCGACAAACGGCCCCGCGGCGCGCTCGCTGAGTCGATGCAGCTCGCGGGCCACCAGCTCCTTGCCCGTACCGGACTCCCCTTGCAGCAGCACCGGCAGATCCGCGCCAGCGACCCGCCGCACCTGGTCCATGAGCCGCCCCATCTCCGGCGACGCCACCAGCATCGGCCGCTTGCCGCTCGCTTCGACCTGAGAGCGTAGCGAGGAGTTCTCACGCAGGACTCGGCGCAGCTCGGCCGCCCGGCGCACCTTGAGCAGCAGCGCGTCCCTAGCCACCGGCTTGGTCACAAAGTCATGGGCCCCGGCCTGCATCGCCGCCACCGCGGTGTCCACCGAGCCAAACGCCGTCAGCACCAGAATCGGCAGGTCCGGGTCCAGCCGCCGCGCCGCCGCGAGCACCTGCATCCCGTCGATGCCCGGCATCTTCAGATCGGTCAACAGCACATCCACGGGCTCGTCTTGCAGCGCCGCGATGGCCTCGGCGCCCCCCGCGCACGCCGTCACCCGGAACCCCACGCTCTCCAGCTGGAGCATGGTGATCTCCCGCAGGCCGTCGTCATCATCCACGAGCATCACGTGGGTCTCAATCCGGCTCATCGCGCATCCTCCCCGGCGGCGAGTCCGCTGTCCTTGAGCGGCAGCCGCACCTCGAACAGAGCCCCGCCCAGCGGTGAGTCCCCCACCTCGATCGTGCCGTCCTGCTCGGTCACCACCCGCCGACTCACGGCCAGGCCCACCCCCGTGCCTCCGGGGCGCGTCGAGAAGTAGGGGTGAAACACGGCGCGGCGGTGCTCGTCCGGCACGCCAGGGCCCGCGTCTTCCACCCGCAGGAACAGGGGCCTGGGGCCACCCTGCGCATCCACGCCGGTCAGCACGCGCACCACCCCGCCGTCCTCTTGCACCTGCATGGCGTTGAGCACGAGGTTGAGCAGAACCTGCCGCAGCGAGACGGCGTCCAGCTCCACGGTCGGCGCGGCCGTGCAGCGCATGTGGCTCACCGTGATCCCTCGCTGGGACGCCTCGGCGCGCACCAACTCCACCACTTCGTCGGCGAGATCGTTCACCGAGGTCGCCTGCCGGCCCGAGGCCTCGGATCCTGCGAACTTGAGGAACCGGCTCAGCACGTCGTCGAGCCGCTCGGTCTCCCGCACCAGCACGCCGGCCACCCGCTCCCCCGTCTCGCCCTGCTGCTGCGAGGCGAGCAGCTCGGCTGCGCCCCGGATGGACCCCAGCGGGTTGCGGATCTCGTGGGCCAGGCCGGCGGTGAGGAACCCCATGGCGGCCTGATGCTCGGACTGCACCAACACGTCCTGGGCCTCCTGCAGCTCCGCCAGGGCGGCCCTCAGCGCCGACTTGTCCTTGCGCTCCCGGTCCACCACCGCGCCCACAAACGTGCCGATGGCCGCGTAGAGCAGGATCTCAGCGACCTTGTCGATGGTGGAGGCGGGATCCGGGTGCATCCCAACGAGCCCGAACGCGTGGGGCACGTAGACGGCGATGACCGCGGCGGCGGATGCGAGGCCGCCCCGAAGCCCCCAACCCCAGGCCGCGGCCAGGATGGGGAAGTAGTACAGGCGCCGATACAGGTGGTGCGGCGACGCGCCGTGGTCGTGGCCCGCGGTGTAGTGCAGGGTGGTGAGCAGCGCGATGCCGCCCACCACGGCGAGCAGCAGCCAGTGACGCCGGTTCATGACTGCTCCTGCTTTGGCAGCTGCGTCTTGCGCCACAGGAACCAGACCGCCGGCACGATGATCAGCGTCAGGACCGTCGAGGAGATCAGCCCACCGACCATGGGCGCCGCGATGCGCTTCATCACCCGACTGCCCGTCTCATTGCCCAACATGACCGGAAGCAGCCCGATCACCGTGGTCGCGACGGTCATCACCTTGGGCCGCACGCGGTCCACGGCTCCCTCGATGGTCCCTGCCATGAGGTCCGCGACCGTGCGCATGCGCCCCTCAGCCACCCAGCGGTCCCACACCTCGTCCAGGTAGACGATCATCACCACCCCGGTCTCAGCCGCCAGGCCCGCCAGCGCGATGAACCCCACGCCCACGGCGACCGACAGGTTGAAGTCCAGCAGCCATAGCAGCCAGATCCCACCCACCAGAGCGAAGGGCAGCGTGCCCAGCACGATGAAGGTCTCGGCCAGGTTGCCGAAGTGCATGAACAGCAAGATCAGGATGATGGACAGCGTCAGGGGCACGACCACCGCGAGTCGCTTGTTCGCCCGCTCCATGTACTCGTACTGCCCCGACCACACGACCGAGACGCCCGGCGGAAGCGCGACCTCCTTGACCGCCTCCTTGGCCGCGCGCACGTAGCCGCCGACGTCGCTGGTCTTCAGGTCCACGAAGATCCACGCGGTGCGCCGCGCGTTCTCGCTCTTGATGGCCGGAGGGCCCTTCTGTACCGAGATGTCCGCGACGGCCCGCAAGGGAATGGTGTGCCCCATGGGCGTCGGGACGGCGACGCTGCCGAGCTTGTCCAGATCGTCCCGCAGCTCCCGAGGGAAGCGCACGTTGACCGGGTAGCGCTCGAGGCCCTCCACCGTCCAGGTGACGTTCATGCCGCCGAGCGCCGTCTTCACGACGTCTTGCACGTCGCCGATGGTCAGTCCGTAGCGGGATGCTTTGGTGCGATCGATGTTGATGTCGATGAAGTTGCCGCCCACGACGCGCTCGCTGTACACGGACAGCGTGTCTGGGAGGCCGCCGATGACCGCCTCCATCTGCTGCCCCACCGCGGACAGCACCGAGAGATCGTCCCCCATGAGCTTGATGCCCACCGGCGTCTTGATGCCCGTCGCCAGCATGTCGAGGCGCGTCTTGATGGGCATCGTCCAGGCGTTGGTGAGCCCTGGGAACTGGACCATGCCGTCGAGCTCGCTGATCACATCCTCGATGGTCTTGTCTTTGGGCCACCCCTCGCTGTCGGTGAGGATGATGGTGGTCTCGAACATCGAGAGCGGGGCCGGGTCCGTCGCCGTGCCCGCCCGCCCCGACTTGCCGAGCACGTGCTTCACCTGGGGGTGGGTCGCGATGATCTTGTCGGTCTGCTGGAGCAGCTCCCGCGCCTTCGTGATCGACAGCCCTGGAGGGGTCGTCGGCATGTACAGCAGGTCCCCCTCGTTCAGCGGCGGCATGAACTCGCTGCCGAGCTGGGACAGGGGCCACACCGCGAGCCCACCGAGGAGCAGGGTCGCCAGAATGACGCTCTTCGGGAAGCGGAGGACGCCATGGATCAGCGGGCGGTAGGCCCAGGTGAGGGTTCGGGTGATCGGGTTCTTCGCTTCGGGTCGGATGTTGCCCCGGACGAAGTAATAGAGAAGCACCGGGATGATGGTGACCGCGAGGAGCGAGCTGGCCCCCATCGCAAAGGTCTTGGTGAACGCCAGCGGCCTGAACAGGCGCCCCTCCTGGGCCTCCAGGGTAAAGACCGGCAAGAAGCTGACCGCGACGATGAGCAAGGAGTAGAACAGCGCGGGGCCGACCTCACGGGCGGAGGTCGCCACGAGCTCGATGTGCGGTCGGTCCGGATGCCGCTCCTTGTGCTTGTGCAGGTTCTCCACGAGCACGATCGATGCGTCGACCATCACCCCGATGGCGATGGCGATGCCGCCCAGGCTCATGATGTTGGCGTTGAGCCCGAGCAGCTTCATGCCCAGAAAGCTCGCGAGGATGCCGATGGGCAGGGTGAAGACCGCCACCAGCGCCGAGCGCACGTGGAAGAGGAAGAGCAGGCAGATCAAGGCGACGATGACGAGCTCTTCCACGATCTTGACCTTGAGCACTTTGACGGCGCGCTCGATCAAGTGGGTCCGGTCGTACGAGACGTGCACCTCGACGCCTTCGGGCAGTCCCGGCTTCAGCTCCTCGATGCGCTGCTCGACCAGCTTGGTGACCGCCAGCGCGTTCTCGCCGAAACGCAGCACGATGATGCCGGTCACGACTTCGCCCTGGCCGTTCATGTCCACCACGCCGCGGCGGATCTCGGGCCCGATCTGCACCCGCGCCACCTGACGCAACAGGATGGGCGTGTGGGTCTCCTTGTCCACTGCCACGGGGATGGTCTCGAGGTCGTCGAGGCTGGCGATGTAGCCCTTGCCCCGCACCATGAACTCGGTCTCGCCCATCTCGAGCAGCCGGCCGCCGACGTCGCTGTTGCTGCGTTGGATGGCGGTGCGCACCATGTTCAGGGTCACGCCGTACGCGCGCAGCCGCTCGGGGTCCACCTCCACCTGGTACTGCTTGACGTGCCCGCCGACGGCGGCGACCTCCGCCACGCCATCCACAGACATCAGCTCGAACCGGAAGAACCAGTCCTGGAGCGAGCGGAGCTGGGCCAGATCGAGGCCCTCAAAGCGCACGGCGCGGCCGAACTCGGAGTACGAGAGCGCTCCGTCGCCGTCTCGATCGAAGCCATCGACGACGTACTTGAGGGAGTCTTCAGTCCAGGTGCGCGCGGCGGCGTTGCGCAGGTCCGGGTACAGCTCGGCAGGCGGGGGGCCGAAGAGCTCTTTCAGGTGCTCGGCGGAGAACGTGGCGATGCCGCCCTCCTCGAGCCACACCGTCGGGGCGGGCAGCTCGCGGTCCTCCACGACGCCGTCGCCGTCGCCGTCCAGCCGCTGGCGGAGCACCTGGGCCCGCGGGCCGAAGTCCGAGAGCGAGTACATGTAGACCCAGCCCACGCCGGTGGCGTCGGGGCCGAGCTGGGGGCTGACCCCGTCGGGCAGTCGGGACTGCACGAAGTTGAGGTACTCCAGCACGCGGCTTCGCGCCCAGTACAGGTCGGTGCCCTCCTCGAAGATCACGTAGACCATCGAGAAGCCGAAGAAGCTGTAGCCGCGCACGGTCTTCGCGAACGGCACCGACAGCATCGAGGTCGTCAGCGGGTAGGTGACCTGGTCCTCGACGACTTCGGGGCCCTGGCCGGGGTACTCGGTGAAGACGATGACCTGCACGTCGGACAGATCGGGGATGGCGTCCACCGGCGTGGTGATGAGCGCCCACACTCCGGCGAGGGTCAGGAGCGTGGTGAGGAGCACGACCATCAGGCGGTTGTGCACGCTCCAGTCGATCAGGCGCTCGATCACTGAGCGGCTCCCGGCTGGGTGGCCTCGCCAGGCTGGGTGGCTTCGCCGGGCTGGGTGGCCTCCACCTCGGCGGGGACGAGATCCATGCCACAGATCGGGCAGGAGCCAGGCCCCTGCTGGGTGATCTCGGGGTGCATGGGGCAGGTGTGCGGCAGGTCGTCGCCGTGGTCGTGGCCGGCGTGGGAGCCCGCGGCGACTCCCCCTTGCAATCGCGCCTCGAGCAGCTTGTTGATCGCCTCCTGGAGTTGGCTCTCCGAGTCGAGCAGGAACTGCCCGGACAGCACGACCCGCTCGCCCTCGCGCAGGCCGGAGACGACCTCGGTGATGTGGCGGTCCCCGACGACTCCGGTGTCGATGTCTCGGGGCTCGTACTTGCCGATGCCCCGGGCGACGAAGACGAGTTGGCGCTCGCCGGAGTGCAGGATGGCTTCCGTGGGGATGAGGAGCGCGTCGTCCTTCTTGCGGGTCTCGATCAGGACGGTGGCGAACATGCCTGGCTTGAGCGCGAGGCCGGGGTTGGGGAACTCGAGGCGCACGGTGAGGGTGCGGCTCTTCGCGTTGAGCGTGGGATAGACGTAGTCCACCTCGCCCACGATCTGACGGCCGGCGGCGAACGAGAGCTCCATCCAGGCCTTCTGGCCGGCGCGGACCCAGGCGGAGTCGTGTTCGTAGACCTCGGTGCGGACCCAGATGCTCTGTAGGCTGCCGATGCGGTACAGGTCGGTGCCGGCGTTGACGCGGGCGCCTTGCACGACGTTCTTGTGCAGCACGTATCCGGCGCGGGGGGCGAGCACGGGGATGGTGCGCCGCGACACGCCGGCCTTCTCCACCCCTCGGACCACGCTGTCGGGGATGTCCCAGTTGCGCAGGCGGGTGCGGGCGCTGGCGACGCGGGGGCCGTCTTCGCCCTCGGTGCGCAGGGCGAGGAGGAGCTCGTCTTGGGCGGTGACGACCTCGGGGGAGTAGATCTCGAACAGGCTCTGGTTCTTGCGGACCTCGCTGCCGGTCTCGTCCACGCGGATGCTCTCGATCCAGCCCGAGTAGCGCAGGTTGACGACGGAGACCTCGTCTTCAGCGACCTCGATCTCGCCCAGCGTGCGCACGTGGCGGAAGATGGTGCCGCGCTTCACCTCGGTCAGTCGCACGCCCATGTTCTGGACCACGACGGGGTCGATTCGGACCATCGATCCCGCGGCGGGGATCTCGTCCTCGTAGACGGGCACGAGATCCATGCCCATGGGCGACTTGCCGGGCTCGTCGCGGATGTAGGTGGGGTCCATGGGGGCGGCCCAGTACTTGACCACCCGCTCTCCGGTGGGGGCGGCCTCGTCGCTGGGGGCGCGGCGCAGCGGCGTGAGGTTCATTCCGCAGATGGGGCACTGACCGGGGCCTTCGTTGATGACCTCGGGGTGCATGCCGCAGGTGTAGAGCTGGGTGTCCTTGCTGGCGGCGGCGGACTCGGACTCGGATGCGCTGGGGCAGCCGAGCAGGGAGCCGGCGAGCAGGAGGAGGAGCGGGAGCAGCAGGCGCCGACGTCGGCGTGATGGGGAGGCGGGGGTCATGGGGTGGCTCCAGGGGAGGCCTCGGGCTCGGCGGCGAGCAGGGTCAGCACGGCGGCGCGGGCGGTGGCGGCTTCGGCTTCGGCGCGCAGGGCTTCGCGGCGCACGTCGAGGAGATCGACCTCCGCGCGCACGAGATCGGCGAACTCGGCGCGGTCTACCTGGTAGGCGGACAGCGTGGACTGCAGCGCCACCTCGGCGGCGGGCTGCAGGGTGTGGCGGTAGGCGACGGCGCGCTCGGTGGCGCGGGTGTAGGTGGCTTCGGCGGCGGCGAGGGAGGCGGCGAGGCGGGTCTGCACGCCCTGGGCGGCCTCATCGGCGGCGCGGGCCTGGGTCTGGGCGACGGACGCGGTGGCGCGCCACTTCTTGGTCGAGGCGAAGGGCAGCGGAACCGAGACACCGGCGGTGACGAAGTTGATGCCGGGGTCGGCGTTGGGTACGGCGGCCCGGATGCGGTAGCCCACCCACACGGTGGGTTCGGGGTTCGCCTCGACGCGGGCCTGCTCGGCTTCTGCGCGGGAGACGTCGGCCTGGGCATGGAGGCGGGCGACATCTGGGTTCGAGTTCAGGTCCGCGACGCGGGCGGCGGCGGTGTTCGGGAGCGGCGCGACGGCGGTCAGGGGCGGGGTGCGGATGGGGGTGGCGGGGTCGCGGGCGAGGGCGCCGTTGAGGGCGGCGGTGACCTGGGCCTGCCGGGCGGGGAAGTCGAGCAGGGTCTGCACGAGGCGGTCTCGGCGCAAAGAGAGCTGGAGCAGGTCGTGCTGGCTGGCGAAGCCGACGCGGTAGCGGGCGTCCACGGCGGCGAGGAGGCTGTCGAGCTGGGCGACGTGGTCGATGGTGACGGTCTCGAGCTGCCGCAGCAGGGCCAGGTCGTAGAAGCGTCCCCGGACCTCGCCGCGCAGGGCGTTGGCGGCGGCGTCCACGTCGCGCTGCGCGGCGGTGATGCGCTGCTCGGCGGTGGCGGCCCGGGCCTTGAGTTCGCCGGGGCCCGGGAAGCGCTGCTGGAGCTTGAATTGCAGGCCGGACATGGCGTGAGCGCCCAGGAATGGACTGGTCACGGGCAGGTTGGAGAGCTCGGCGCCGAGCATGGGGTCGGACCACAGCCGCGCCGTGGTGGCGGCGACGCGCAGGGCATCAGTGCGGGACTCCATGGCCGCGAGCGACGGGTGGGACTGGACCGCCAGGGCCGCGAGGGTCTCCGGGTCGTCGGGGGTGGTGGAGGCTGGGGCGGCGGGGGGCGCTGCGGGGGGCGCCGGATCCGCGGCGGTGGCTGGGGCGGCGCTCAGGGAGAGGGCGAGGATGGCGATGGGGAGGGTCTTGCGCACGGCGACTCCTTTCGCAAGAGGTGGGCCAACCCCGAGGAGCGTGGTGGAGGCTGGGTTTGGGGCCAAGGGGCGGCGTGGGGAGGGGGTGGGATTGGAGGATAGTGATCAGGTGGTGGGGATTATTCTACGGTGGGGGGATGAGGTGATCGGCGGGAGCGATCGCGGGGTCATTGACTTCGCACCCCGCCGGGCTGATGCTGGTCAAGTCGTTCCGATTATCGGAACGGTGGAGGAGCCTTGTTACAAGCAGTGGACATCGCAGTCGCCTACGACGCCGCGCTCATTGAGCGTGCGGAGGGCCACTGGTCTCCGGCGCAGGTCAGGCGCCAGCTGGACATCCCCAAAGCGACGCTGAGCAAGGCCCTCGAGCGACTCCGGGAGGCTGGCATCGTTCGCGAGGCGTTCATCAACCGGGCGGTGTTGGCCGGCTTGCTGCCGCTGCTGCCCAGTCTGGTCCCGGCGAGGCCCCATTCCGAGGTGCTCGTTCCTGGTCTGCGGACGGGAGTCGCAGCCCCTGGGTTCCAAGGGCACATCCGGGCGGAGCCTGCTCTCGTGTGGCAACTCGATGGGGGCCCTGATCTCGGGCTCGCAATCCCCCCTCTGCATCCCAGGATTCCCGCACGAGTGCATGAGCGACAGGACCCAGCTCACTACGGCCTCCTGGCGTTCCTGGACGCCATACGAGGCGGTAGAGCGAGAGAGGTCGCGTACGGGGTCCAGGGAGTCCGGTTGCTCTGCGGCTTGCCGCCGTCTCCGGGCATCACGCCCAGCCCCAGGCTTAGCGCTGCAGTCGCTCAACTGGTGGAGGACATCGAGTCGTGGGAGGCTCGCCCTTGAGTCGTCCCGACTCCTGCGGAGTCGTTGTGGCTGAGACCGTCCCCGAGCACCTCGTCAACGAGATCGTGAACGGGCGCTGCGTGGCGTTCATCGGCTCGGGCTTCTCTGCCCCGCTGGCCCCTACCTGGAGGGACTTGCTGCTCGGCCTCTCGGCCGCGCTCGCCGCCGATGACGAGGAGCTGCGCACGGCGATCACGAAGGCGAAGGACGCGCTCGACTTCGAGCGTGCCGGGCAGATGCTCTCGGCATACGCGAGCGACGAGCGGAGCTTCGAGCAAGCGGTGCAGCGGCTCTTGTCGGTCCGCGAGGGTCCCCACACACCAGGCCGCGACATCGTTCGGCGACGCCACAAGCTCCTGAGCGAGATCCCGTTTTCTGCGGTCCTCACCCTCAACATGGACGATGTCATCGCCGGGACCGCGCCCGGCCAGGAACCCTATCGGCAGGTCTTGAGGCGCGCGGTGCCTTGGTGGGAGGCCGAGCAGTGGCAGACGACCGAGAGCAAGGCGAGCCGGGTCATCAAGCTGCACGGCGACGCCAACGGGGACCCTGACGACAACCCCATCGTGCTCACGCGGTCGGCCTATCGCCGGCGCCTCCATGAGGACGCGCGCTACGCGAACTTCTTGCGGGCGACGCTGGCCACGAAGACCGTGCTCTACCTGGGCTTCTCGTTCACCGATGCCTACATCAACGAGCTGCGCTCCGAGGTGTTGGCGCTGATCGGAGCGGACCCCGAGGCGCCTCCCGGGTACGCGATCTTGGACGGCCGGACTCGGGGGTGGCGGGAGTACTTCCGTGAGCACGAGGGGGTCGAGATCCTCAACTACGACGTGGTGGACGACGACCACAGCGGCTTCGACCGATGGCTGGAGGCGATCCACGGGTCCACAGCGCCGCAAGCGCGAGTTCGGAAGCTATTGGAGCGCGAGGGGGAGAACCAGACGGTGGTGTGGCTCGACCCTCACCGGGGCGGCACCAACCAGGCAGGTCTCGACTGGCTTGCCGCGGCGGGGGCGGAGATCGAGCAGCTGGACGAGCACGGCGAGTTGCGGGAAGCGGACCATGCGGGGGCCAGGTTGCTCATCACCCACCACGGCTATCGGCCCGACGCCCCGTCCACCAGCGAGCTCGTCCTGCGTGAGGTCGGCCGCTGGCGCGAGCACCCGCCGGTCATCGTCTTCGCATCAGGCGACCACGCCCGCGCGAATCGGCGGGCCGCCCTCCGGCTCGGCGCGTGGGAGTACGCCCACAGCTGGCCCGAGCTGTTCGAGCTCATCGAGCGGCTGTTCGGTCGCGAGCTGGGGCGCCCGAGTCGGGGGTAGCGGGGCGGGGGTTCAACCCGCTAGTCGTCGCACCGTCGCTCCCCCTCCAGTCCTTCCACCAGGTCCGGGCGGGCGCCGCAGCCACCGGCCGTCCACGCTCCCGCAGCGATTCCTCGGCGGGCAACCGAGGTCGCACACTCCCCCGGGGCCATTCCCACCAGCTGAGCCAACGTGACCTCCGATCGCGAGATCACCGCCAGTTCGCCGAGCACCTCAGCCATCTGCAGACACGCTCCGCGATGCAGCTCAGTGGGGAGCCCATCCAGTGTGGGGGCTGACGAACGCGCTTCCTCGACGCTCCCTGGACGCCAGTTCGACTCGGCGGTGAGCTCGCCCAGGGCCTCGTCGATCGATTCCTGTCCTTGAGCCGTCAGCCTGCTGCGGAACCCGCGCACCTCGTCCGAGACGTCGCCGCGAGGGAAGGCATCCCAGTCAGGTCCGCAGAATCGCAGCACGATGTAGCGCGCCCCTGCTCGGCGATCCCTTGAGTCTGCCAAGGAGTCCATGAATGACTCGAGCCTCAGGTCACGTGAACCGCCCGCGAGCTCCGTGAGCTGATCGAGCGCGTTGGGGATTGCGCCTGTTTCGACTGCCCGACGAAGCTCCTGAGCGCGCTCGGGAGCCTGGTCCGAAGCCCCCGCAGCCAGTGAATCGAGCCGCGCCTGGAAGAGTCGCTCCACAGCCCCCCGAACGAACACTGCTCTCATCTCGGGGGGAGCCCCAAGGCGTCCAGCAACCAGCTCCCCGAGATCGCCGAGGGGCGACTGCTCGATCTCGGGAATCCGGCCCAGCTGCGTCGGGAGCGGACGGTCGATAAGGTCAAACCTTGGGGGCTCTGTAGCTGAGAGGCGCAGGCCCAAGCCCACGAGGGGAAGGAGCCACACGACACGCCACGGCCACCGACGCCCGCCTCCGAGGACCCCCGCCACGAGGAGTACGGAGATTGCGAAGCCGGGCGCCAGGTAGCGAAGCGCGAACGCGCTGCTTGGCACGCCGCGTCGAATGTCTGCCCAGTGGGTGTAGCCAAGAACCATCCCGGCGCCCCAGCTCAGCAGGAGGAGCGGCGCGACCCACGCCGCTGCCGGCCGTCCACGATCGTTCCACGCAGCGACGATTCCAGCCCCGAGTGCGGCGGCGAACCCCACCCCGTACAGGACGGGTGCCCGGCTCCCATCCAACCAAAGTGTGCGCCAAAGGCTCGATACCATTGCGCTTCCGAAGCACCAGCGCAGCAGGGATCCGGGTGCGGCCAACAAGCCTTCCCCGATAGTTGCCAGGCTCAGGGGCTCCAGTTCGCGCGATGGACTCATCAGTCCGTTGAGGTGTAGAAACTGCCCGACGAGCAGGGCACCGACGAACCACGCCCCCACCCTGGTCCGCGTAGAACGAGGACTCATCGCGATGACGGCGAGAGCAGCGGGGACCGCGAGGATGCCCGTCCGACAGAACCAGAACGCGAATGCCAGCAGCACGCCCGCACCCGCCGCCCTTCTCCTCGAGTCGGCTCGGCCGAGCACGAGGAGCGCTCCGAAGACCAGCGCCATCACCTCGGCGTGGTTGCCCCATCCGATTGCGGCAATCTCCTGAAAGATGGCCGGGGCCCCCAACCAGAGGCAGGCCGCCAACAGGGCTGAGTGCGCCCCCCACAGTCGGTTTGCAAGCGCTGCCGTCGTGACCACGACCGCACCGTGAAAGAAAAGCGGCACCAGCTTCCACGCGACGATGGTGGGTCCGAAAACCCCCAGCAGGGGCACCGCCATCGTCCCCTCGACCGCACACCCACCACAGAACGAGCGATACCGGAGCTCGGTCCAGTTCGCCCAGTGGCCGTCGAGCAGCATCCGAGCCATCCAAGGATTCGCGAGTTCCTCGCTGTGCATTCCAGCGTGCTCAAGACCAAGGCGGCCGAGCACGTCGATAAAGCACCAGACCAAATGCACTGTGATCACGAGCGCCGTGGCTACCGTCCACCGGGGAGTTTCGACGCTCATGCTGGGTCAGGGGGCCTACGGCAAACCACGCCGGAGGATAGCTGGCCGGGGCCGGCCGAACTCGCGGGTGGTCTTGTGGGAGGCCAGCATGCCAGGACGCTCAGCTCGACGCCGGCAAGGTCTCCCGCCCGCAGTAGAGAACGCCGCCTTCCGCTACCGTTCCCCTCGAAGGCAACAGGGGGGCACGATGAGCAACTTCAGCTTCCTCGCGCAGCACGACGCCCAGCTCGCTGCTTTGGGCGCCCGGGCCGAGGCCTACGCGCTGGACGACCCGAACACCGCGCTGGTGAAGCTGCGGCAGTTCCTGGAGCGCTTTGTGGTCGTGGTCGCGAGCCTGCACCGGTCCGGGTTCACGGCCGACGACTCGCTGCACCAGCGCCTCTTGGCCGTCGAGCGAGCCGGATGGGTGGAGCGGGCCACCTGCTCCTACGCCCACAAACTGCGCATGGCGGGCAACCGCGCGGTGCATGACCTCGAGACGTCCGTCGGGAGGGCCGTGGAGCAGCTGCGCAACGCGCGGCGCCTGGCGATCTGGCTGGAGACCACCTTTGGCGACGCCGGCTTCCACCCCGGCCGCTTCATCCCGCCCGCCCCACCCGCGGACGCCTCTCGCGAGCTCCAGGCCGCCCTCGCCCGCCAGGCGCAGCTGGAAGCCGAGCTCGAGCAGTCCCTCGCCGCGGGAACCGCGTCCCGCGAGGCGCTGAACACCCGCCTCGAAGAGCAAGCCGCGCGCCTCGCCCGCCCCCAGGTGATGCTCGACCAGTCCGTCGCCGTCGCCATCGAGGCCCTCGACGACCGCGCCGTCGCTCACGAAGCCCTGCACCGCTTCCGCGACGCCGCCGACCCCGCCACGCTGGAGCCCTTTGCGTCCCCCATCGATCCCTCCCTGCGATGGACGCCCCTGACCGACCGCTGGGTGCTCGTCGTCGCCGTCGCCCCCGATGAGTCGATCCTCCTCGCCCTGTGGGCCGGCGACGAAGACGGCGCCTCGGCCTGGGCCGCCTCACACCGGGTCGAGGTCAACGCCGCCACCGGTCACATCCAGGTGTTCCGGCCCGACGCCCCCGTCCTCGGCGGGGGGACCCTCTTCGCTCACGTCTCCGACGCCGACCTGCTCGCCTGCGGCGTCCCTCCCGTGCTGCTCCCCGCCGTGCGCGCGCTGGACGACGAGCCCGCCCTGGCAGGACTCACGCCCTTCCTCCCACCCGAAGCCGCCGAGACCCTGCTGGGCGTCGTGGACGGCCTCGTCCCCGCGCAAGCCCAAGCGTCCGCCGGGCTGCTCGCTCCACGGGCCGACGTCGCAGTGGACCCCAACGACTTCGCCACGGCAGTGGCCCACCCCGCGACCCAGCGACGGTTCGTCGAAGTGGTGGACGACGAAGCCCTCGCCGCCGTCCTCGACGCCCCGCTCTCCGCATGGCGGACGTTTTTGCACCCCACCCAACGCCGGCTCGTGCGCATGCGAGCGAACGGCCCCGTGCGCGTGCTCGGCGGCGCGGGGACCGGCAAGACTGTGGCGCTACTGCACCGCGCCGTGCTCCTCGCCCGCGAGCGCGTCCCGGCGCCCGAGCGCGTGCTCGTCACCACGTTCAGCCGCACCCTCGCCGATGAGCTCGCCCTCCTCGTGCACTCACTGGCCCCGGACGTCGCCCCCCGCATCGACGTCACTCCGCTGCACCGCTTCGCGCGCCGCCTGCTGGTGCTGCACGACCGCCGCGTCTACGACAAAATCTCGGACGCCCAGCGGCGCCGCATCGTGGCCGCCGCCAGCCGTGAGTTCGATCCCGAGGGTTCACTCACGCAGGTCTGGCTGCTCGCCGAGTGGCGCGACGTGCTGGTGCGCTTCGGGGTCCGCGAACGCGACGACTACCTTCGACGCCCTCGGGTCGGTCGGGGCAAGCGCATCGGTCGGCGCCAGCGCGCTTTGGCCTGGACCGTCCTCTCGGCCGCCGCTGCCGCCATGGAGGCTGAGGGCCTCGCCGAGCCCGACCGGCTCGCTCACGACGCGACCCAGCTCCTTTCCGAGCACCCCGAGGCGCGTGAGCACAGCGCCATCCTCGCGGATGAGGCCCAGGACTTCAGCGCCGATGCCCTGCGACTCCTCCGCGCCGCCGTCGCACCAGGACCCGATGACCTGTTCCTAGTGGGAGACGGGCATCAGCGGCTCTACGGCGCGCCGGTGCCGATGACGTCGTGTGGCATCGCGATTCGCGGCCGCTCCGCGCGGCTGCGCCTGAACTACCGCACCACCGAGGCGATCCGCGTACTCGCTCACGCCGCGCTGGGCGACCACGTCGCAGACGATCTGGACGGCGGACAGGACTCGCTCACGGGCTATCGCTCGCTACGCACCGGGGCGCCGCCGCAGTGGGAGTGGTGCGATGACCGCGACGCGTCCCACGCCTGCGTGGCCGATCTCGTAGACGAGTGGGCCCAGGACATCGAGCCCGACGCCATCTGCGTCGCCGCCCGGTCCCGCAAGGAGCTCAGCGTGTTGGAGCGCTTGCTCGTCGAGCGCGGCCTCGATGTGTCGCCCCTGGACCAGGCCCCTCGCCCCGGCGTGCGCCTGTCCACGTTCCACCGACTCAAGGGCACCGAGTACGCCCGCGTCGTGCTCGCCTCGGTCTGCGCCGAAGGCCAGCCTCTTCCCACGCCCACCGAACGCTGCCTGTTGTACGTCGCGGCGACCCGCGCTCGCGACCGCCTCGCCCTGGTGGGCTGGGGCGCCCCATCCCCGCTGCTGACCCCGGAGCTCCATTGACCCTGTCCGCCTCGCTCTCCCGCGCCATTCACCTCGCCCGCACCCAGCTCGGTGATCCCCTGGGACGCGTCTGGGTCATCACGCCGTCAGTCGTCGCCGCCGAACTCGCCCGCCGTGAGTTGGGCGCCGAGCACGACATCCTCGACGTGAGGTTCACCACGCCGGCCCGCCTCGTCGCGCAGCTCGCCGAGGTGGAGCTCGCCCTCGCGGGACGCACTCCATTCCCCGCTGGCTGGCACCGCGGGCGGGTGGAGGCGCTGCTCGAAGAAGGCGCGATCGGCGGACGGTTCGCCACCACCTTGCAGGCGCGGGGCTGGGCTGCGGCGCTCGCGAGGCTCACGCGTGAGCTTCAGTCCGCCGGCGTGACGGGGACGATGCTGCGGACCCTGGATCTGGCGCCTGATCTCGCCGAGCGATGCGTGCTCGTCGCCGATCTCCTCGACGCGCTCGCCGCCATGGCCACCGACGAAGGCCACGCCTTGCCGGTCGACGTGGCGGACGCCGCGAAGCGAGCCATGGGCGCGCGGCACCCCCTGTCGGAGCCCGGCGCCGTCGTGCTGCTCGGAGACGCGCGGCTGCCTCGACTGGACCGAGTGACCCTGGGGATGTGGCTGCACGGCCGACCGACCCTGCGACTCGCGCTGGCTCCGCTGGAGGCTCTTCCTCTCGAGCCCATGGGGCTGCTGGCCCTCGCGCCGGACGCCACGATCGTCCCCTCCCCTGCTGCGCCGCCGCAGATCGAGGTGTTCGCGACGCCCGACGAGGTCCGCGAAGCCAGCGCCATCGCGCGCATCGTGCAGGCTGCGCTCAGCGCCGATCCCAATCTGGCTCTGGACCGAGTCGCCATCGTGTTGCCCGACACCGACATCGTGGAGCCCCTGGCCGCTGCGCTCACCCGCGCCGGCATCCCGGCGACCTGGCAGATCGGCCGCCCCGTGTCGGAGACGCCCGCGGGGCGGTTCGTCGGCGCCCTGCTCGCGCTGCGTGACGACTCACCGCCGGTGGACTGGTACGCGCTCCTGACCGAGCCTGGGTTGCGGCTGAGCGCACGCCTCGGGGCGCAAGTCACCCAGGGTCGAGGACGCTGGAGGCGACTGCTCGCGCCGCTCCGCAACGCGCGCTCGGTGCTCGCGGTCCTCGCGGCGCTCGATCGCTCCATCGAGGCAGCGGTCACCGGAGAAGAGAGCCGGGAGGGCGATCTCGCGGCGCTGAGGGGGCTTCGGACGGCGATCGTCGGCGTCCGTCAGATCGTCAGCCCGCTGCGCAGCGCCCGCTCCGCCGGTGCCCTGGCCGCCATGCTCCATCCCCTGCTCGATCCCAAGACCGGCTGGTGGCGCCGCGCGCCCGACACGGCCCGACTCAGCTCTGCGCTGGAGATCCTCGCCCAAGACGGAGGGCGCCCCAGCACGTTCGCCCGTGCCGCCACCACGCTGCTGGACGCCATCACCGAGACCCCGCTACTCGCCGGCGCCCTCACGGACCCCGCGGTCCGGGTGCTCGAGCCCATGAGCACCCTGGGCGGCAGCTTCGAGCTCGTGGTCTTGGGCGGGCTCGTGCACGGCCGATTCCCGCGCGACCCGTCGGAGGATCCGATCCTGACCGACACCGTGAGAGACGCACTGCGGGTAACTCACGGCATCTCCCTACCGCTGAGCACCGACCAACCCGCCGCTGAGCGCCGTCGCCTGGCGGCCGTGCTCTCGGCCAGTCGCAACCGCCTCGTGGGGCTCGTGCCTCGGGCGGACTTCGCCAAGGGGCGCCCCAGCCTCGTGAGTCCTTTCGCCCGTGAGCTGGCGAGCCTCGCCGCCGGACGTGAGTTGGGCTTCGCCGAGATGGAGCGCAGCATGCCCACCCTGGGGAGTCGCGCCGGTGTGCCGCCCGCTGCCGATGATGCCCTGGGATCTGCTGAGTACCTCGCCGCCCGGCTGGCCATCGGCGATGGGTCGGCGCTGAGCTCCGCCGTCTCCGACCCATGCATCGGACGCACCATGCGGCGAGCCCGCGCCCTGGGTCGACTTGCAGAGGGCGAGCTCACGAAGGGTCTGCTGCCCTACCTGGGCGTCGTCCCCACCGAGCTCGTGCCCCTGACCGACGGCTGGGACGCGCCGATGCCCCCCTGGCAACTCCAGCGCCTGGTGACGGATCCCGAGGGCTGGCTTCTGGGACAGTTGGGAGTCCGCTCGCTGACCTCGCTGCGGGCCGGGTTCGACCCCACCAACCGTTACGCGATTCGAGACCGGCTCCTGTCGGTGTTGGCCGAGAAGCTCGCTGACGGCCGGACGTCACGGGAGGGGGTCCTCGTCGCGGCGGCTGAGACCCTGCGTGAGGAGCTCACGATGCTGGGATTCGAGGGCATCGACGCCGTCGTACACGACGCTCAGCGCGCCTGCGCCCAGGTGTTGGGAGACCCCTCCGACTTGCCCCCGAGACCTGGGTTGTCTGCGCCAACTGTTGTCGACCCTCAAGCTCCGTTCGTCATCGAAGGTGGCGACGGACTGCCAGGCAGCGACACGATCGCGCTCGTCGGAGAGGTCCCTGGACCCAAGGACCGCATCGGGGCCGCGCGATCGGTGGCGCTCGAGGCCCTGGCCCGCAATCAAGGGCTCTCGGTGCGCGCGCTCGACGACCGCGCCGGGGAGGTACCCGCGGACGCGCTCGGCAAGCTCCGTGAGCGCGTGAGGGCCACAGCTGCGGCGGTGGAGGCTGGCTGGTTCCCAAGCGAAGACACCGGAACATCCGGCCGAACGTCACGACCACCTCGCAACCGCCTGACGGACGACCGCTCAGCCTCATGGGTGGACCCAGACGCGTCCGCTCCCGTCTTCGCCCTGATCGAGGAGACCTCACGATGACGCTCCCTGTAGACCACGCCGTCCGTGAGCGCGCATCCACCGAGCTCGGCACGTCCATCGCGCTCACGGCTGGGGCCGGCGCAGGCAAAACCTCGGTGCTCGTCCGCCGCGTGACGAGCTGCCTGCTCGCTGGGATGGACCCGTCGCGGATCGCAGCGATCACGTTCACCGAGAAGGCTGCCGGCGAGATCTTGCATCGCGTGCGGCTCGCGCTGGACGAAGCAGCGACCCCCATCGACCCCCAGGCGCTGACCCGCATCACCATCTCGACCCTGCACTCGTTCTCGCGCTCCTTGCTGGTGGCTGAGCCGCTGGAGGCTGGGTGGGCGCCCAGCACCGACCTGCGTGAGCAGGCCTCGGTCGCGGGTGAAGTCGAGACCTGGTGGCAAGAGCTGAGGCGGCGCGATCCCGCCCTCGCGGAGCGCATCGACAGCATGTGCAGCTCGGGACAGCGGCGGTCGTTGGCGCTCGCGCTGCTCGACAACCGGGACCTGCGGCCTCGGGTCGCGGCGGCCCAGAGCGATGAGGAGCTGTTCGCCTCCTTGCAGCAGATCCACGCGCTCATCGAGAGCGAGGCCGCCCGATGCACGTCGCAAGGCTGCACGCTGCTGCGCAAGAACGACGCGTTCCGGGCCGAGATCAGCGGGTGGCTCACGCTGCCTCCTGCCGAGGCGGTGCGCGCTGCGCTGGCGAGCACGAGCAAGCCGAGCCTCGCCGGTGGCCGGGCGGGCGACTGGCCTCACGGCAAAGAGCGGTTCAAGGACGCGCTCAAGGCGGTGGCCGTCTGGAGCAGCGACGCGGGGAGCTCAGTGCACGGCGCGCTGGTGCGTGAGATGCTGGCTCACGTGGTCCCAGCGGCGCTGCGCAACCGAGACCAGGACGCCATCGCGACCTACCAAGACCTGCTGTTTCGCGCCGCGGATCTGCTGCGCGACAACGACGCGGTGCGCCATCGCCTCGCGGGGCGCTTCGACGTGGTGTTGATCGACGAGGTGCAGGACACGGACCCGCTGCAGGCGGAGGTGGCGCTGTTGTTGGCGCGTGAGGCGAGCGCGGTGGGGCCGTGGACCGAGACGCCGCCGAGGCCTGGGGCGCTGTTCGCGGTGGGGGACCGGCAGCAGAGCATCTATCGGTTCCGGCGCGCGGACGTCGCGACGTGGGGCCAGCTGAGTGCCACGGTCGGGCGGGGCGGCGAGACGCTGAGCCTGACCCAGAACTTCCGCAGCGTGCCTGGAGTGCTCGATTGGGTGCGGCAGGTGTTCGGGGACGGCGCGCACCCTCAGGTGGCGTGGCGTGAGCCGGCGGAGTTGGATCCGGTGGTCGTGATCCACGCATCGGACGACGAGATCGAGGACGCGGTCGCGTGGGTGAGCGAGGTGCTCACGAGCGGGCGGGTGGTGGACCGGGAGAGCGGGGAGCTGCGCGCAGCGGAGGCGCGAGACCTGCTGTTCCTGGTGCCGCGGTGGGCGAACGCCGACGTGTTGGCGCAACGCCTCGAGCGGGCGGGCATCCGGGCGGATGTGGATGGAGGACGCACGTTCTTCGCGCGGGACGAGGTGCGGTTGGCCCTGGCCCTGCTCTCGTGTCTGGTGGAGCCGGGCGACACCCAGTCCACGGCGTTGGTGCTCCGGGGGCTGTTCGGGCTCACGCTCGAGGACCTGGCGCGCCACGTGAGCGCGGATGGGAGCCTGCGGCTCACGGTGCCGGATCCGCCCCCGGGGCCGGTGGGTGAGGCGCTGTCGATCCTGCGGGAGATTCGACAAGAGGCGGGAGGAAGCCTCGTGGACTTGCTCGACCGTGCGTTGGATGCCAGCGGCGCGGCGGCGGCGTGGGTCCTGAGGGCGGACGCCGGATCACGCTTCGCCAACCTGGACAAGGTGCGCAAGATCGTCCGGGACGAGGAGCGTGATGGCGGCACGCGGCTGGCGGTGCTGGACCGACTCAAGGAGCAGGCGTACGGCGGCTCGGAGGAGGAGCTCTCGCTGACCGAGCCGGACAGCGCTGCGGCCCGGGTGACGAC
>Ga0222662_1000662_pt1 | contig 24736 bp, 22 predicted proteins | sample AntAcemetagen600_FD_179821 | JGI IMG/M metagenome (GOLD analysis project Ga0222662, IMG submission 179821) | Saline water microbial communities from Ace Lake, Antarctica - #600 | ecosystem: Environmental > Aquatic > Non-marine Saline and Alkaline > Saline | place: Antarctica: Ace Lake... | reverse complement strand
GGAGGCGTCTTTTGCAACACCGAGAGTTTTGTAGGGGTTTTCCATGCCTATTTTCACAACCGTTTAAGCGAAACTATCATTTGAAATCAGAAAAAAATCATACGCCATACAGAGCTGACAGTACCATATGCGCAAACCACGGTCGCAAAGATATTCAAAGACTTTCAATGTCGCAGCCAACGCAGCCCACAAGGCAGACGCTTAATCGCATTGGGTCAAAGACCAGACGCCGTTTCATGTTGAAGTGACTACGGAAAGCTATCACATGGGAAAAAAACGAAGCGCAAATTGATGCTGAACAGAAAAATGTTCACGACTTCGTATTTCAGATAGTTACTGGTGGGCCGTGTAGGATTCGAACCTACGACCTAGTGATTAAGAGTCACCCGCTCTACCAACTGAGCTAACGGCCCCACCTGTGGCAGGACTTGCTCCTTGCCGAGTAGAGGCCGCTTTATAGAGAAGCCACCCCTCACTTGCAAGCATACCCATTTTCCGGAGCAAACGGCTCAGACAAAAGAAAATTCAGTAACGGCCCAGCCATATCCCTTGATCCGCCAACCAAGGCCTTGCCGTCCAAAAACAAAGGCCCAGCCCCCTGCTTCACGAAACGCCAGTCCCTGGGTTCGCCCCGTCCAAATCGTGGGCAAAGTAAAAAAGGCCGCCGCATCAGAGGATGAAAAATCAAGCGGTTGCCCAAAAGAGTGAGATAGGTCCGATAGCCCCTCAGCATGCGTCCGGAAGCCTTCTTTCCAGTCGGAGACTGCGTCACAGCCTGCAAAGATAAAGGGCTCGAAATTTTCGATGATCGTTACCGATCCATCAAGGAAGACATCAGACAGATGCGTCTCGTCGGAGGTTTCCATGAAGAATGCCACGGCCTCGACCAACACCATCATTTGGGGATCAGGCGACGTCAAACCCTGCACACATCACCTACCAAAACGCCGCCGGGTTCCGAGTGATCTCTTGATTGCGATGAATATAGACGCTCATCAGCAATCCGAAACCAAACATCAGCGTCAGCATGGCGGTGCCACCATATGAAACCAGCGGCAGCGGCACGCCAACCACAGGCACCAGTCCCATCACCATCGCAATATTAATAAAAATATAGAGGAAGAAATTGACGGTGATGCCAATGGCGAGCAGCCGCCCAAACTGGTTGCGTGTTTGCAGGCCAACCGAAATACCAAACATCAACACCATAAAATATAGCCCCATTAAAGTGAGACCACCGACTAGGCCAAGTTCCTCAGCCAACATTGTAAAAATAAAGTCAGTGTGTTTTTCAGGCAAAAAGTTCAGATGTGATTGTGTGCCTTCCATGAAGCCTTTTCCAAAAAGCCCGCCCGACCCAAGCGCAATCTTGGACTGTAGAATATGATAACCCGAACCCAGCGGATCTCTTTCAGGATCCAAGAACGTCAGCACACGTTGGCGCTGGTAGTCATGCAAAGTGCCCCACGCAATCGGCACGGCGCCGACGACGGCAACGCCGCCTAGAATGAAAAATCGCCATGCAAGGCCCGCCATGAAGAACAAGGTAATGCCCACAACTGCAATCAGCACAGCGGTCCCAAGATCCGGCTGGCGCAACGTCAGATAGAATGGCATCGCCATCATCAAAGCCGGTGCCACCAAAAACCGGATACGGGAAACTTGGTCAAGCGTTAGCCCATGAAAGTACCGCGCCAATGCCAAAATCAATGTAATTTTGACAAGCTCTGAAGGTTGAAATTGCAGGAACCCAAGGTTGATCCATCTTTGCGCGCCCATCCCGCTAACACCAAAGAACTCGACCGCAATTAGCATTATGAGTGTCAGCCCAAATGCAGGATAGGCCAGGTTCATCCAAATTCGGACGTCGATAAAAGCCACAACAAAGAGAATGCCCAGCCCCATCGCAAATCGAACGGTTTGACGCGACGCCCAGGGGTCAAAATTTCCATCCGCCACTGAATAGAGCATCGCGATACCGATTGACGCGATTGCAATAATGAGCAGCAAAAAACCCCAATTGAACTCAAAGAACTTGTCCTTGAGCTGCATATCGCGGCCACCACCACCATTAAAAAATGCGTCAACCATCGCTCATCCACCCTCTCGCACGTTGCGGATCAGATCAGCAGATAACGTTGGATCAGGTGATACTGAATTGTGGGCGAGCGGCCCTGAAGGATCACGTTTGAGCACAAGTTGCATAATGTCGCGCGCGATCGGCGCGGCCATACGGCTCCCACTACCCCCATGTTCCACCACCACAGAAATGGCATAACGCGGGTTTTCTACCGGGGCAAAGGCAACAAACAATGCATGGTCGCGTTGTCGCCACTCAACTTCGTCATTCGTCAATACGCCAGATTCACGTTCCGCCCTGCTGATCCGTCGAACCTGAGCAGTCCCCGTTTTCCCGGCCAGAGACATGCCTGGTTCGCGTATTCTTGAGCCATAAGCAGTGCCACCGGGTACATTTGACACCAAGTTCATACCATCACGAGCAATCGCCAGCGCCTCGCTTGAAACATTCATGGGGCCAGGCGTTTCTGAAGTTCTCAATTCTTCGCCCACAGATCGAACAAGGCGCGGCTTCACCGCCTTGCCGCCATTGGCAAGGCGCGCCGTCATCACGGCAAGTTGCAAAGGCGTCGTTAAAAGATACCCCTGACCAATGCCAGCAATAAGCGTCTCACCTTGTTGCCAGCTGACGCCAGTGGTCGCCCGTTTCCACCCCCGCGTTGGCACCAGTCCAGGCTTTTCTCCTGGTACTTCAAAATCGAGCGTGTCGCCCAACCCAAATTGATTTGCCATCGCTGCAATGCGATCAATACCGATCCGCTTGGCAATTTCATAAAAATAGGTATCGCAGGAATGCATGATGGCACGCCGCATATCAACATACCCATGCCCCTGTCGCTTCCAGCAGTGGAAATCATGGTTGCCAAGTGTGGTCTTGCCCGTACACCGAATTCTCAGATCAGCCTCCACCAATCCGCTATCAATCGCTGCAGCTGCGACAACCATTTTGAATGTTGACCCTGGCGGATATTGCCCCGCGATGGTTTTGTTGACGAGAGGGTGATGTGGATTATCCAAAAGCGATTGCCACTTTTCATGGCTCAAACCAACGTTGAAATCATTCGGGTCGTAAGCTGGTGTTGACGCGCACGCCAGAACATCACCGGAATGAATATCCATCACGACGGCACTAGCAGCTTCACCGTCAAGCCGCTCTGTCGCAAATTGCTGTATGTCCATGTCAAGCGTGAGAGCGACCTTAGAGCCAGGTGTACCAGGGTCTTTCGATAGCTCACGAATGACACGCCCATAGGCGTTCACTTCAACATGACTAGCGCCCGCACTCCCGCGCAACTCACGATCAAGCCGACGTTCCAAACCGCTTTTACCTATCCGAAAACCGGGAAGTTTTAGCAGCGGATCGTCATCGTCCAAATCATTCTCAGAGACAGCCGCTACATACCCAACGACATGCGCCAATGACGCACCATGAGGATAGTGTCGTGTCTCACCGACATCTGGTTGAACCCCTGGCAAATCTGGTTCATGAACATTAATCTGAGCAAACTGTTGCCAGCTCAAGTTTTCCGAAACAGTGATGGGCAAGAAGGCTGGCGAACGTCGTGCATCCCTCAAGATTCGCTTCCACTGTGTTTCAGACAGCTCAATTATTCGGCCAAGTTTTGTCAACGTGTCGTCGATTGAGAGCGTTTGCTCTGGCACCAGAAGCACTCGGAAGTTTTGACGGTTGGAGGCAAGCACAGTGCCATACCGATCAATAATTTCACCCCGCAAAGGAGCCAAAAGCCGCATGTTGACGCGGTTCTCTTCCGCGAGCATTTGGTACTCGGAACTTTTCAGGACTTGCAGATAGTACATGCGGCTGGCAAGACTGCCAAAAACAACCAGCTGCGCGCCCCCAATGATAGCTGCCCGGCGGGAAAAGGTTTTAAACCTCACATTGTCTGTGCCGTCGGTTAGCATTCAACCCCTATCCCTGTACCAGAAGCCGCTCTTGGAGCAACTCGAAAAGTTTAGCAAATAAGGGGAAAAGCGCCACTGTTGCCGCCATCTGAATTAACACAGGCCAGGGTGAGAGGGTTTGTCCAAAATAAAGAGACGCCAATCCCCACGCAAAAAGTCCTGAGACAAGCGCTGCCACCAGGAAACCGGCCCAAAACAAGGTAAACGCCCGACCGACAAACAGAAGCCTCTGTGTCAAAACAACGCCGTAAATCACAACATACACAAGCGCCCATAGCCCCAGAGGACCGGCAGACAAAAGATCATAAAGCAAACCCAGCGCAAAAACGGCGTAAGGTGGAAAGACATCAGGCCTCTGAACTGCCCAATAATAGACCGCCATGAGCCCGAATGCTGGCGCCACGTCCGCATTGAATATGGCAGATACAGGCACGAAACTTAAAAGCACACAGACCAGTCCGACCAAAAATGGCAGAGTAAGAAGTGCGAGTTTGCCAGCTCTCGCTGCGGGAGTTGGCCCAATGGGTTCAAAACTCATGTGCCACCACCCGGAGACACAGGGTCGGTTACAACCGCACCCTCTTCCTCTGCATCAGCGTCCTGAATTAAAATTGCGGGCGGATCCTGCAAATCAATCTCGTCTGGAAATTCATATTGTAAAACACGAACCATCCCGAGCCGCGCACGCGTTGAATACAACTGCACACGATAAAAACCATCTTCTGTTTGGATTAGAACCCCGATAGGCAAACCGGGCGGCAACAGCCCACCGTGCCCGGAGGTCACGACCCGGTCGCCAGCATTGATTTCGATGTTAGTCGGCACATACTCCAACCGTGGCGACGCACTATTGTCACCAGCAAGAACGGCGCGCGCGCGTGAAGGCTCAACAGAAACAGGCACACGACTGTTCAAATCTGTCAGAAGAAGAATTCGGCTCGCTCTTTGACCGGTAGCAACGATCCGGCCAATTAGTCCGTCCGTATCGATAACCGCCTGCCCGCTTTCAACGTTCTGCTCGGACCCAACGTTTACGATGAATGTTTCTACGAAGGGGCCACCGCTGTCGCCGACCACACGGCCAGTAACATAATCAATTGTGGGATCAACCTGCACATTCAGCAGTGCTTCAAAGCGCGCCACTTTAGACTCTAATTTGAGGGCAGCTTCTTTCCATGCCAGCAATCGGGTATTTTCCTCGCGCAACCGCTCGTTCTCATCAAACACGTAAGCATATTGGTCCGTGCTTTCGACGATACGGCGCGCCGCAGAGACCGGACGCGAAGCGAGTTCTAACAAGGGGGCTGCCAAATCAGTCACAATCTGGCGCGCCTGGTCGACGACATAGGTTTCCGCCCGGCCCAGCAATAAGAGTGCAGCCGCAAGCGTCACCATAAATATCAGCGACACGCGCCCCGAAACATCGCGAATGGGAAGCGCCGGCCTGTTCGTTTGATCAATCAAAGATCAACGCCCTTCGTGGGCTCGCCAAGTCGAGCCGCTTTAGTAAACAGAAGACAAAACGTGTTTCATGGTCTTGATGTGTTCTAGTGATTTGCCCGTGCCCAGCGCAACGCAGGAAAGAGCGTCATCTGCGATGCTCACAGGCAATCCCGTCTCATCTCGCAACACCTGATCCAAATTTGCAAGCAGCGCACCGCCGCCGGTCAAGACAATGCCCTTATCAACAATATCAGCAGCAAGCTCAGGAGGCGTGGCCTCAAGCGCAACCTTTACCGCTTCAACAATCGCACCAACAGGCTCGGCCAAACTCTCTGCAATCTGACGCTGCGAGATTTTGATCTCTTTGGGCACACCATTCATAAGGTCGCGCCCTTTGATCTCAATCGTCATGCCTTCGCCATCTGCTGTTGGGGGCACGGCGGCAGAACCCACTTCTTTTTTGATCCGTTCAGCACTAGATTCACCGACGAGCAAATTATGATGACGGCGGATATAGCCGATAATGGCTTCGTCCATTTTATCACCACCAACACGCACAGACCGGGAATAAACAATACCGCCAAGCGACAGGACCGCAACTTCCGTGGTCCCCCCGCCAATATCAACAACCATGGAGCCGGTTGGTTCGGTCACCGGCAATCCAGCACCAATGGCGGCTGCCATCGGTTCCTCGATCAAATGCACCCGTCTTGCACCAGCAGAAAGCGCAGATTCCTGAATCGCACGCCGCTCGACAGCCGTGGAGCCGGAGGGCACACAAACAATAATTTGAGGGTTTGCGAACGAGCGACGATTATGCACTTTGCGAATAAAGTGCTTGATCATCTCTTCCGCGACCTCAAAGTCGGCAATCACGCCATCCCGCATCGGCCGGATCGCGTGAATGTTGCCGGGTGTCCGTCCAAGCATCATCTTTGCTTCGTCGCCCACGGCCAGCACCTGTTTTTTACCGCCCTTCTCAATGATCGCGACAACAGAGGGTTCATTGAGCACAATTCCGCGCCCCTTCACATAAACCAGCGTATTCGCAGTCCCCAAGTCGATTGCCATATCGGCGGAGAGCATACCTAGAAGCCCTTGAAACATGTGTCGTCTCGTTCTGTTGTGGCAGCAAAAGCATTCCGCGGGCGCGGAACACGCACGTACCCGTCAATTACAAATGAAGTGTCACCAAACATGGTGGTCAAATGGTTAATAGCCTCAAAAAGGCGGCATAAAAAGGGCGATAGGGCAACTAAAGCCCCCAACCCAGCATATTTTTTTGGCACAGAAGCAATTAAGAAGCCTCAAGTGCCTCTGGAGCGGACTTCCGACGCTTCACAATGAGCTTATTGAGAGCGCTTACATAGGCACGTGCTGAGGCAACCAGAGTATCAGTTTCCGCTCCGCGACCTGTCACCGTCTTGCCATCCTCTTCCAAACGCACACTCACTTCAGCCTGAGCATCTGTTCCCTCTGTTACGGCATGCACTTGGTAAAGTTGCAAATTTGCTGTGTGAGGAAAAAGCTCACCGATGGCGTTGAAGGTCGCGTCCACAGGCCCGCCACCTGTCGCTGTCACGGTCTTTATCTCACCAGATATGTCCAAAGTCAGGGTGGCTTCTTGCGGTCCTTCTGTACCGCAGACGATCTTCAACGCGACAACTTTCAGGTCGCCCTCACCTGCTGACATCTCATCGTCCACGAGCGCCACAATATCGTCATCGAATATATGCTTCTTTTTATCAGCCAGATCTTTGAACCGACGGAACGCATCTTCGACCGCATTCTGGCCAATGTCGTACCCAAGCTCTTCTATTTTTTTCCGGAACGCATGACGTCCGGAATGCTTGCCCATCACGAGGGAGGATTTGGAAATACCGACACTCTCAGGCGTCATAATTTCATAGGTCTGCGTATTCTTCAGCATACCGTCCTGGTGGATACCACTTTCATGTGCAAACGCATTTTGCCCAATGATGGCTTTATTGTACTGCACCGGAAATGCCGTCACGGATGACACGAGCTTGGAAGCGCGGGCAATCAGCTCCGTCTTGATACCCGTATCAAAGGGCATCACATCACCACGCACTTTAAGTGCCATAACCACTTCTTCAAGGGCGGCATTGCCCGCACGTTCGCCCATGCCATTGATCGTGCACTCAACCTGTCTTGCCCCATTGGCAACACCGGCAAGGGAATTAGCGACGGCAAGCCCCAAATCATTATGGCAGTGCGTAGAAATCACAGCCTTATCAATGTTTGGAACCCGGTCACGCAACATAGAGATCAGCGCGCCATATTCTTCCGGCACCGTGTAGCCAACCGTGTCTGGAATATTGATGGTCGTGGCGCCTGCCTTAATAGCTGCCTCCACGCAAGCGCAAAGATAATCATGTTCCGTACGCGTTGCATCCTCAGGCGACCATTCAACATTATCCGTCCAGTTGCGCGCGCGCGTAACACTGGAGATGACAGCGTTCATCACCTCTTCAGGCTCCATCTGAAGCTTGTGCTTCATGTGAACGGGGCTGGTGGAAATAAACGTGTGAATGCGCGATTGTTTGGCGTCGCGCAACGCTTCTCCGGCGCGGTCAATATCTTTGTTGCCCGCCCGCGCGAGGCCGCAGACAACAGCGTTTTTCACGATGCGCGATACTTCCATCACGGATTCAAAATCACCATTCGATGCAATCGGAAAACCCGCTTCGATAATATCGACGCCCATTTCATCCAACAGCTCGGCAATTTGTAATTTTTCTTCCAGCGTCATAGAGGCGCCAGGGGATTGTTCACCGTCACGCAAAGTCGTATCAAAAATCAGAACCTGATTTGGTTTTTGAACTTCTTTATCAGCTTGACTCATCTTTTCGATCCTTCGTAACGACTATTTCGGCCAACCTGCGCGGCCAAAAGCTCACCTTGAGAGTATCGACCTCACGTTTAACGTTTAATTAATCATGAAAGTCAGGCGGGCTTTGACCTTTTTAAGGCGAAGCCCCCGCAAGCGCAACTCAGTCAAGATCATACAGAATGGCAAGGGCAGTAGCCGGTTTATGCTGAAGGCGCGTGCTCAGTCACAATACGATGATCACCTTTCAGCGCACCCTTGGCACTGCGAATAGCCTCTACGGCAAAGTCCATAACCGCCCGCACATGGCTCATCTGGGCAAGGTCATTGCGTGCCATCAACCAAAGCTCAAAGGCGCCCAATTGCTCAGGTCCAATCACGCGTTCCAAAACCTCATCAGCATCCCCAACGACGCAGGGGAGCGCAGCAAGACCAAGGTGAGCACGCGCTGCTTTAGCACGCGTCACCGCACTGGAAGATCGCAAGGCTGTTTCACAGCCTTTCTCTGCCCGTGAAAGCCACCAAACCGGGCCCAAGGGACTTTCTGCACTCGGAAATCCAATCAGTCTATGGCCCTTCAACCCACCCATATCCGATGGGCGCCCCGCCTCTGCAAGATAGTCTGGCGTTGCATACAGCCCATAAGCCATCTCCCCCACTTTGCGCATCAGCATGTCGCCCTGGGTTGGGCGCGCCGCACGGATAGCAACATCCACATTTTTCAATGGATTCATAATACGCGGCGCAGATGATGGGCCCATCAGGCTTGGGTCCGTCAGCAATTCCAAATCCAGTGCAGGATGTGCCACCCGAAAAGTAGGCACCGCAGGCGCGATAACATAGGCAGATATTATTTCTGTTGCGGCCATACGAACCTGACCCTCAGTCTCAGCACCAGAAGCCGCAAAATCGCGCGTGAGAGAAGACAGACGTTGATCGACGGGCGCTAACGCCTGCAACAGGCGCTCGCCTGCCGGTGTGACCTTGTATCCGGTGCGTTCCCGGTCAAACAGACGCGCATCCAAATCTTCTTCGAGAGAAGCCACCCGGCGCAACACTGTGGTCGTGTTAACGCCCAATTGCGTCGCAGCGCCAGACAAGGAGCCTGCTGCAGATACCGCAAGAAAATAGCGAAGGTCATCCCAGTTCATGGCACTTTCCCGTCAGTCAGGCCTGTTGAGAGGCGAACTTACCGGGCTTTTTGAGAACCATCACCCTATTTTTGCAAAAAGAACTCTGCGTATTTGCAAAACAAGCAGAATATCAAGGCTTTACGGGAACAACTCGGCTTGCAGCTTCTTTGGCGTGCGCCCGGGCATTATCTGTATCCGTGCCTATCGCCAGGGCCACGCCCATACGGCGACGTTGATAGGCTTCAGGTTTGCCAAACAGACGAACCTCTGAACCGCTCACCTCCAGCGCATGATCGACACTTTCAAAGGCAATGCCTTTTTCATCCACGCCACCATAAATGACGGCAGACGCGCCCGCTTCCCTTAGTGATGCATCAATCGGCAACCCCAGGATCGCGCGCGCGTGAAGCGCAAATTCGCTTTGCCTCTGACTAACCAGCGTCACAAGCCCGGTATCATGTGGCCGGGGGCTCACTTCAGAAAACCAAACCTCATCGCCTTTGACGAAAAGCTCAACACCAAACAACCCCCTGCCCCCAAGATTGTCAGTTACCTTTCCCGCAATCTCTTGCGCTCGTCTTAATGCGGCCTGGCTCATTTCTTGTGGCTGCCAACTTTCCACATAATCACCTTGCTGCTGAATATGCCCAACCGGCGCACAGAAACTAGTTTCTACATCTCCGCCCGGCCCCTTGGCCCGCACCGTCAACAATGTGATTTCATACTCAAACGCAATCTTGCCTTCGACAATCACCCTGGTCTGCTCAACACGACCACCCGACAAAGCCGTGTCCCATGCAGCGTCAATTTCACCCGCTGATTTGACCAGGCTTTGGCCTTTGCCCGACGACGACATGACAGGCTTGATGAAACAGGGAAAGCCAATGCGCCCCTCAATCGCAGAGCGCATTTCATCCGCACTCGAGGCAAAGGCATAGGGCGACGTTGGCAACAGCAATTCTTCAGCTGCGAGCTTGCGAATGCCTTCCCGGTTCATAGTGAGCTGCGTGGCCCGCGCGGTGGGAATGACTTCTGCCAGCCCGTCTTTTTCGATCTCAGCCAGCATATCGGTTGCGATCGCTTCAATTTCCGGCACGATAAGATGTGGGCGCTCCTCCTCGACCAATTTGCGAAGTGCCGCCCCATTCGTCATATCGATAACATGCGCACGATGCGCCACCTGATGCGCTGGTGCATTCGCATAGCGATCCACGGCAATCACCTCAACGCCAAAACGTTGCAGCTCAATGGCAACTTCTTTTCCGAGCTCGCCAGAGCCAAGCAACATAACCTTCGTGGCTGAAGGGCTGAGAGGTGTTCCAATCCGCATATTCGTCTCCATCGTTCCCGCATTCGTCTTTTGCGAACTGCCTGCGATGGTTTAGCACAGGACCTTCTCCGCCTGTTACCCCTTGACTCTCTTTTCTAAAAGTATATATGAATACTTATTCATATATTAGGAGATAAGCGTGGCCACCAAGACCGTCCCTCTATCTGGCGAACAGACTGCCAATCTGGCCGACATGTTCCGCCTGCTAGGCGACCCTTCTCGCCTGCGCATTGTTCTGGCAACGCTGCACGGCCCGATATCTGTGGGCAGCATCGCCACACAGCTCAACCTGTCGCAATCATTGGTCAGTCATCACCTGCGCTTGCTCCGCGCAGCACGGCTCGTGCGTCACGAACGCAAAGGCCGTGAAATTCACTATCAAATTCATGATCATCACGTGGCCTGCGTCGTCGATGACATGATCGCCCATGTTCAAGAAGTACGGGAAAGCGCCCCATGACCGGCCACTCACACAGCCAATACAATCACGACCATGATCACTCGCACTCACATGCGCCTGATGTCACAAACAATAATGCAAAGCGTGTGCTTGGCGCCATGATCCTCACGGCCACCTTTATGGTGGCCGAAATCATAGGCGGCATCGTCTCAGGGTCCCTGGCACTCATTGCCGACGCCGGGCACATGGCAACAGATGCAGCAGCCCTTGGGCTCGCGTATTACGCTTTCCACCTGGCCACACGCCCTGCCGACACTTCCCGCTCCTATGGCTACCACCGCGCCGAAACGCTTGCAGCCTTCGTCAACGCGCTTGCCATGATCGCACTTGTGGCGTGGATCATCTTTGAAGCTGTCCAGCGCTTTTTCGAACCTGTGGCCATAATGGGCAGTCTCATGTTGTGGGTCGCCGCAGGTGGCTTGCTCATCAATATCGCATCCTTCTGGCTGCTTCACTCCGGCGACAAAAATAATCTCAACATGCAAGGTGCTACCGTTCATGTGATGGGCGACCTGTTGGGCTCTGTTGCCGCCATCGCGGCTGCCATCGTTATCATCTTCACGGGCTGGACACCTATCGATCCCTTGTTGTCCATTTTCGTAGCTCTGCTGATTTTGCGCTCTGCATTTACGCTCGCAAAACAATCAGGTCACATCCTGATGGAAGGCACACCTGCAGGTCTTGACCTGAAAGAAGTCTGCAATGATCTAAACAACGCCATTGAAGGTATTGAGGATGTGCACCACCTGCACGCCTGGTCGCTGACGGCCGACCGGACCATCATGACGCTCCACGCGCGGTTGACCGACGGCGCGAATGCCGACGCAACAGTCGCGCTTATCGATAAACATCTAAAAGAAAACTTCGGCATCACACACGCAACGGTGCAAGTGGAGCGCGGCGCCGGATGCGCGTCCGACACCGCCTGTTGTTAGTCATCACTTCATGTTAACGCCGCGACAAACCCAGTCACCGGGCTTGAGAGTATTGGCACATCAATGTCGCAACACAGGTCAGCTGCGGGTGCCATTGATGCTTGTGCCAACACAATCACATCTGCATCCTCTGCGACCGTCCGCAACCGATCCGCGATACCTTGATAATAATCCTGCTGCCGACCGGCTCGAAAATCATCCCAGGCCCCATCAAAAACATGAGACCGAATGTCGGCTGTTCTGCCGCCACGGGTCATTTCCTCATCAACAAGCGCCAATGTAGGACCGACGGTTTCAGCGAGAACGGCACACACGGCCACCTGCCCGCCAATCGACGCAGCTTGTCGCACCATCGGTCGGTCGATCCTCAAAATCTTTGCGCCATCGATTTGAGTGCGTTCCGCAACACCACCCAACGTAGAGCAGGTGCAAACAATGCGTTTTCCACCAGCCTCTGCAATTTTATGCAGCGCTTCATCGAGCTTAATCTCAACAGCCGTCGTCACCTGCCCCGCCTTGCGCACGGCGCAGAGCAGGTCTTCACGCACGACATGGCCAATGTTGCGCGCAGGGGCAAGGCGATCACGCAAGTGATCAAAAGTGGCAATATGAGACGGCGAAGTGTGCATAAACACTAAGCTCGGGCTGGATGTGCTGGACATGTTGGTCTCCTCTAAAACAGCACAATAAAAAAGCCCCCCGCGATTTTCGCGGAGGGCCTGGCAAATTAGGCAGTCGCTAGATCGTTTTAACTGGGTTCAAGATTTTTGAGCTTGGCCACCACAAGAAGTCCCGCCACGACGGCAACAGCGTCGATGGCAGATTTCGCAATAGCAATTGCGGCCGCACAGGTCAGGCCTGGCAGCGCAGTTTGGCTATATGTGGTGTCGTTGTTCATAATCTTCTCTTAAACCGTTCACGGAGCGTTGTCACGATCCAATTACACTATTTCCGTTCAATTTGTGTGACGTCCCGCACTGCGCCCTTGGACGCATTGGACACCATGGCTGCATAAGCGCGCAAAGCGGACGATACTTTACGCTCGCGAGGCTCAACAGGTTTCCAACCATCGGCCCCTTTTGCATCCATCGCCGCACGACGAGACGCAAGCTCTTCATCCGACAGTTTCACGTTGATTGATCGGTTGGGAATACTGATTTCGATAATATCGCCTTCTTCGATCAGCCCAATATTGCCGCCTTCAGCCGCTTCTGGCGACACATGGCCAATACAAAGCCCGGAAGACCCACCAGAAAAACGCCCGTCAGTGACCAGGGCACAGGCTTTGCCGAGCCCCATGGATTTAATGTAGGAGGTCGGATAGAGCATTTCCTGCATGCCTGGCCCGCCCTTGGGCCCTTCATGACGCACGATCACAACATCGCCTTCTTTCACATCACGCGTGGTGATGCGCTTCACGGCCTCGTCCTGGCTTTCACAAATTTTGGCAGGCCCGGAAAAGGTCCAGATGCTCTCGTCCACACCGGCCGTTTTCACGACACAGCCTTCCTGCGCAATGTTCCCGAACAGCACAGCTAAGCCACCATCTTTGGTGAAGGCGTTTTCAACGGAACGAATGACGCCACCCTCCCGGTCGGTGTCGAGATCTGCAAAACGGCTCTGCTGACTGAACGCGACCGTCGTGCGAATACCAGCTGGCGCCGCCTTGTAGAGCGTCTGCACATCAACATCATTCGTGCGTGAGATATCCCACTTGTTCAAAGCATCCGTCATGGTGGCCGAATGAACCGTCGGTGTGTCACGGTTGATCAACCCACCATTATCAAGCTGGCCGAGGATCGACATAATCCCGCCCGCGCGGTGAACATCTTCAATGTGCACGTTGGCAACAGCCGGTGCGACCTTGGCAAGACAGGGCACTTTGCGCGACAACGCATCCATGTGTGAAAGATTAAAATCAACACCAGCTTCCTGAGCGATCGCCAGCAAGTGCAAGATCGTATTGGTCGACCCACCCATGGAGATGTCCAACGTCATGGCATTTTCAAACGCCTCAAACGTCGCAATGCCGCGCGGTGTGGCACTTTCATCGCCCTGCTTGTAATAGCGATCCGTCAAGTCCACGATCTGACGAGCCGCACGCAAAAACAGGTCTTTACGATCCGCGTGCGTGGCAACAATGGTTCCGTTTCCAGGAAGAGCCAGCCCCAATGCTTCGGCCAAGCAGTTCATGGAGTTCGCCGTAAACATCCCAGAACAGGAGCCGCATGTCGGACACGCATTCTTTTCCAACTCGTCAATTTCTGCATCTGTGCGATTGGGGTTGGCAGCCTCAATCATCGCGTCGATCAGATCGATGTGTACTTCCTTGCCATCCACCATCACACGCCCCGCTTCCATCGGGCCACCCGTGACAAAGATGGTTGGGATATTGACGCGCATTGCAGCCATCAGCATGCCCGGCGTAATTTTGTCGCAATTCGAGATACAAACCATCGCGTCTGCACAATGTGCATTGACCATATACTCAACCGAGTCAGCGATAAGATCGCGTGACGGCAAGGAATAGAGCATGCCGTCGTGGCCCATGGCGATACCATCATCCACAGCGATCGTGTTGAATTCTTTGGCAACACCGCCCGCGGCCTCGATCTCACGTGCCACCATCTGACCCAGATCTTTCAGATGCACATGACCTGGCACGAACTGCGTGAACGAATTCACAACCGCGATGATCGGCTTGCCAAAATCTCCATCCGTCATGCCGGTCGCGCGCCAAAGGCCGCGAGCACCAGCCATGTTGCGGCCATGGGTCGAAGTACGTGAGCGATACGGGATCATGTCTGTCACCTTGTAAAGCACAACCGGAAAAGTGAGGACGGGTTTTCCGAAAAGTTGTGCGTCGAAACAAATATTTGGAATGAATCAACGGGCTTAATCAACAGCTGGCCTGATCTAGCTTATCTTAAAAGCCGACCAGGTTCTCATTTGATCATAAAAAAGGGACCTTCGTGAACCTCACGAAAGCCCCATTAACTTTGTGGCCAAAGCATTTCCGGGTGAACTAATCTTAGATCACCGTTCGGAAATGCGCCCAAATAAGGGGGAGGACGCGTTAGTTCTTTTCTTTATCGACCATCTTGGTTTCTGCAATCCAAGGCATCATGGCCCGAAGTTTCTCACCCACTTCTTCAATGGGGTGGGCTGCATTCATCGCGCGCGTCGCTTTAAAGCTAGTCTGGCTTACTTTGTTTTCCAGCATCCAGTCGCGTGTGAACTTGCCCGACTGAATGTCAGTCAGAATGTCTTTCATTGCTGCTTTAGATGCAGCGGTGATAACGCGTGGACCAGAAACATATCCACCGTATTCAGCTGTGTTAGACACAGAGTAATTCATGGTGGCGATACCACCTTCATACATCATGTCGACGATGAGCTTCACTTCGTGCAGGCATTCAAAATATGCCATTTCAGGCGCGTAACCCGCTTCAGTCAGTGTCTCGTAGCCAGCTTTGATGAGCTCAGAAAGACCACCACAAAGAACCGCCTGTTCGCCGAAGAGGTCCGTTTCGCACTCTTCTTTGAAAGTTGTTTCGATGATGCCGGCACGACCTCCACCAATGGCAGACGCATAGGACAGACCCAGATCATGAGCATTGCCCGTCGCATCCTGGTGGATTGCGATCAAACAAGGCACGCCAGCGCCGCGCTGATATTCACCGCGAACGGTGTGGCCTGGGCCTTTTGGGGCAACCATCAAAACGTCAATGTCTGCACGTGGCTGAAGAAGGTTAAAGTGAACATTCAGACCGTGAGCAAACATCAAGGCGGCACCCGGCTTCATGTTGGCTTCAAGATGGTCGCGATAGATGTCGCCCTGAAGTTCGTCAGGTGTCACCATCATCATAACGTCAGCCCATTTGGCAGCGTCAGCAACAGACATAACCTTCAGACCTTCGCCTTCAGCTTTTTTCGCTGAGGCAGAACCTTCGCGAAGCGCCACGGCAATTTCCGTTACGCCGCTGTCGCGCATGTTCAGTGCATGCGCATGGCCTTGTGAGCCATAACCGATAATGACAACTTTTTTGCCTTTGATCAGATTTACATCTGCGTCGCGGTCATAATAAACGCGCATGGTCTTTATCCTTTTTATCTCGAGCTAGCGGCAGCAAGCCGCGCAATTCTTGGTCAAAAACTAATAGGTAGTGCCTTACATACCTTCCGCACCGCGAGCGATGGCGACAACCCCGGTGCGGGACATCTCGACAAGGCCAAGCGGCCGCATCAGATTGATGAAGGCTTCGATTTTCTCCGGCGTGCCCGTTACTTCGAACACAAATGACGTATGGGTCGTGTCGATCACCCGCGCCCTGAACGCATCGGAAAGGCGCAATGCCTCAACCCGGCGTTCACCGGCAGACGCCACCTTGATCAAAGCCATTTCCCGGTTTACCGACGGCGCTTCGATAGACAGGTCCACCACTTTGTGAACAGGCACCAAACGATCAAGCTGTGCCTTGATCTGCGTGATGACGGCAGGTGTGCCATTGGTCACAACCGTGATCCGAGACATTTGCTCAGAGGCATCGACCTCAGCCACTGTCAGGCTTTCAATATTATAGCCCCGGCCCGAAAAGAGACCGATGACGCGCGCCAAAACACCGGCTTCATTGTCCACAAGGACCGCCAGCACATGTCGCTCTGATTTCACCGTCTCGCTCATACCGATACTCTTCCAAAAGGGTCTTGTGGGCGCAAAAGCAAGCGCCCGCGGGGCTTATAGCCGATTGAAGCCGAAAGGCGAACCCCTATTGAAACAGGAGCTGCCAGTCTTTAGGGCCTAAACCAGCATTTTGCCTTCTTCAGTGACAGTTGGTTCATCCTCACCTTGGCCGAGGATCATTTCATTGTGCGCAGCACCCGATGGGATCATCGGATAACAGTTTTCCTCTTGATCTACCCGGCAATCAAAGATTACAGGGCCCGGCGTCTCGATCATCTGCATGATCTTATCGTCCAGGTCGCCTGGTTCTGTCGCCTGAATGCCGGTACCACCATAGGCTTCCGCCAATTTCACAAAGTCAGGCAGAGCCTCAGAATAAGTGTGGCTATAACGGCTTTCATGCAGCAGTTCCTGCCATTGGCGCACCATGCCCATGTATTGATTGTTCAAGATGAACACTTTGACCGGCAACATGAATTGAACAGCCGTCGACATTTCCTGCATATTCATCAAGATTGAGGCTTCACCCGCAATATCGACCACCAGTGCTTCAGGATTGGCAATCTGCGCCCCAATCGCTGCCGGTAAGCCATAGCCCATCGTTCCCAGACCACCAGAAGTCAGCCATTTATTGGGCTTCTCAAAATGATAATGCTGGGCGGCCCACATCTGATGCTGCCCGACTTCCGTGGTGATGATTGTTTCACGGTCTTTGGTCAGCTCATAAAGCCGCTCAATGGCATATTGAGGCTTAATCGTTCCGACCTTTTCCTGCTTGTAGCTCAAGCAATTGCGGCCACGCCATGTATCAATCTGCCGCCACCAGTCTGCCATGGCCTCTTTGTTGGGCTGAACAACCTTCGACTTCCAGATCCGGATCATATCTTCCAGAACATGCGCACAATCGCCGATGATCGGAATATCCACATGAACGGTTTTATTGATTGATGAGGGATCAATATCGATATGAATCTTCTTTGAGTTTGGCGCAAAAGCATCCAAACGACCGGTCACACGGTCATCAAAACGCGCACCAACACAAATAATGAGATCACTATCGTGCATCGTATTATTGGCTTCATAGGTGCCATGCATGCCCAGCATGCCAAGCCATTGCTTGTCAGATGCCGGAAATGAGCCCAGACCCATCAGCGTAGACGTCACAGGATAGCCCGTCATGTGTGCCAACTGCTGCAGCAAAACGCTGGCATTCGGCCCAGAATTAACAACCCCACCGCCTGTATAAAAGACAGGCTTCTTGGCACCCGCCATAAGTTCAACGGCGCGCGTGATCGCGTTTACATCGCCCTTGATCTGAGGACGGTATGTCTTGTGAACAACATTCGCAGGCCCGGCATAAGTGCCTGTCGCGAACTGCACGTCTTTGGGAATATCGACAACAACAGGTCCAGGACGGCCATTCGTTGCGATATAGAAGGCTTCGTGCATAACGCGCGTTAGCTCGTCAACAGAATTCACCAACCAATTGTGCTTTGTGCACGGCCGTGTGATGCCAACGGTGTCACACTCTTGAAACGCGTCAGTCCCGATGAGCGCCGTTGGCACCTGCCCCGTCAGACAAACAACCGGAATGGAATCCATCAAGGCATCTGTGAGGCCCGTCACGGCGTTCGTCGCGCCAGGACCAGAGGTCACCAAAAACACACCCGGCTTACCCGTTGAACGCGCATAGCCTTCCGCCGCATGGGCAGCAGCCTGCTCGTGGCGCACCAGAATGTGGCGAATACCTTTTTGCTTAAAAAGCTCGTCGTAGATTGGAAGCACGGCCCCGCCCGGATACCCAAAAATGGTATCAACGCCCTGGTCCAACAGTGCGCGGATGACGATTTCTGCTCCTGTCATCTCTTGCCCGGACATGCTACTTCCTTCCTTGACCTAACCCAAAACCACTACGGTGGCCCTTCAATAGATAAACCGCGGACCCTTCGACAAAAATCACCGTAACAGGGCCAAACAACCCAAAAGCCGAGAGAATTTCTGCACGAAGCCGCGGAAAACGAGGCGAACCTATCCATTCAGAGGCTATCGGTCAACCCAGAATCGTCAATAAATGAAAAGATATTTGCAGATTGGCTTTCCAAATCTTGCGCAATAATGGAATTCCACGCAATCATCTGCTGCCTAAACCAGGTGGATTGCCGTTTGGCATACTGTCGGCTTTTGATGCTGGCCAATGCCGCTGCATCCTCAAGCCCCATATCGCCCCTCAAATGTTGGGCAAGTTCAGGCACACCGAGCGCCTTCATGACAGGCAGCGAGGGGGAAAATCCACGCCCCAACAGTTCGGCCACTTCATCCAACGCACCAGAAGCCACCATTGCGGCAAAACGCCGGTCAATACGCTCTCTCAACCACGCCCTATCGGGCTCCAGAACAAATTTGAGCATCGGCAGCGACAAGGGCGGTTCAACAGGGTCTTGATGCCAGTCGGACAAGCCACGCCCGGTCGCCCGAAACACCTCAAGACCGCGCGCAATACGCTGAGGGTCATTCTCATGAACCTGAGCGGCCCAGCCTGCATCTACGTCCAATAGCAGCTTGTGGGCGGCAACCGGGCCTATTCTGTCGACTTCAGAGCGCACTTGGCTCCGAATTTCAGGGGGAATGGCAGGAACTTCCACAAAACCTTGCGTGAGCGCCCGGAAATAAAGCCCAGTCCCTCCCAGCACAATCGGGACCCTGCCTCTCGCTTGAATGTCAGTGATGGCTCGAACGGCTGCCTCAAGCCACTTGCCTGTCGAATAGACCTCAGCACCGGACACATGTCCATATAGGTGGTGGGGAAAGGCCGTCTCGTCTTCAGCCGGTGGGCGTGCCGTGACGATGGATAAATCCTCATAAACCTGCATGGAGTCCGCATTGACAATCTCTCCGCCCAACCTTGCGGCAAGCGCCAGGCCAAGAGCAGACTTGCCGCTGGCCGTCGGCCCTGCGATAAGAACCGCAAACGAGCCATCTTTTTGATCGTCCATCAGGCTCAACGAATTTTCCTCATCTTTTGGTCAACCATGTCTCAAATTCTTACTCTCATCGGCAACAAGAACACAGACCTTTCCGCCGATCTTGTTGATGCCGTCGCACAATCCTTGGAAATCACTACAGACCCGGTTTGGCTAAAACCGGGTCACGCCTGTGATTTCATGATTGAGACAGAGGATCGGGCGGCATCACTTGCCAATGCGCGAGCGGCACTGAATGGCGCTTTGATAGACGTTGTTGTACAGCCGATCCCGCACCGACGCAAAATGCTGCTGGTCGCCGATATGGATAGCACCATCATCGAGCAAGAGTGCATCGACGAATTAGCAGATGCGCTGGGGCTCCGGGCGGAAATCTCAGGCATTACAGAACGTGCCATGCGCGGTGAGTTGGAATTTGAGCCTGCTCTACGCGAACGTGTGGCCCTTCTCAAAGGTCTTGCGGAAAGCGAGCTACAGCGCGTCTACGATACACAGATCACTGAAACACCGGGCGGCCGCGCCCTTTGTGCCACCATGAGAAAGCACGGCGGCACTTGCGCGCTCGTATCAGGAGGTTTCACCTTCTTTACAGAACGCGTCGCAAAAGTCGTTGGTTTCTCATCAAACCAAGCCAACACCCTTTTGATCGAAAACGGAAAACTAACGGGTGAGGTCTCAAGCCCAATCCTGGGCCGCGAAGCAAAAGTTGCAGCCCTCAAAAAACTAACCACAGAGCTAAACCTTGATCCCGCACAATCTATGGCCGTAGGCGATGGCGCCAATGATCTTGGCATGATCGGAGAAGCCGGCCTCGGCGTCGCATTGCACGCAAAGCCAGTCGTTGCAGCTGCCGCTCCCGCTCAAATCAACCACGGTGACCTTACAGCCTTGCTCTACATCCAGGGCTACCGTGAAAACGAAATCGCCACCGCGCTCTAATGCGAGCGCGATGGCGAGTTTTGTAAGTCAGAAAATTAAGACGAAAGCGTTAGTCGTCTGCGCTGATCCGCACGGCCACAAAGCGAAGGTCGCCACCGCTTGCGAGCAACAAGAGAACAGACTTACGTCCTGATGCTTTTTCTTCTTCAACACGTTCAGATACATCGCTTGGGCTACGCACATCATTCTGCGCAACTTCCACAATCACATCGCCACGCCGAATACCCTTCTGCGCTGCAGCGCTTGCAGGGTCAATATACGTCACCAGTACGCCATCAACATCGGCTGGCACGTTATACTCATTGCGATTAGCCGTTGTGAGGCGGGAAAGGCCGAGACCAAGAACCTGAGCGGTCCCACTTTCGTCCTCCTTATTATCCTTGCCATCGGTGGCGTCGGCTGTTTCTGCCTCGTCCAAGCGCGCGATCTCAACGCTTAGTGCTTTTTCATTGCCAGCACGGATCACCAGAATGTCCACGGCCCGGCCAATTGTGGTTTCAGCAACCAGTTTTGGCAGGTCACGCATTTCGGAAACATCCTTGCCATCGAATACAATGATCACATCACCAGGCTCAATGCCTGCGTCCTGTGCCGGGCCCTCAGGATTAACGCCTGCAACCAGCGCGCCCTTAGGTTCGTCCATACCAAGACCTTCAGCAATCTCTTCCGTCACAGATTGAATGCGGACACCCAACCAACCCCGACGCGTCTCGCCAAACTCACGGAGCTGCTCAATCACCGCAACAGCCGTTGCCGCAGGAATGGAGAAACCAATGCCGATGGAACCACCGGAGGGAGAAATAATTGCGGTATTCACGCCAACCACTTCACCATTCATGTTGAAAAGCGGACCACCAGAGTTGCCTCGGTTGATCGACGCATCGGTTTGAATAAAATCATCATACGGTCCCGCATTAATGTCGCGATTGATCGCTGAAATGATGCCAGCCGTCACAGTGCCACCCAAACCGAATGGATTGCCAATGGCCATGACCCAATCACCAACACGGCTGTCGTTGGAATCACCAAATGGGACGAAAGGAAAATCGTCGCCTTCATGCTCAATTTTCAGGAGAGCCAGGTCAGTCTTGGCATCACGACCAATCAACTCAGCTGAGAGCGACTCACCGTCCGCAAAAATGACTTTAATCTCATCGGCGCCATCGATCACGTGGTTGTTGGTAACAACGTAGCCACTGGGATCAATAACAAATCCAGAACCCAGAGATTGAACCCGGCGCGGTGCGCCCTGGCGCCCTTGGCGTTCCAAAAAGTCTTCAAAGAAATCTTCAAACGGCGATCCTTCCGGCAAACTCGGAACCGACGGTTGACCGCCCTGACGACCGGTGACTGTCTGAGACGTCGAAATATTAACCACCGCCGGTGACAGTTTTTCCGCTAGATCAGCAAAACTGTCCGGTGCCCCACGGGCATAGGCAGGTGTGATGGTTATCGTTTGCAGCACAACGGCAGCCATCATCACCAGTGCAAGACCAGCAACAGCGCCGCGAACCTGCCCAAAAAGACGGTTCATTACAGTTTCAGCCCTCAGCTGCATCACACTCAACTCCTTTTTCATCCGTACAAATGCTCCAAAAATCAGTATAGGCGCAATGTGACAATCAATATTCTGCCTGAACATGCCCTGAATGGCGTTCAATCAGGGTTAACAAGAGCAAAATTTTATAAAGCCAAAACTTTCAAAAACGTGCCGCCCATCGGGTTTCGTTCTGATTGGCGAGTATTTTGGCGGAGATTGTGGGTTAAATGAGGCGAAGGGAGACGAACGCTCAACCACGCACCAACCATACGATCACAACACCGAGAGCGAGGGCTGTGAGGCCGGAGCGTCGGAGCACATCATCCGGTAACGTCTGCGCCAACGACATCATGCGCTTCAATGCACCAGGAAAGACCGCATAAACAAGCCCTTCCAAAACAAGAACGAGCCCGATAGCAACAATCAAATCAGACATATGCTACCGGGCCCTTATTCATTTCAACGAAATCGATTGCTTATCAATTTCGTCCGCTACGATCACCGAAATAGCGGAAGAAATCACCTTCCGGGCTGATGATCATCGTCGTCGTATCGCTACCCAAACCCTCTTCGTAGGCCAACATTGACCTGTAGAAAGAGAAGAATTCTGGATCACGCCCATAGGCATCGGCGAAAATTCCATTCCGCTTCGCATCACCCTCACCACGGATGGTGTCTGATTCTCTCTGCGCTTCAGCAAGAAGAACTGTCACATCGCGGTCAGCACGAGAACGAATACGCTGTGCTGTTTCAGCACCCTGCGCCCGAAGCTCAGCCGCTTCCCGCTCACGTTCCGTCTGCATACGACGGAAAACAGCTTGAGAGTTAGCCGCAGGCAAGTCAGCCCGGCGGATGCGAACATCAACAATTTCAACGCCCAAGTTGGCTGTCGCTGTATTGAAGTCATCCTTGATACGGATCATCAAGCCAGAACGATCATCACGCACCAACGTTTCCAGGCTTTCTTCACCCAGCACGTTACGAAGGGCTGACACAAAGACCGGACGCAACCGCGTCTCGGCTTGGCGAATATCACGCACTGCCTGATAGAACTTCAAGGGATCCACAATCTTGTACCGTGCAAAGGCATCAACAACGAGACGCTTTTGATCACCCGCGATGATTTCTTCCGCAGGCGAATCCAGGTTGAGAATACGTTTATCGAAATAAATCACATTCTGAATAAACGGAATTTTCCAATTGAGGCCTGGCTCTGTAATGGCGACACGTGGGTCACCAAACTGCAGCACCAATGCCTGTTCGGTCATCCGAACGGTGAAGAGTGTTGAGTAAGCCAACACGACGCTCGCGAGCACCAAGATGGCTGCTCCAAGTCCGATTGAACGGTTCATTAGCGTTGCCCTCCGTTTTGGCTGGCGTTACCCGGCGCAAGTTGATTGAGCGGAAGATAAGGAATGGCGCCATTCCCATTCTGGTCCATGAGAACTTTATTCATGCCACCAAGCACCCGTTCCATGGTTTCCAAATACATGCGTTCGCGCGTTACGCTTTTCGCTTCCTTATACTCATTGTAAATGGACAAGAAGCGCTGAGACTCACCTTGAGCCTGCGCAACCGTCTGTTCACGATAAGCACTCGCCGCCTGAATAAGCTTTTCAGACTCACCACGTGCCTGCGGCACAACGGTGTTGGCGTAGGATTCGGCTTCATTGCGAAGGCGTTCCTGGTCAGCACGCGCTGCCTGCACATCCCGGAAAGCATCAATAACCGCTGCGGGCGGGTCAACTTTCGCAAGCTTCACCTCAGTCACAGAAATACCAGCACCATAGCCATCCATAATTTCTTGCATACGGACTTGAACGGCAACCTGCGCCTGCAAGCGACCGGTCGTCTGCAACACTTGGAAAGCTGACTGGCCAACCACTTCACGCATCACACTCTCAGCAACCGCTTTCACAGTTTGCTCAGGGTTCTCCACATTGAAGAGGTAATTTGAGGCATCGCTGATTTTCCAAAAGACAGAAAAGTTGATGTCGACGATGTTTTCATCACCCGTCAGCATCTGACTTTCTTCTGGCACCGCAATGGAGGCGCCACTGGAACGCTCCCCAAGCCGCGTAGAAGAACGCATACCAATATTGATTTGGTTTACCTCCGTCACCGCTGGAGTGAGAACCGTTTCAATCGGATAGGGCAATTTAAAGTGCAGCCCAGGCGCCGTTGAATAAACATAGGCGCCAAAGCGCAAAACAACGCCCTGCTCATTTGTATTCACACGGTAAACTGAGCCATAGGCCAGAAAGCCCAGAACAAGAAGTGCCAGGATCAGCAGAATGCCGCGGTTATTACCGCCACCTGCCATCGTGCCACCGCCGCCGTTCCCGCCACCGGGAATAAAGCTCCGCAGACGTTCCTGACCCTTTCGGATCAGTTCTTCTAAATCAGGGGGCTGTTGTCCGCCACCTTGAGGGGGTTGT
>Ga0222662_1000661_pt1 | contig 24787 bp, 20 predicted proteins | sample AntAcemetagen600_FD_179821 | JGI IMG/M metagenome (GOLD analysis project Ga0222662, IMG submission 179821) | Saline water microbial communities from Ace Lake, Antarctica - #600 | ecosystem: Environmental > Aquatic > Non-marine Saline and Alkaline > Saline | place: Antarctica: Ace Lake... | reverse complement strand
GTCGTCATCATTCAGTACACCCTCACCAACGATGCTGGCGAGGTGCTCGACACCAGCGACGGCGGCGAAGCGCTCCCGTATCTGCACGGCGAGGGGAACATCGTGGACGGCCTCGAGGAGGCCCTGAACGGCAAGGCCATCGGCGACAAGCTCGAGGTGTCGGTGCCGCCCATCAAGGGCTACGGCGAGCGCCAGGACGGCCCTCCGCAGCCCGTGCCCCGCTCTGCCTTCCCCGAGGACATGGACATCGAGCCGGGCATGCAGTTCATGGTGGAGACCGACGAGGGCGTCGCGCCAGTCTGGATCGACCACGTCGCTGGCGACGAGGTGTTCCTGGACGGCAACCACCCGCTCGCGGGGACGACGCTGCACTTCGCGGTCGAGATCGTGGGCGTGCGTGACGCCACGGACGACGAGAAGGCGCATGGGCACCCCCATGGCATCGACGGAACCGGCGGGCACCACCACTGATCCGGCCGGGCCGGTCCCCGGACCGCGGCCCGCGCCAGTGATCCCCGGCGGCGATCTACGCGCGGCCGTCGTGGCTGCTCACGCGGCCTTGCGAGGCGGGCAGTCCCTCGAGTTTCCGAGTCCCGCGCCCAGCGCCGGGCGCATCGAGCGGGCCCATCACAGCGCGGTGGTCGGTCTCGGCCGCTCCCTGCGCGTGGAGGCGCCGGACCGGGTGAGCGCCCCGCGCCGCGCCCGACGGGGCAGCCCTGCGCCGGGACCGCGGCGCGTGCTGCAAGGCACCGCCATCGTCACCGGGGCAGGCGCGGGGATCGGACGGGCCCTCGCCTTGGCGCTGGCGGCTGAGGGCATGCAGGTGCTCGGCGTGGATCGAGACGCGGAGGCTGCGCGGTCCGTCGAGGCTGAGGCGACCGGCGATCTGCGCTGCCATATCGGCGATCTCTGCACGATGGATGCTCTCCCGGGGCAAGGCCCCATCGACCTGCTGGTCCACAACGCCGGGATCAGCTGCGTGGGCCGCTTTGCCCAGCAGGAGCTCCCCGATCTGCTCGCGGTGACCGCCCTCAACTTCGAGGCCCCGCTGCGCTTGACCGAAGCGGCGCTCGCCGATGGGCGCCTGGGCAGCGTGGTGTTCGTCAGCTCGCTCTCGCACCAGGTCGGCTACCCCGGCGCCGCGGTCTACGCCGCCACCAAGGACGGTCTCGTGGGCTACGCCGACGCGTTACGAAGCGAGCGCTCGGCAGACAACACCCAGGTGTTGACCGTCTTCCCAGGCCCCACCCGCACCGAGCACGCCCGCCGCTACGCGCCCCAGGGCGCGAGCGAGGACCGGCGCATGCCGCCGGAAGAGGTCGCCGCCGCCATCGTCATCGCCCTGCAGCGCGGCGAGGCCGAGCTGATCCCAGGAGGCGGCAACCGCGCCCTCGCCTGGCTCGGTACCCGCTCCCCACGGCTCGGTGAGTGGCTCATGGAGCGCGCCATCCTGCGCAAGCTCGACGCAGCGAGCCCATGACCCGCGCGCTTGTGCTCCTCGCCCTGCTGCTCGCGGCCCCGGCCGTCGCCGCGCCGGCGAGCCCTGGCGTGGGGCTGGGGCTGTTCGCATCCGACCCCGAGTGGGACTACGGCCCTCTCATCCAGGAGATCGCGCAGCTCGGCGTGGACGGGGTGCTCGTGGTGGTGCCCTGGTACCAGGAGACCGTACACAGCACGCTCATTCGCCCCTTGCCGGGCTCATCGCCGTCGCTGGACACCGTCAAGCGCACCATGCGGCAGCTCAGCGAAGCGGGCCTCGCAGTCAGCCTCATGCCCATCGTGCTGCTCGAGACCCAGGAGAACCCGAAGCAGTGGCGCGGGGTGATCGAGCCCCAGCACCTGGGACGGCCCGACACGGCGCGATGGTTCGCCAGCTACCGGGACTTCGTGCTCGCCCACGCGGTGCTGGCGGGGCAGGTCGGCGCGCAGCGATTTCTCGTCGGCAGCGAGCTGCTGTCCCTGGAGGAAGAGCGGCCGCGATGGATGGAGCTCATCGGTGGAGTCCGGGCGGTGTTCAAGGGGCAGCTCGGCTACTCGGCCAACTGGGACCGGTACGACCAGGTCACGTTTTGGGATGCGCTCGATTTTGTCGGGGTGAACGGGTACTTCCGCCTGGCACGGGACGGCGCGCAGCCCAGCGAGGACGCGCTGGTGCGCAGCTGGGAGAAGCACCTCGTGGCGCTGCAGACCCTGCGGGACGCCGTGGGTCTGCCGCTGCTCATGACCGAAGTGGGCTACAGCAGCCGGGTGACCGCGGCCGCGAAGCCCTGGTGCGCGTGCCCCACAGAGGAACGGGACCACGACCTCCAAGCCCGGCTGTACGGGGCGTTTCTGCGGGTGGCCCTCGCCGAGGAGCTCGACACCCCGGTGCCGTTTGACGCCTGGTTCCTGTGGAACTGGTTCGGCTTCGGAGGACCGAACGACGGCACGTTCACGCCCCGGGGCAAGCCCGCCGAGACCCTCTTGAGGAGCGCGCTGCAGAGCCGTCGCTGACCTCTTTGTCCCGCATCAACCTCAGGGGCAGACGCGGATGATGTCCACGCCGCTGGGGCCGCTGGCCGCCTCCAGAGGCTGCACGTCCACAAAACAGCTCTGCATCCCCGCCCCGGTGAAGGTCAGCCGCGTGAAGCCGTAGCGCGGAGCCCCGGCGCCCTGGTCGCCGCCTGCGGTCCCCGAGATGATCTGGTGCACCTCGCCGGGCCCCACCGCGATGCGCGGCATCTCCTCCCAGGAGTGGTAGTGCCCGCTGATGTACATGTCCGCTTCGTTGCGGACCATCTCGGTGAGCATGTACCAGGCGGCGTCCTCGTCTCCCCAGCCGTTGCCGGTGCGCCCAGGCCACGCGGGATAGTGCCCACCGACCACGAGGAAGTCGTAGTCGGGCCGCGCGAACAAGCTGGGGATGCGGGCCTGCACCGAGGCGGCCAGATCGCCGGTGCCCGTGTCCATGAGCGCCAGTCGCGCGCTGCACACTCCCTGGGCGTAGGTGCCTGCACCGAAGATGCGGTTGTACAGCGCGAGCTCGTCGCCGTGCACGTCGTGGTTGCCGGGCACCACCGACACCGGCACGGGCGAGCGCTCCAGCACGCTCAGCACATGGGTGAGCTCGTCTTCCACCGGGTCCTCCGCGAGGTCGCCCAGCAACACAAACCCCATCAGCGGCTGGCCCGCCGCCGCAGCAGACGTCGCCTCGGTGCCCATCTCCAGGAGCACCTGCTCGAGCTGGTCGGGGTTGGTCTGCACATCGCCGGCCACCGCCAGCCGGAACTCGCTGCCGCAGGGCCGGCTGCCGCGCACGAACACCGGCGCTCCACCCAGGGGGACCACCACGTCGCGACGCAGGCCGTCGGCGACGCTGTCGAGGGGAGCCTCCGCGCCGGGCGGCCCCGCCACGAGGGCGGCGTCGGCGCCCACGTTGTGCAGCACCACCGCGAGCTCGGTCAGGCCGCTGTCGCCGGGATCCACGCTGATCGCGAAGTCCACCAGAGTCGAGGGGCGGGCGTGCACCGCGCCGTCCTCCACCCAGAACACGCCCAGCGCATCCCAGCGATCCGCCGTGCTCGCCGCGGGATCCTGGAAGCGCAGGGTCACCCCATCGACCACCGTCTGGGCCACGGTGTGCTCCGCCGCGACGCGACACTCCGCGGGGCTGAAGTCTCCGTAGGCGCACGTCGAGCAGCCCATGCTCGGGGCGAGCAGACACAGCGTCGCCAGTACGCTCAGGCTGGTGACGACCCTCATCCGCGACTCCCTCCCAAGGCGGGCGTCACCACGCCGAACTCGACGAAGGGGCCGCCCCCGCTGCCCACCCGTGCGCCTGCGGTGAGCTGCAACGCGACCGGCGCGCCGCGCTTGCGAAAGCGCAGGTCGGTGGAGATCTCAAACGGGCCGAAGTACCCGATGATGGCGCCCAGATCGAAGCGCTGACCGTCGAGGTTGCTGTGCACGTAGCCCACGTTGATGCGCGAGGTGACGGCGACCTCACCCTGCCCTTGTCGCACCACGGGCACATCGAGCTGCCACCACGCCTCGCCGTGGAACGCCATGAGCGGCGTGGAGCCGAACTGCAGATCTCCGCCGGGGTCGGTGTAGCCGAGCCAGTCCATGCGCGGACCCAGGTAGACGGTGAAGCGCTGGCGCGGCGTCACGTGCCACCGCACGCCCAGCGTCGCGGGGTACAGCGCGTGGTGCTCGACCACCTGTCGATCCGCTCCCGGGTGCAGCGTGCGGCGCCGAAGCTCCCACATGGGTCGCCACCGCAGCTCCACGGGCCCCGCGAGGCCCGGCTTCTTCTTGATGATGGGGTACGGCAGGGCAAAGGCGAGCTCAGCGCCGCCGCTGACCTTGTGCCGCTGCGTGCGCAGGGGAGGCGCGGCGATGCCCGGCACCGGATGGGTGTGCGCGTCGGCCCCGAGGCGGGCGGCGAAGCCGAAGTGCGGGTTCAGCGTGACGTGGGGGCTCAGGTTGATCTGCGGGTCGATCCGCCCCCCGAGCACGTAGCGATCCACCTGAGATGAGCCCTCGGGGAGCAGGCTCAAGCGCAGGGTGGGTCTCTGCACCCGGTCCCGCACCGGCACCGCCGGACGCGGCGTCACCAGATCCGCGATGAGGCCGATCAGCGCACCGCTGAGGCCGACGAGACCCGCGCCCACGATCACGCCCTCGGGATCGCCGGCGTCCATGGAGTCGCCTAGCCCGAGGAAGATGAGCGCGCCTGCGCCGAAGGCTGTGCCCGACATTCCCGCGAGCAGCAGTCGGGAACCAGCCGGGCGGGTGATCGGCGGGTCCGGCGCGGGCTCCGGCTGCTCCTTGTGCGCCGGAGGCGCGCCAACGGACTGCTGCGCCTGCGCGGGGAGCGCGAGAGCCAGGCCCGTGATGAGGGCCAGGGTGCGAGAGATGCTCAGAGCCGCTCCAGCGCCTGCTTGAGCCGCTTCTGGTCGCCCTGAGCCTGGCTCTTCACCTTGCCGCCCGCGAGCTTGTCGCCGAAGCGTCCCAAGACCCCGCCCAGATCGACCTCGACCCGCGTCTCAATGCGCGTAGTCGTGGGGCTCGGCGCCGAGAACATCGTCGTCACCGTGTTCGTGGCCGGCCCTCCTCGCGCCTTCTCTACGACCAGCGCGTCCTGCTCGAACTCCACCAGCGTCGTGCGCATCTCCTGGGTCATGCCCAGCGCCTTGCGATGCACGGTGTAGCGGCTGCCCTTGCCCACCGGGCCGCCCTCCCAGTCCACCTTGCTGATGCCCGATTGCCACGCCGGGATGTTGAGGGGGTCGCTCCACCAGGCGAAGACATCCGCAAGCGGGCGCGCGATCTCGAGACTCAGTTCGAAGGTGATCATTGGGCGCAGCCTAATTCGGCTGGGCTCTCAGAGCGAGCGAGCGAGCGCGTTGCCGCGATGGAGGGGTACCCTGCGCCCAGAGGAGTGCCCTTGCCCACATCCCGTCGGAGCGCAGCGCTGGCGCGCGCCCTCAAGTTCCTCTCCCCCGTCGACGCCGACGAGGAGCGCGATCGCGCGTGGGGCCAGAGCATCGACGACCTGGATCGCCCCTCGCTCATGAGGATGATCTCTCGCATGGACCCGCTGTTCAACGAGCGGGGGCCGTACCCCATCGAGGTGGTCGGCCTGGACTCCCTGCCTCCGCCGCCGACGCTGCTGGTGTCCAATCACTCGGGTGGGCTGCTCATCCCGGACGCCTGGGGCCTCGGCTGGGCCTGGTACCGCGGCATGGGACTCGATCGCCCCCTGCACGGGATGGCGCACGAGCTGATGTTCAAGGTGCGCGGCACGGGCGAGCCCATGGCAAAGCTCGGTGCCCTGCGGGCCGGTCCGAAGGTGGGGATCGAGGCCTTGCGCGACTGGAAGCGCGACATCGCGGTGATGCCCGGCGGCGATCGGGACGTGTTTCGGCCGTATCGAGACCGCTTCCAGGTCAGCTTCGCCGGCCGCAAGGGCTACGCGAAGCTCGCGCTCAAGGCGGGCGTGCCCATCGTGCCCGTCGCCCACTCCGGCGCCCACGCCACGCTCATCGTGCTCGCGCGGGGAGCGCGCATCGCCCGCATCACCGGCATCAACCGCGCCGTCAGCGCCGAGAGCTTCCCCATCTCGCTGACCTTCCCCTGGGGCCTCACGCTGGGCCCCATCCCCAACGTGCCCGTGCCGGCGCGGTTCCGGTACCGGTTTGGCCAGGCCGTGCAGCTGGAGGACGTGCCGATCGCCGAGCCCAGCCAGGCGCAGATCGACGAGCTGGACCGTCGGGTGCGCGCCGCGATGCAAGCGCAGCTGGACCTGCTTCGCGTAGAGACCCCGGGCATGCTCGAGCGGCTTCGCTACGGTCTGCGCTCATGAACCAGCTCCGCCCCCTGCTCGGTGCCCTTGCCGTGATCGCCGCCCTTCTCACCGCGGGGTGCGATCTCTGCTGGCCCCGCGGAGGCGAGCTCGCGCGCTGCCTGAGCGACGACGACGACGCAGCTGACGACGACGACTCGGGCGACGACGACGACTCGGGCGACGACGACGACGCAGCCGACGATGACGACGCCACCGCGCCCCGGCCGCCCTGCGAGCACGGCGAGATCGTGCCGGGGATCCCGTTCACGAGCGACATCGGCGACGGACCCCAGGCCGAGACCTACGACTTCGTCTGCGTCCACGGCGACAGTTTCTTCATGGGCTACGACAACGATGACCCGGCGTGGGAGGAGGGCTCCGAGCGACACGAGGTCACCCTGACCCGCGTGTACCTGCTCGGGCAGTGGGAGGTCCCCCAGGCACTGTGGACCGAGATCATCGGCAGCAACCCGTCGGAGTGCTTCGAGCCCGAGGGCTGCACGGATCTCTCGCCGGTCAATCGCGTGTCGTGGCAGGCGTCCCGGGACTTCGCCGACGCCTTGAGCGCGCTCGAGGGATTCCAGCGCGCGTCCACCGACCTGGGCGGCATCCAGTCGCAGGATCTTGACCGAGACGGATACCGGCTCCCCACCGAAGCCGAGTGGGAGTTCGCGGCCCAGGCCGGGCAAGAGACGGTGTACTCAGGCAGCAACGACGTCGACGAGGTCGCCTGGTGCGACGCGTTCACCGATGTCTACCCAAAGCCGGTCGGGCTCAAGGACGCCAACGCCTGGGGCTTTCACGACATGAGCGGCAACATCAACGAGTGGTGCTTCGACGGCTGGGGCCCCTACGACCTCGAGCCGCAGACCGACCCCATCGGCGCGAGCAACCAGAACTTCCGGGTGCGCCGAGGCGGCACGTTCGACTACCAGTGCGATCTCACGCGAGTGCGCGAGCGCAGCTTCGACACGCCCACCAGCGGCTACAACAAGGGCCTGCGGCTCGCTCGCACCGTGTTCGTGCCCACGAAGTAGCCATTAGGCGCAGGCGGCCCGTAGCGCGTGCCCGATGGGCGCCATGCGCATCACCAGATCGGCGGGGTTCTTGTTGCCGTTGGTGACGATCCCCACCGCGAGCCCGGTCTTGTGGTCGGCGAAGCCCAGCGTGCAGAACGCGCCCGCGTGGCCAAACGCGCTCTGGGTCTTCCACCAGCCGTACAGCGATGGGGCCAGGGTTCCCAGGAAGAAGCCCCGGCCCAGGGCGATGGGCGCCGAGTTCGTGCGGTCCCAGCCCATCACGTGACGCGTCGTGTAGCGCCGCACGACATCGAGCCCGAGCACCCGCTCACCGGACGCCGCCACGCCCCCGTTCACCAGCATCCCGTAGAAGCCCGCCAGGGTCGCCGCGTCGGTCACGAGCCCCGCGCCGGGGATGAACGCAGTGGCGAGCTCGGGTCGGGTCGCGACATCCTCGAACATCTTTGCCGCTTGCAGACCCGCGATCAGCCCATCGGCGTTCCCCAGCCAGTAGGGCCGCGCCACGCCGTCGATGGCCTCCGCAGGCGCGCCGAACCGCAGCCGCGGCAGTCCACAAGGCCCCGAGAGCTCACGCTCGAGCCACTGAGGAAAGGGCTCGCCAGTCACCTGCTGCGCGACCTCTGCCAGCAGCCACCCGTATTCGAGCGGGTGGTAGGCGAGCGTGCCGCGCTTGTGGGTCGGGCGGGCGTTGATCATCGCCGAGCGCACCTTGTCCCAGTCCGGCCAGTCATCGAGACGACCGCAGAAGTCCCGCATGAGGATCCCGCCGCGGTGAGTCAGCACATCGAGGATCGTGATCCTTCGCTTGTCCTTGTCGCCAGGCTCAGCGAAGTCTGGGAAGTGTTCGACGATCCGATCCTCCACCCGCAAGAGACCGCGGTGCTCCAGCATCGCGATCGCGATGGCCAGCACCGCCTTTCCTGCCGAGAAGCAAGGGAACAGCGTCGTCGTGGAGACCGGAAGCTCCGGGGTCTGGGCGTCGGCGCGCCGGGCCAGCCCCACCGCCTCGTCCACGACGAGCTTGCCGTGGCGGCGGACGGCGAGCTGTCCTCCAGGGAAGCGTCCGCTGCGCTGCTGCGCCCGGAATTGCTCGATCACAGCCAAAACGCGCTCGGCGTTCATGCCAACGAGGGGGGGGTCGACGGGAATTTCGTGCGGGAACATGGTCGCACCCTACTTTCTTGGTCTTCGGCCTTGGCGACGATCCGCAGCCGTGGCAGATAGTTGAGAACCCCGGTCGCCAACGACCACTAAGGAGCAACTTCGATGCGTCTTACAAAGAAGACGCGCCTCGGCGAACTTCTCGAGGCGTATCCAGAATCGCTCAGTGTCTTCCAGGACAACGACATCGAACTCGAGGACGTGGGTCCCGAGGCAACGCTGGCGGTGCTCGCCCGGAAGAACGAAGTAGACATCGATGATCTCCTCGCCGAGCTTCGCGAGGAGATCGACGGCGACGACGACGATGACGACGGCTTCGGTTTCGTCGCGGACGACGACGACGACGATGATGACGACTACGACGACGATGACCTCGAAGACGACGACGACGATGACCTCGAAGACGACCTCGACGATGATCTCGATGACGACCTCGGCGACGACGATGACCTCGGCGACGACGGCGACGACCTCGAAGACGAAGACGAAGACTATTAGAGCGTCTTGAGGAACGCGATGATGTCGGCTTTGTCGGCCGCGTCGAACACCGGCTGGCCAGCCTCGGTGAGCCAGGCGTCATGACCCGCGTTGGACATGCCCGGCCCTGCGGCCCGGTAGGTCGCGTCGGGTTCGATGTCCCACGACGGCGGCACGGCATCGCCGATCGGGTAGCCCACACAGTCCGCGTCAAAGTCGAGCGCTGACTCAGACGGGCCCTGCACAAACTCGGTGGGCCGGTCGGCGGCGACCTCCAGCAGCGCGCACAGCGTGGGCACCGCGTTGTTGTGCAGGTACGGGTAGCGCGCCCAGATGCCCACGAGCGGCGGCGGCACATAGCCGTCCTGGGGCTCCACGACCGTCGCGATCGCCTCGCTGATGGCGAGCCCGTTCAGCGCATCGGCGAAGTGCGGCATGCCCTGTGCCCGCTGTGGATCCGTCCCGACGTCCCGCACCACGGTGCGCTCGGGGTAGCGCACCGCGACCGTGGCGAGCAGCTCGGTGGACGATCGGGCCCCGGCGTCCTCTGCGTTCCACCCCTTGTCATAGCTGCCGTGGCACTCGGCACAGGTGCCGTCGAACAGCACCCGTCCACGCTCTGCGCTCGCGAGATCGATGGAGTCCGCGCCGAAGTAGTCGGTCCAGCGCGGCGCCTCGCTCGCGAACACTGCGGCCGTCAGGGCCCGCACCGCGTCGTCGTTGTCATCCAGCCAGCTCTCGAGATCTGGCAGGTCGGTGCCCCGACCCAGCTCGTTCCACAGGAAGTTCGTGTGCACGGGGTTGCCGCTGACGATCGAGCCATCGCTGAGCCAGCGAGTCTTGTACTTCATCGTCCAGAACGGCATCGGCTTGCTGTCGGCCACAAACGTGGCCAGGGCGTTCTCGCGGGGCGCTCCCTCGCTCTGCCAGCCGCGGGTCGCCCACGGATCGTCAGCCCGGCGCGACAAGCTCAGCGCCACCTGGGCGAGCGAGGTATCCAGGCCCAGCGCCTCGGGGACCTTGTTGCCCACGGCCGGCAAGCGCTGCGCTGCCCGCTCCAGCATCGCGACCTCGCCCTCGGTGGCGTCCCCGAGCGTCACCAGGAACGCCGGATCGGCGACCGCGACCACGTCCTTGCCGAAGTCGAAGAAGGCGTTGGCCCGCGACTGCCGATTGGCCAGTCCGACCACCGTGCGGCCCAGCAGGCGCCCGCTGTGGCACGACAAGCACGAGAACGTCAGGCCCTCACCCCACTCGGTGTCCACAAAGCTGACGCCCATTCGGTCGTCGGGGCCGAAGCCCGGCGGGTAGGGCGCGTAGTACGGGCCCGTGGCCGAGGGCTCATTGAAGAGCGGCGCGCCGACCCAGGCATACAGGGCATCCATGGACTCAAAGCCGACAAAGTTGCGCGCCAGCTCGCGGCCCGTCTGCACCGTCGTCACCTCGCTGTCCTCTTCGAGGATGACCCGCAGCGGGTTGTGGGGGATGTAGACGCCCGAGATGTCCACCGGCCAGGACGCCGCCAGTAGAAGGCCCCGCTCGACCATCGCGGCGAGCTCGTCGTCCGGAAGCCCGTAGATGTTCGCCCGGTGGCCCTCGGCCGGGAGCACGGCGTCACGGCTCCAGTCGGGACCCACGGGGGCACACTTGCCGCCCACGCTGGCCTCACCGTCCGGACACGGGATGGCACAGCCGGTGAGAAGACAGAGGAGCACAGGGACTGCGAGCCGTTGCATGGGCGCATTCTGGCAGCGTCTGCATGGAGAAGCGCGAGATGGTGCCGTTGACAAGTTCGTGGGACGTCTTAGGACTGCGCGCGTGTTCGGCTCCCACCGGCGGCCGAGCCACCCACACCGGCTATGGAGGAACCTGATGATCGAGGCCCAGTCTCTGGGGAAGAGCTACGGAGCGTTTGAAGCTCTTGCGGATGTCTCATTCACCATCGGAACCGGCGAGGTTGTCGGTCTACTCGGCCCCAACGGCGCCGGCAAGACCACGCTCATCCGCATCCTGACCGGCTTCTTCGAGCCGAGCGCCGGCACGGTCACCATCGACGGCATCGACGTGGAGGCAGACCCGCTCGCGGCGCGCAGCACCATCGGCTACTTGCCCGAGTCCACTCCGCTGTACCCGGAGATGCTGGTGCAGGAATACCTGCAGATGATGGCCGCGTTTCGCGAAGTCACGCCGAGCAGCCAGCGCGCGCTCATCAGCGAGGCGGTCTGGGCCACGGGCCTGGAAGAGCGGCTGACCAGCCCCATCGCCCAGCTGAGCAAGGGCTTCCGCCAGCGCGTCGGCATCGCCCAGGCCATCCTGCACAAGCCAAAGCTGCTCATCCTCGACGAGCCCACCTCGGGCCTCGACCCCACCCAGGTGGACCAGGTCCGCGCGCTGATCCAGCGCCTCTCCAAGACCACCACCGTGCTCTTCTCCACCCACATCCTGACGGAGGTGGAGCAGGTCTGTGACCGCGCCATCGTGCTGCTCGGGGGCCGGGTCCGCGCAGACGCGCGACTGGACGATCTGCGAGGCGCCTCGGGCGTCGTCGTCGGGGTCGATGCCCAGAGCGCCACCGCGAGCGACGTGCAGAGCCGCCTGGCCAACCTGCCCGGCGTGACCTCGGTGCGGCCCGCCGAGGGACGGGATGGCGAGCACACGTTCGCCATCGGCGGCGGCGCGGAGCTCTCCCGCGCGGTCTTTCACGTCGCGAAGGACGCCGGATGGGAGCTCGCGGAGCTGCGCCCAGTGGTGCGCGATCTGGACACGGTGTTCCGCGATCTGGTGCGCCAGTACGCGGCCGCCGAGGAGGTGGCGGCATGACCACTGCACGACACATCGCCACCAAGGAGCTGCGCGCCTACTTCCTCTCGCCGGTGGCGCTGATCTTCGTGGCCAGCTTCCTGCTCGCCTCGCTCTTCAGCTTCTTCTGGGTCGAGGGCTTCTTCGTGCGCGGCGTGGCCGACATCCGCCCGCTGTTCACGTGGCTCCCGGTGCTGCTCGCCTTCCTGGTGCCCGCTCTGGGCATGCGCCTGTGGGCTGAGGAGGAGCGCACCGGCACCATGGAGATGCTGGGCACCCTGCCCCTGACCACGTGGTCGGCGGTGAGCGGCAAGTTCGTCTCCGGGCTCGCGCTCGTGGGCGTGGCCCTGGCCCTGACCCTGCCGGTGCCGATCACGGTGTCGATGCTCGGAGATCTCGACTGGGGGCCCGTGTGGGGCGGCTACCTGGCGACGCTCCTGCTCGCGGGCGCCTACCTCGCGATCACCCTGTGCATCTCGGCGGTGACCGCGAACCAGCTCGTCGCGTTGGTGTTCGGTTCGCTGACCTGCGGGATGCTCTACCTCGTGGGCTCCGACACCGTCACCGGCTTCTTTGGCGGCTCGGTGGCCGAGGTGCTGCGGGGGATCGGCGCTGGCGCGCGCTTCGACAGCATCCAGCGCGGGGTGCTCGATCTGCGCGATCTCATCTACTACGTCGGCCTCATCGGCTTCTTCTTGGCGTTCAACGTGCTCCTGCTGGAGATGCGGCGCTGGTCGGGCAGCGACAAGGGCGCCGCGGGCCGTCGCAACGCCAGCCTCGCCGTGCTCCTGATCGGGGCCAACGTGGTGGCGCTGAACGTGGTGATGGCTCCGGTGCGCGGCCTGCGCATCGATCTCACCGAGAACAACGAGTACTCGATCTCCCCGGTGACAAAGGATCTCTTGTCCGGTCTCGACGAGCCGCTGCTGCTGCGCGGCTACCTGTCGGACAAGACCCATCCCCTGCTGTCGCCGCTGGTGCCTCGGGTGCGCGACATGCTCCTTGAGTACGGCGCGATCTCGGACAACGTGCGCGTGGAGATCGTGGACCCCACCACCGACGAGGAGGCCGAGGCCGAGGCCGGCGAGCTGTGGGGGATCCGCTCGGTGCCCTTCCAGTTCAGCGACCGGCACGAGGCCAGCGTCGTGAACTCCTTCTTCCACGTGCTCATCACCTATGGCGACCAGCACGAGGTCCTCGGCTTTGACGAGCTGATCGAGGTGAACGCCAACGGCATGGATGTGGACGTGCGACTGCGCAACCTCGAGTACGACCTGACCCGGGCGGTGCAGAAGACGGTCTACGGCTTCCAGAGCCTCGAGTCCGTGTTCGCGCGCTTGCCCGCGTCCGCCAGCTTCACGCTCTACGCCTCGGACGCAGCCGCCCTGCCCCAGGGCTTTGGCGAAGTGCCTGAGACCATCGCCGCGGTGGCGAACAAGCTGGCGTCGCGGTCCAGCGGCAAGTTCACGTTCACCCGCATCAACCCGGACGATCCGAGCTCCGGCGTGACCCGCGAGGCCCTGGCGACCCAGGGGATCCAGCCGCTGTCGGCCTCGCTGTTCGGCGGGGAGACGTTCTTTCTGCACATGGTGCTGACCGTGGGCGACCGGGTGGAGCAGCTGCTGCCATCGGGTGAGAACACCGAAGCGGAGCTGGAGGAGTCCATCATCGCCTCGCTCAAGCGCGGAGGCCCGGGCTCGCTCAAGACCGTGGGCCTGGCCATCGGCGGCGTGAAGGAGGCTCCGCCCCAGCCCCAGTTCCCGGGCCAGCCCCCGCCGCCCGCGCCGCCGAGCGCCCTGCCCTACGGCACGCTCCAGCAGATGCTCGGCGAGAGCTACGCGACCGAGACCGTGGATCTCATGACCGGCGTCATCCCGAGCAGCGTGGATGTGCTCGTGGTGCTCGATCCCCGCCAGCTCAACGACGGCGCGCGCTGGGCGCTCGACCAGTTCTTGATGCGCGGCGGCAGCGTGATCGTGGCCGCCGGCGGGCGGGTGCTCGATCTGGCGGCGCTGCAGACCGGGCTCGCGCTCAAGGACGTGGACACCGGGCTCGATGACTGGCTGGCCCATCACGGCATCAAGGTGGGCAGCGAGGTCGTGCTCGACATGCAGAACGCCACCTTCCCCATCCCCACCACCCGCAACGTGGGCGGCTTCCAGATGCGGCAGATGCAGATGCTGCCGTACCCCGCCTTCCCCGATGTGCGGCCGGACGGCATGAACGCCGACCACCCTGCGATGGCGGGACTGCCCGGCACGGTCATGCACTGGTCGAGCACGGTGGACCTCGTCGACGCCGAAGGCGACGTGCAGGCGGACAGCGCGTCGAGCGCGATGCCGAAGCGCGAGGTGCTGCTCTCTACGTCCGAGGAGAGCTGGCTGCTGGATGTGTTCTCGGCTCAGCCCGACTTCGACACCTACGGCGAGCTGGGCTGGCAGCTCGGTCCCGAGCGCGCGCAGCACTCCCTCGGCGTCTCGGCGATGGGCCCGTTCACGTCGTACTGGGCGGGCAAGTCCCCGCCGCAGCTGGGCGGAGGCGACGCAGCGAGCCTGTCGGGCGGGCTCATCGAGAGCTCCCCCGAGCGGTCTCGGCTGGTGGTGCTGGGCTCGGCGAACTTCGTCTCAGACCCCGCAGTGGAGATCAGCCGCAGCGTGTCGGATGCGTGGCTGAACAACATGCAGCTCATCAGCAACCTCATCGACTGGTCGCTGGAAGACGTGGAGCTGCTGTCCATCCGAGGCCGAGGCCAGCAGGCGCGCATCCTCATCCCCACCGAGGTCGGCAGCCGCAAGACCTACGAGATGATCAACTACGCCTTTGCCCTGCTCGCGGTGCTCGGCATGGGCATGTTCACGCGAGGACGCAGGGAGCGGGTGCAGCCCATGGAGCTGGATCCGCGGCCTGCCTCGCACACCGAGAAGGGAGCGGCGTGATGTCCCGGAACAACACAATCTTGCTGGTGGCGCTGCTGATCCAGATCGCTCTGATCGGATTCCAGCAGGTCGGTCCCAGCGACGCCTCGTCGAGCGTGGAGCGCGGGATGTTGCTCGGCGAGCTCGCCACCGACGGCGTGAACCGCCTGGTGCTCGAAGAACCAAAGGGCGAGCAGCCCCGGGTCACGCTCGTGCGCGGCGCGGACGGCTGGACCGTGGCCGAGCGCTGGGACCACCCCGCCGATGGCGACAAGGTGGACGAGCTGCTGCGCGAGCTGGCGGCGCTGGAGATCGCCGACGTCGTCTCGACGACGGGGCTGCACGCGGTGGACCTCGGCGTGGGCGACGACGAGTTCACCAAGCGCGTCACCATCGGCACCGCGAGCGGCGACAAGGTGTTGATGCTGGGCACGTCCGGGCGGGGCAACTCCACCCACGCGCGCCTCGCGGGCAGCGATGAGATCGTCGCAGTGCGCAACTTCAGCACCTGGCGGGTGAATCCTCGACCCGATGGCTGGGTGCAGCGCACCGTCGTCGATCTGGACGCGGGCAGCGTGGCGCAGATGGTGCTGGAGATGCCGGAGCAGACCCTTACGTTTACGCGCAGCGACGGCGAGGTCGAGGGCACCGCGGCGTGGCTGCTCAGCGACGGCGAGCGCTCCGCCGGAGTGGACGCCGAGGTCGTGGATCCCCTGCTGGCCAAGGCCGTCAAGGTCACCGCGAGCAAGGTGCTGGGCGAGAGCTCCCCCATCGCGGAGCCCTTGCTGACCGTCGCGCTGAGCACCGCCGACGGCGTGACGCGCTACATGCTCGGCCGCGGCGCCGACGACGAGACGTTCGAGCTGGCGGTGGACGGCTCAGGCCACCAGCTCCAGATCGGCAAGTGGGCGGTGGGCGCGCTACTCGAGGCCGACTTCGAGGCGCTGGCGCCGGCCGAAGAGCCCCCCGAACAAGAGTAGGAGCGCGGCTCCGCCCCCGCCGCAGCCGGAGCCTTCCTCGTCCACCGGGGCGGGCTCCGGCGGCGCGGTGGCCTCGAACGTGACCCAGTCGGACCAGGCGCCGAGCCCCCACGCGTCTCGGGCGGCGACGCGGGCCTGATACGTGCCCGTGTCCCAGCGCAGCCCACGCATCCGCCACTCCGGGGCGCGCAGCCCGCTGCGCAGCGAGCTCTCGCTCTCCTCGGCGCTGTCGTCGTCTCCCGCGCTCCAGGCAAGCTCCACGGCGTAGGTCAGGGCGTCCCCATCGGGGTCCTGCACCGCCGACCACCGCAGCGGCGCGCCGATCTCCACCGTACCGCCGTCGACCGGAGACTCGAACTGCGGCGCGGGAGGGGCTTCGTTGGCCACCGCCGCCACCGCCGCGCCGGCGTTGATCCGCCCGCAGCCGTAATACGGCGACCAGCCCAGCGGATCGTAGGTCGCAAACCCCGGGTCGATCTTGTCCGCCGTGGCGCACAGCACCTCTCGGACCGTCTCCTCGGGCAGCCGCGGATTGGCGGCCAGCATCAGCGCCACCGTGCCGGACACGATGGGCGCGGCGCCGGACGTGCCTCCCATGGAGCCGGTGTACTCCTGGTTGTCGCCGGCCCCGTTGTGGCCCGCATCGCCGGTCAGATCCGTGGTCCACAGCCCGCGGCGCCCGTTGCCCTCGGACGGCGCGCCGATGTCCACATGCGCGCCCCACACTGAGTAGCTCGACTTGATGTCCCGGTCGTCCACGGCGGCGACCCCGATGACGCCGATGTTGTCGCGCAGCATGGGGTAGTTGTTCTGCTCGCAGCCGGAGTTGCCGGCGGAGAACACGATGACCGTGCCCAGCCCGCCGCGCCCCTCGATGCGCGCGTACTCCATGGCCTCGTTGAGCGCGGGCAGGTCCGGCAGCGGGTCGCAGGGCTCATCGGGGCTGAACGCCCAGCTGTTGTTGATGACGCCAGCGCCGGCGTCCACCGCGCGCACGAAGCTGTCGTACATGCCCCCCTGGCTCACCCCCCCGCCGATGGCCCGCACCGCGAAGATCTGCGCGCCGTAGGCGACCCCCGCCACCCCAATCCCGTTGTTCCCGACCGCGGCTGCGAGCCCGGCGACGTTGGTGCCGTGGGACGACGAGTCGGCTCCGGTGTTGGGGTTGGGGTCCTCGTCTTCATCGATGGCGTCCCACCCCAGAGGCAGCACGTTCAGGTCGGGGTGCGCGGTCTCCACCCCGCTGTCGATGACGCCGATGATCTGGCCCGTGCCGTCGGTGTACTGCCAGGCCTCCTCCACGCCGATGTCGGCACCGGGCAGCGCGCCTGGGTTCTGACCGGTGTTCTCCAGGTGCCACTGCTCGCTGAGGTAGGTGTCGTCGAGGCTCAGGGCGTGAAGCTCGGTGGGCAGGATGCGGTCGGCGAACGCCCAGCTCACCCCGGGCAGTCGCTCCAGCTCGCTGGCCACCGTGGCGGGATCCGATGCGGCGTCGAGCTGCAGGGAGTAGACCGGCCAGGTGCCGGCGCGATGCTGCACGCCCGTCACGTCGGTGCGGGCCGCGAGCCGGCTCAGCAGGTCTGCATCGTCGTCCGTGAGCCGCACGAGCACCTCGCCGGTGAACGCGATCGGTCCCGCCACCGACGCCAAAGGCGCCCCCAGAACCGCACAGCACAACAGGATGGGAGTCGTCCGCATCGGCGGATGATAGCCTCCCAGGCGTGCAAATCCGCGCCATTGCCTATGTCGCCCTCGGACTCGCCCTCGCGGGGTGTCCGTCCGAGGAGCCCAGCAGCCCCGACCCGACGCCGACCCCGGACGCTCCGGTCTGCGGCGACGGGGCCGTGGATGCCTCGCTGAACGAGCAGTGCGACGACGGCGAGCTGTTCGGTGGCGATGGCTGTTCGCCGACATGCCAGGACGAGATCCTGCCGGGCGAGTCCGAGTCCAATGACGCCCCGGAGGACGCAAACGCCTTGCCGCCGGGCGGCGCGGTCATCGGCGGGTTGCCGCGGGGCGACACGGACTGCTTCTCGGTCCCGCTCGCGGACGCGGGCTGGATCGCGGCGGACGTCACCGGCGAAGACCCCGCGCAGTGCCCCGAAGACGTGGTGCTGCGCTTGTTCGATCCGGCGGGCAACCAGGTGGCGACGGGGACTCCGGGCATGCTGGGCTGCTCGGGGATCGATCCCGTCCAGGACCCCGCCGCGCGCTTCGTCGAGGCCGGCGTGTGGACCGTGTGCGCCGAGGGCTTCCTGGGTCGCCCAGTGCCCACCTACACCCTGGACGTTGTGGTCGGCGCGGACAGCTGCACCCTGGACTTCCCGTTCACCATCGCCGAGGACCCCGACTCCGATGGCACTCCGAACACCTGCGACCTCGACGACGACGGGGACGGCTACGACGACACCGAAGACAACTGCCCCGAAGCCCCCAACGGCGACAACAACCCACCGCTGACGGTGGACGCGAGCGGTTTCTTGCGGACCTGGCTCATCGCCGGGCCCTATGCCGACCTGCCCGCCGGGGGCGAGGGCGGATCGTGTGAGGTCTCCGACGTGGACCCGCTGACCGACGAGGCGAGCGCGTTTCCGCAGTTGGGCCAGCCCGCGGGTGATCTGACGTGGTTCGCGTACTTCGACAGCAACGCGCGCCTCAACTTCCTGCACCTCATGGGCGGTCCGACGCCCCGAGAGGTCTACGCGACCGCGTGGGTGCGCAGCCCCGTCGCCCAGACCGCGAGCCTGGCCATGGGCATCGACGACGGCGGTCGTGCCTACTGGAACGGCGAGCAGGTCTTTGAGGTGGGCTCCTGCCAGGGCACCAACGTGGACCAGTTCCAGGCGCCGGTGGATATGGCGGCCGGCTGGAATCAGCTGCTCATCCGGGTGCGCGATCAAGGCGGCGGCTGGGCGCTCTACGCCCGCTTCCTCGACGGGGCGGGCGAGCCCATCCTGGGGTTGGAGGTGTCTCTTACAGGGCCGGAGCCGTTCTCCCCCGACCAGACCGACACCGACGGCGATGGCCAGGGCGACTGGTGCGACGAGACCCCGAACGGAGAGTGACCATGACGCGAGCGCTTCCCCTCCTCCCTCTCCTCCTCCTCCTCGGCTGCCCGACCGCGGCCACGGACGACGACGACGCGACGGGCTATCCCGACATTCCCCGCTACGATTTTGAGGCCGCAGCACCCTGGTTTGAGTGCCCCGACGCCTTCGAAGACGGCACCGAAGAGGTGCGGGTCTTCGACCGACAGGACCAGTACTTCGGAGCGGAGAACCTGCGGGACATCCACGCGGACGTGGACCTGCCGGTGGGCGACTTTGCGCAGATCGGGCTGTGGTTCGAGCTGCGCTGCCCCGGCGGCAACTGCGACGACTGGGACCGGGCGGGCTCCATCCAGATGATGGTGGACCCGGGCAACCCGGACGCGGGCATGCGCGAGCTCGCGCGCTTCGTCACCCCGTACGACCGCGGCATGTGCCAGTACATCGACGTCACGCCCCTGGCCAGCGTGCTTCAGGGCCCCCAGAGCTTTACCTCGTGGATCGACACCTGGGTCGGCCCGGGCCACGCCCAGGGCGACGGCTGGGTGACGAGCATGAGCCTCGTGTACACGCCCGGCGAGCCCACCGCCTCCTCGGTGATCGACGTGTGGGGGCGCCGCTCCATCACCGTGGGCGAGGTGGAGCCCGGGGCCAACGTGGACAGCCAGATCGAGCCCGTCACGGTCAGCATCCCCGCCAACGCGCGGCGGGTCAGGGCCCACCTGGTCACCACCGGCCACTCCTTCGGGAACACAGCCAACTGCGCGGAGTTCTGCTCCATGGAGCACGACCTGTTCGTCAACGGCGACGTGCACGCCTGGGAAGGCTGGCGCGATGATTGTGACCAGAACCCGGTCAGCCCCCAGGCGGGCACCTGGGAGTTCCCTCGCAACGGCTGGTGCCCTGGCGCCATCGCAGTGGGCAAGGTGATGAACGTGCTCGAGTCGGTGACCCCGGGCGAGGACGCGGTCCTCGACTTCGACATCTTGCGCAGCAACGGGAGCGAGTACGACAACACCTCGCCCGTGGACCTGCTCCCGTACACCTTCGTCTCCCTGAAGCTGTACGTGGAGGAGTAGGTGCTTCGTCTCGCGCTGCTGATCTCCCTGGCTCTCGCTGGCTGCGCCCCGCCCCAGGACACCCCCGCTCCCCCGCCACCGCAGCGGCCCATCCCCTGGCCCTCGGTGTCCGAGGCGCCGCAGCGGCTCATCGCCATGGGCGACGTGCACGGAGACTTCGACGCGATGATGCAGGCGCTGCGCATTGCCGGGTTGGTGGACGACGAGGGCGACTGGGTCGGCGGCGAGACCTGGGTGGTGCAGACCGGTGATCAGCTGGACCGCGGGGACCAGGAGCGGCGCATCCTCGACTTCATCCCGCGACTCGCCGAGCAGGCGTGGAGCGCGGGCGGCGCGTTCATCGCGCTGAACGGCAATCACGAGACCATGAACGTGGAGCTGGACCTGCGCTACGTCACCGAGGGCGGGTTCGAGGACTTCGCGGACCTCGCACCCGAGACGCCGGACGCGGAGCTTCTGACCTATGCGGAGGCCGAGCGAGGCCGGGTCGCCGCGTTTCGACCGGGCGGACCGTACGCGCGCATGCTGGCCGAGCAGAACATCGCGGTGATCGTGGGGGACACCGCGTTCGTGCATGGCGGGCTGAACCCGTCCCACGCCGAGCGGGGTCTGGAGCGCATCAACCGCGAGGTGCAGGAGTTCATGCGCGGCGAGGACGACTGGCCTTGGATCCTCGACGGCGCGGGGCCGGTCTGGATCCGCGACTACTCCGACGAGACGACCGAGGCGCAGTGCGGCGAGCTCGCGCAGTCACTCGACATCCTGGGCGTGGCGCGGCTGGTGGTGGGCCACACGGTGCACGACTCCATCAACTCGGCCTGCGAAGAGCAGGTCTGGCGGGTGGACGTGGGCATGGCGACCTACTACGGCGGCTGGCCGTCGGTGCTCGAGATCCGCGGCGATGAACTCACCGTGATCGAGTAGTCCCCGCTACCTGAGCTTGCTCCAGCGCGCGGTGCGCATGGCGCTGTGGTGCTGCAGATCGTCCGAGTGGCTCCAGGCCAGGGTCACCCAGTACCGACCGTCGGCGCTGAGCGCGGTTCCGGGCCAGGTCCCGCCAGTGGCAGCCTTGATGGGAGAGCCAGGCCCGGCCGGGTCCCAGGGGATGGAGAACGACACCCTGGTGACGCCCTTGCTCTCGGCCCCCTTCGCGGCGCTCACCACCTGGACGCCCGGGCGCGCGGCGTGATTGGGGGGATCGGCGATGTGCTCTTCCACCTGGGCGACCCCATCCACGACCCGCGCCATGAACAGGCGCGAGCCGCCGAGCTCGTCGCGCCCGTTCAACCCCAGGAGCACCCACCCCGTGGTGTTCGCCTCGAGGGAGACGTGCAGGCCGTCGTCCTCCGCGCGCAGCCGCGCCTCCATGTTCTCGGCCGTCAGCACCAACGGCGGCGGGTTGGGGACGCTGAGCAGGGCCATCGCGAGCAGGAGGAAGTTCATGCTTGTCAGGGTAGATCAAACTCCTGACGCAGCACCTCCTCGGCGTCCTCGACCCGAGCCAGGGGGTCGAGGCCCTTGAGGGTGACCCACAGGGCGATGACCCCGAGCAGCGAGCCGAACCCCAGCCACACGCCAGCCCGCGCCCGTCGCTGCGCCGTCATCGTCAGGGTCCCGGGCACGCCGCCCAGCGCTCGGACCTGCTCCGCCCGCAGCCACACCGCGGCGCCGGACGGGGGCGCCGCCGGCTCTCGCAGCATGCCCAGCAGCATCCGCCGCTCCGGGCCCCGCATCTCCTGGGGCGCGCTGAACCCCAGCCGCTGCACCACGCCCAGTCCGGCGTCCGGCACAAAGGTGATGCCTTCTGGCCCCTGGAGCAGCACGAGCTGGGGCGCGCGTCCGTCCACCACCGGGGGCTGCAGGGTCACCGCACCGAGCCCGGCGGGCGAGCGCTGCACGAACTCGAGGCGGAGCAGCGGCTCCTCGATCACCCGCGCCGCGCTCACCCGCAGGGCCACCAGCCGCCCCGCCACCCGCTCTGCCGTCACCCCGGCGGGCAGCACGGCGGCGTCCAACACCAGCCCGTCCACCACCGCGAGCGGCAGCCGCAGCTCCTTGTGATCAACCACCCCGCGCAGGCTCAGGCGCACCGTGCTCGTCCATCGGACCGAGTCCGTGCCGACCTGGCCGCGGTGCATAGCCGCCTGTACCTCCGCGAGCGGAGTGGTCACTGCGTCTGCTGGGCTCGCCTCGGCGGAACCCCACCCCAATGCCACCAGCGCGAGCGCTGCGATCGTTGTGAACCAGCGCATCTCAGCGCCCCAGGAAGCCGTCGACGCCGGCGTCGAACACCGTCACTTCGGGCAGGATCGGCGACGCCAGGGCGATGAGCTGAAGCATCGCGCCCAGGTGCAACGCCACGAACGCAAACACCGGCAGGATCAGCGAGCTGCGCAGCTTGGTGTCGGCGATACCGGTGAACGCGCCCCGCACGAAGACGGCGACCGCCACGCACACCGCGAGCAGCGTCGAGCCCAGGGCGAGCATCGGTCCCGCCCAGCTGGACGAGTGGTAGTAGAGCGCCACCAGCGGGCTGAGCACCGCCATCATCAGCGTGCCGGCGAAGATGCTGCCGGCGAACTGGGTCACCAGCTCGCTCGCCCGCCCGGGCGCGCCGGTCAGCTTCCAGGTCAGCAGCCCTCCAGGGATGGCAGCCAGCGCACCGAAGAGCACGACCATCGGCACCTTCCACACGTTCGCCAGGGACTGGGCCATGGACGAGCTGCCCGCGGCGACGCCCCAGATCGCGCCGAACAGAAGCGCCAGAAGCAGCGCGGTGGCGGCGAGCTGCAGTCGCCTCGCCGAGCCCAGTTCGCCGAGCGCGGCCTTGCCAGTCATGAGATCGAGCAACGTATTGAATCGAGACATCGGGTCCTCCTTGGTTGTGGGGACCAGCATCGGGCAGCGATGTCGACCTGCCGGCGCGTCGGCGCGAAACGTGCGCACACCGTGGTTGAACCTGACGTGAACGGGACCCGCGCAGCGGCGCGTTTAGCTGGGACTTCGCCCCAGGCTCGCGCGCCGCCCCAGCGTGATCTGCTTCGCGAGCACCTCGGCCAACTGCTCGGGCAAGAACGGCTTCGCGAGGTAGTCGTCCATGCCAGCGGCGAGGCAGCGCTCTCGCTCATCGCCGAGCGCGTGGGCGGTCACGGCGACGATGCGGTTGTGCCGAGTCCCCTCCCGTCGCCGGATCTCCTCGGACACCTCATAGCCCGTCATCCCGGGCATCTGGCAGTCCATCAGGATGGCGTCGAACGCGTGCTCGCCGACCGCCCGCAGGGCCTCGTGGCCATCGGCCGCTTCGATCACGTCGTAGCCGAGCCGCTGCAGCACCTTGCTCGCCAGATGTCTTCCGACGTCGTTGTCGTCCACCACGAGCACCCGCCCGCCCGGCAGCGCGATGCCGCCGGAGCTCGGGCTCTCCACGTGGTGCGCGGGCACCACGCCCAGCAGCCGCCCCAACACCGTCCACAGGTGCGACTCCAGCACGGGCTTCGCGACCCGGGCCGTGTGCAGCATCGCCAGCGGGCCCAGCTCGACGCTCTGCCCAAACGGCATCAACAGCACCACTGGGACCTCGCTCAGCTCCGGGTTCTCAGAGACCGCCTCAGCCACCGTGAGCTCGCCCGAGGTCTCCCGCGCGCGGCCGTCGAGCACGATGGCGTCCCAGGTCTCGCCACCCTGCCGCAGCCGCTTGCGCACCACCCGGGGATCGGTCTCGCCCACCACGGTGGCCCCCCACGAACCGATGAGCCCGCCGACCACCTCGAGCTCGTGGGGCGCATCGGTCCAGACCAGCACCGAGCGCCCCTGCAGCAAGCGGCGGTCCCGAGGATCCGGTCTGCGCAGCGGCGGCGGCAGCACCATCGGCACCGTGAACCAGAAGGAGCTCCCACCGCCCGGCAGGTCGCTCGCGCCGATCTCCCCGCCCATCAGGCCCACCAGCTCCTGGCAGATGGCCAGACCCAGCCCAATCCCGCCCTGCCGCCGGGTGGAGAAGGAGTCCGCCTGGGTGAACGCGTGAAAGAGCGACTGGGCCTCAGGCCCGAGACCGATGCCCGTGTCGCGCACCTCAAACCGCAGCGACTCGCCCTGCACCGTGGCGCGGACCGCGACCGTGCCGGCGTCGGTGTACTTGACGGCGTTGCCAAGGAGATTGACCAGGATCTGCCGCAGCCGGTCGGGATCCCCGATGACCCGCCGCGGCACGGCGGTGGCCAGTCCGGTCAGCACGAGCCCCTTGCGCTGGGCCGCCGTAGACAGCACCCGCACCGCGTCCTCCAGGGGGCGCCGCGGGTCGAACTCGTCCCGGCGCAGCTCCACCTTCTTCGCCTCGATGCGGGCAAAGTCGAGCACCTCGTCGATGACGGCCAGCAAGGCGTCGGCTGACCGACGAATGGAGACCGCCTGCTCGCGCTGCTCGGGGTCCAGATCGCTGTCCAGCAGCAGCTCGTTCATGCCCAGAACCCCGTGCATGGGGGTGCGGATCTCGTGACTCATGCGCGCGACGAACTCGGACTTGGCGAGGCTCGCTGCCTCGGCGCGGTCCCGGGCCTCAGCCAGCTCTTGATTGGCGGTGCGCAGCTGTTCCAGCGACGCCAGCGCCCGCCGCTCCGCGCTGATCCTCGACTGCTCGAAGAACCCCGCCGCGGTCGCCACGAAGAAGCAACCCACCGCGACCGTGGTGCCGACGAGCCAGTCGCGGCGTACCCCGTCGAGCTCCGGCGACGCGACCCACCCCTGCCCTTGAGCGACGAGGAGGGCGAGCAGGGCCGCGGTCTGCAGGGCCGCGGTCAAGAGACCGACCCGGCGCCCGGCGAGCAGCGTGGAGACGAGCGGGATGAGCGGAAAGCAGACCACCGAGAGCGAGTGCACCCCGCCCCGAAACACCGCGCTGACCGCCAACAGGAGGAGGAACTGCAGCGGGAAGAACACGCGCGCAGCGCGGTACTGGCCTCGGC
>Ga0222662_1000658_pt1 | contig 24912 bp, 24 predicted proteins | sample AntAcemetagen600_FD_179821 | JGI IMG/M metagenome (GOLD analysis project Ga0222662, IMG submission 179821) | Saline water microbial communities from Ace Lake, Antarctica - #600 | ecosystem: Environmental > Aquatic > Non-marine Saline and Alkaline > Saline | place: Antarctica: Ace Lake... | reverse complement strand
GGGACAGCAAGATTGTCCGCAACATAGATCGGGGTCCCGGCGGTCGAAATCACTTGTTTGCGGGCCGGAGTCGTCAGCTGATTGCCGTTGGCAGTCCCCAGTGCCTGCACCGAGACCGTATAAGGCGTTCCGGCATCCAAACCCCCGATCGTATAGGAGAACTCCTTCTTGCTGGCATTAAAGGGCACTGAGATCGTTTGCCCGGGTTTGGGGGTATCAACCACGATCTGGTAACCGGTGGCACCTTTCACCGCAGCCCAGACCAACTCGATAGTAGACGCCGTTACAGCCTTCACAGTGACATCGGGCGAGTTCAGGCGCTCATCCGGCAAAATCGTGATGCGCAGCGTCGCGTTGTCGTATAGGTCGACGGTCGGTTGGGGTATATTTCGATCACTGAAGGCAAAGCCATAGGCGTCGGAGTAATTATAAACCAGGGCTGCCCAAGGGCTGTAAAAGCCGTCGTTATCGGTCGGGCTGCGCGCATTCCCATACGGCAGGGCCAGATCGATCTTTGAATACCAGCGACCGCCATCGTCGCCGTAAATCCCGTTCATAAAACCGAAGTTTAAAGCCGAAAGCACGTCGGCCACCATCGCGCCGTAAACAATATTAGTTGTCGAAAGGGTGTAGCCACTAACACTGAAAACGGTGCTATTGAGCGGTGCCCCGTAAATGTTCTCGTTCAAATCATCCTTCGGGAAATTGATCGTAACGGTCGCGTTCGTGGGCGGGATGTTTTCAGAGGGCGCTGTAGGTGCCGGAAAAATACCGCCGCCGTTCAACGGGCTTGGAGGAGCGAGCGTGATCGTGTAACCACCCGCCCCATCACTGGCAATCGTCCCCTGATAATTGATATAACTGGAATTGTTGCCCTGACCGTTGAGAACAAAAGTATAACCCGCCGTCAAGAGACTCTCCATGTAACCAGTAAAGTCGGAATAAGGTGAAACATCTGACGGGGATCCATTGAGGGAACCGATTTTCGTCGGACCGATGATTCGCACGAAGTCCGTCAATTTATCCCAACTGCGCACCAAGGATTTCGTTTTGTCCGTAGCTGTTGTTCTGACACCAAGCACAGCGCTACCAAAGTTGCGGGCCCTCCAGGCATCAATCCAGGTCTGCGTGTTGCGATACACATACAAACCGTCCGTCGGGTCACCAGCCGCGTCGATCAACTCAATCTGAATCGGTATGCCATAGGCATCGATAGTGGTCGTGTCCGCCACGCTGTCCTGCCCCGCATTGTAGGAAAGCTCCATCAAGTCGAAACGAGTCGTCTCGGTATCCGGAGACGGAGCCGGGCCATAGGTCATCGGCCCATAGGAAAAGTAAATCCCTCCCGACCCGACCGAGGTCACATCAATTTTGTGAACCTGACGGGATTTGCCAGTGTAGGGCGAAATGATGGTCTCTGGTGTCACAGGCGGCAAGCTGCTGACAGCAACGAATGGTGCAGTGCTGGGCCCTCCATCCAGATCCAAGAGGACGTTACTGGGTGATACAATCGGAGAACCGGAGACGCCACCGGCAAAAGGCTTACCGGTGACCAGCATATGAATATCCTGCCCATCGGTGTCGTCAATGATCTCCAGAGTCAGGGTGGCACGAGCAGTCGGCGCGGTCGCTAAGATAGCACTGCCCAGACAGAAAAGATTCAAAAAAAGACGATAGCTCGATCGTAAAAAAGAAGTCCCCTCAAGGGAGGCGGAAAAGTTTGTTAGCATGATTGTATGGTATATTGCCTTTGGCAGATAGTAATGAGAGGCGCAATAACGGTCACTTATTCCATATATTACATTCCGTTACCAGTATCGTGAAGTCAATCCGCGTTCTGAGCCATTGCTTGAAACCTCCACAGCTTTTCCTAGTCTGTTCGCTATGGGTCGACGTAAAATTGTGCAGTCCATGCCGGCCGGAGCCGGCACTTCTTTGCTTCCCACCGGACGCCTTGCTGACAGCCGGCGGGTAATCGTCCGGATTTTTCATCAAACCAAGCTTATCGTTACAATTAAGCGACTCGCATTTGTCTTGGGCATGGTCACGGCAATTGATGTTCGGGCCGAATGGGATTTGACTTTATTTGTCGGGCAGATGACCGACAACTCCTGGGAAGAAACAATCAATCCGGGCAAGACCGATTTTATCGATTCTTACCTCATCGGTGTTGCCGCAGGTCGTGATTTTGCCAGTAAAGGCCCATTTCGTTTCGGAATCGAGGGCCAAATCGTCGGGCATTTCGGCACACAGGATCTTCTGGAATTTAACGTCCCGATATACGCTCGATATCTAACACCGGAGGACTGGAGAATTTTCAAAAGTTTCTGCTTTGGGATCGGTCTCAGCTATTCGACCCAAATCCCGCAAACTGAGATCAATCGCGACGGAGAATCGAGTCATATCCTGTTTTACTGGATGGCGGAGATCGAATTCTACCTCCCCACCGATGAACTATCCCTGGTCCTACGCCTGCATCACCGCTCCGATGGCTATGGAGTTTTCGCGACTGACAGTGGCTCTAACGCCCTGGTCCTAGGGCTACGCCATCAATTCTAGGCTACCCAATCTAAGACAACGACATCCGCGTTACTTGTCGTTCCCATCTTCCTGAGGCGTTGACTTCAGAATAAAGAGGAGGCCGAGCAGCAATGCCATGCCGATGCCGATAATCTGTGACGGAAGTAGCGGAAGACGGAAGCCTATGGGCATATGGAGGATATATGCGAAGGTAGCTGCGGTAATAAAAATGGCGGGAACCAAAGCAATCCAATGGCACTTATGGTGTCGTTTCAGATAAATGGCACCCATCCATAGACTGATTGCGGCGATCGTTTGATTCGCCCAAGAGAAGTAGCGCCAAAGGAGAGAAAAGTCTATCAGCGTGAGTGCTAAAGAGAGACCGAACAAGGGAAGCGCAAGCAAGATACGCGTGGTCAATTTCGACTGGGATAGTTTCAGGTAATCACCAATTATCATCCGAGCGCTTCGAAAAGCCGTATCTCCCGAGGTGATCGGCAGGATGATCACACTAACAATGGCAGCGGTGCCTAGAATCGGGCCCAAGAGTTCGAGCGAAATGGTCTCAACCACACCTGCCGGACCGGCCGCATCACTGCCCAACAAAATAGCTTCGATCAATCCATTCTCTTTGAGAGCCAGAGCACCGGCGCACCAGATCATCGCAATTACGCCTTCCAAGATCATCATGCCATAAAAAATCGGCCTGCCCTGGCGCTCGTTTTGAAGGGTTCGTGAGATAATTGGGGTTTGTGTCGCGTGGAAGCCAGAAAGAGCGCCGCAGCTGATTGTGAGAAATAGCATCGGAAATATGGAGATTTCCTTCGGATGCGTATTGGATGCGAAAAATCCATCCCATGCGGGCAGAGGCCAGCCCTCATAGAAAAGCATGATTAATACCGCCGCCGAACAAACGACTAACAAGCCGCCCAACCACGGATAGATTGGACCAATAATCTTTTGAATAGGAAGAACGGTCGCCACCAGATAGTAGGTAAAAATACAGATGGTAATAAGAAGAAGAGCTACCGAACCCGCCATCATATCGAAAATCAGACGGGCCGGTGCGGTTACGAATACGGTCGCCACGAGCAGCAACAGGAGCAAACAAAAGAAGTTAACAACATGCCGTAGGCTTGCGCCCATATACCGACCCGCCAAATCGGGGAGATGTGCACCGCGGTTTCTTACGGAGATCATGCCGATCAGGTAATCGTGCACACCCCCGGCAAATACTGCTCCAAGCGCTATCCAGACAAAAGCAATCGGACCGAAAAGTGCACCCATGATCGGGCCGAAGATCGGCCCTACCCCAGCAATGTTCAGCAATTGGATCAAGGCGTTTCGCTTGGGATTCATTGGGACGAAATCAATATCGTCGCGGTCGCTGAATGCCGGTGTTTGACGGTTCGGATCAGCCCCAAAGATTCGCTGGACTAGACTCCCGTAAACAACATAACCGAAAACGAGAATGGCCAAGCCTAGAAAAAAATAAATCATGGGTATACCATTCTGAAGGGGTCTCAACGCAAAGAAGTGTAGCACTAAATTATACCATACTTCCGTCCAGTTTTTAATATTTGCCGCATTGGCAGAAGGGCTGCAAGCGTCTTTCTGCGAAAATATATTTTAGGACACCAAATTCCAAATTTAACAGGATCTTCGGGAAAAACATTCCGATATACGTTCGATACCTTATGCCGGACCACTGGAAGATTTTCAAAAGTTTCTGCTTTGCCATCGGGCTCAGCTATTCCACCTCAAAGCACAGAGACCGCCCGATACAAATGCACTCAATGCAAAGAATCCGACCAGGCATCCACCGTGAACTGATTTTGTTGGGCGACCAGTCGTCATTGTATTTCGTAAATTTAGAAAAGGTGGATCAGTTGCACATGGCCCTAGCCCCATTCTTCGAGCAGTCAGGTTCCATGCATGAGGAATCCCATCAAAATGCGCTTTTGACGACACCGCCCTCGACCCGAATGGGAGCTCCGGTTGTTGCCGAGGCCAAGGGACTGCAAAGAAATGCGACGATCGGGGCTACCTCTTCACAGATCGCAAATCGCTGAATGAGTGAAGTAGGCCGGGCGGTGTCGAAAAACTCGGATTCAAACTCATCCAGCGACTTGCCAGCCTCATCGGCTTGCTTTTGAACGAAATCTCCAACACCGCGCGATTTTGTCGGTCCGGGTAGCACGCTATTCACGGTGATCCCTGTCCCCGCAACTGTTTCAGCCAGACCCCGGGCAACCGCAATTTGCGCGCTCTTGGTCATTCCGTAGTGGATCATTTCTTTGGGAATGTGGATCCCGCTCTCGCTTGAAATAAAGATTACCCGGCCCCAATCCTGCTCACGCATGTAGGGCATGTAGAGGCGACTGAGCCGCACGCCGCTGAGCACGTTGATATCAAAAAAGCGCTTCCATTCGTCGTCCGATATTTTCTCAAAAGGCGCCGGTTCAAAGATACCGAGGTTATTGATCAGGATATCCACTTTCGGGTATTTTTTCTGCAACTCTTCGGCAACCGCTGACTTCGAAAGGTCTCCGGCAAAGCCCCTGACACTGCCCTGAGCAGTTTTCCGCAGCTCAGCCGCGACTGAATCGACCGTGTCTTGCTTGCGCCCACTGATAATAACATCAGCGCCCTCTTCGGCCAATAGCTTGGCGATTGCTTTTCCGATACCAGCCGTGCTGCCGGACACAAATGCAGTTTTGTTTTTGAGTTGTAGGTTCATAAAAATAATTCGTTAGATTTGTAAGATAACGGACCTCTCTAAAACTGTCCAAAGTTTACTGCTATTTTGTAGCGTGTCCGCTTGTGGACGGCGGTGTCGACTCCCTGCTCCACTCCAAGAAGCACAACCAGAATTATCGCCTCCGGATCTACGTCCGAGTCTTCTGTTGAGGAAATCGTCTCAGCCTTAACCTTCAATCTTAGACTTACACTCCAAACCGGCCGAAATAGGATATCCCCCCAAAGGTGGGGTTGTCAAAAATTCATCAATTTAATAATATTAGTCAAGTCGTTACACTAACACCTTTTTCCGATCACAATGAAGCTTCGTCCTTTGCTCCGATTCCTTCTTCTCGTTCCCTCTATTCTCACGGCCATTCCCTTTGAACCGAACGACCCCTACTTTGATGATGCGCTTTACACCCATGAGGGAGAAACCAAGCTTTTCCAAGGACAAACCGATGGAATGGGTAACCCCGATCCATATGTCAATCCGACCTGGAGTACGGTTCCAGTGAGGGTCAAAAACCATAGCTACGGCCCAAACAGAGGCTTTGGTCTTCACGATAATTACCAGCTAATCATCAATGCCTTGGAAGAAAGCGCATCCCACGGCGTCCTCCATGTCTGGTCCGCAGGGAATCAGCGTATGTCCGGTCCTGATCCGTGGGACCCGTGGCCGACCGGAGACACCAACAAGATATTCACATCCAATCTGCCGCAGAATATCATCGTGGCCGCTCTTGGGAGTGACGGAAATTTTTCCGACTACAGCAGCCACGGGGCCAGTATCTTCGTAACCGCGCCCTCCAGCGGCATAGACGGATTCGGGCTCATTGACGCGGGCGCTTTCACCGAGGCAGCGACCTTGGTCGATACACTGACCGAGCAGACGGAATACGAAACCCCCGAAATAGACTGGAAGGACCGGAGAGACTACTACGATGAAGATTTGGAATGGCTGTTCCTCAGCAACGCCTACTGGGGCGAGGACCCGGATGGTGACTGGACCCTTGAGCTTTTCAATGGTACCGCAAATCCGTTGTCGGGAACCTGGCTTGACTACACTTTCACGGCCGCCATGGGTGAGCTAAGCTTCGTCCCCGAACCATCATCCTTTGCCTTCCTGCTTGCGCTTGCCATGGTACCAACACTTTTCAGACGTCGGCCACGCGGTTCAACTTGAGTCTGTAAGTCACAGGGTCAAACGCAGAATTCTACAAGCTATCAAGTTCGCTGGACTTGACTTTATAATTACGGATGAAGACGGTCGCCTTGGCAATATTGCGGGTCAGCATATGATCAAGGAAAGAAAATATCCAAGAGTAGAGATCCTTTTTCAGATACTGTTTTGTGATATTCTTGCAATGACAAAGAAACCGCCTTCGGTATCACGCGCTGGCTGGGTGAAGCGGCAGCCCGATGCGGCGGCCACCACTTGCCATTTCTGAATCAAGGGTGAGCAGCACAAGATCGGGCAACTCGCTGAAGAGACGATCAAAAACAAACAGGTGACCGGCTTCAGCCGCGCGCAAACCGATCGCACGATTGAATGAGCAAAGGGTATCGGTTTGATCGGCTTGAAGCTCGACCCAGGAAACCTCGGATTGTAGCAGACGCCAGTTCTTCCAAGTCGACGACGTAGCTTTACGACGGGTCAGGGCGGCTTCGGTTTCCACCCGCATCCAGCCCCATGCCCAAAGTTCAGATGCGTCTTTTTTCGCTTCCCACATGCTTGCAGAAGCCGACTCCTGAAGGATTAGTGGTACCCATGCACTGGTATCGTAGAAAATTTTCATTCACCACTCTTTCTCCGCCCGGATAGCGACGATGCTGTTCTCCATCTGTTTCCCATCGCCTGGCTCACCTGGAGAAAGTGTGCGATCACTAATCCGGCCCAGCTGTTGCAGACTCAATCCCCTTTTCTCCAAGCGTTGTGCTAATTCGCTGTCGCGACGCGAATCCGCTAGTTCCGGTTCTTTTAATTGGGTCAGGTAAGCAACGGTTTTCTCGCGAACGCAGACCTCAATCGGTTCGCCTCCATCCCGCAGTGATTGGATATACTTGGAAAGATGGGTTTTCAGCTCCGCAATTTTTACTCTCATATGGTCAAGTTAGTCATCTTAAAATGACCTTGTCAATCCACCCAGCTTACTCGGTCAAAGAACTGAGGTAGATGTCTCCATGTCGCCTCACAGCCGGATATTACAAATACGATATGATTGAAGTCTGATTTTGTTATTTACCACGCGGCTCCAATGACAGATCTTTTCCTATGCGATCGTTGATTTTAGTCTTAGTCACCGCTGGCCTTAGTTTTTTCGCTGGATACGAATTTAGAAAGTATTCAATAGAAACAGACAACGACTCCCAAAACCACGTCGTCGAGGGCGAGGTTTCAAAAACATCATCACCCACCCCCTCGGTTGTAGAGGAACCAGTGATACCGGAAGTAGTCGCGATAAGCGAGGAGCCCTCGAAACCTCAACCCTTGCCATCTCCCCAGTCGTTGAGCGATCCGACTGATTTCGGGTTGGCCGCGCGGGCAGCGCAAAAAGTCGTTACACTGATCGACCAGCAGGGTCGTGAGATGGTTGCCGAGATTATTCAGGCTAACAAAAGTTCGCTGAGAGTGCGTCGCCAAGTTGACTACCGGGTGGTTGATGTGCCGTTCGATATGCTATCCCGCGAGGACAGGGTCTTTGCCGAGTATCTTTGGGAGCAGAATCCCACGGTGGTGCCCTTGGCACAGACCGCTTCACTTGAGGCCGGTCCAATGATTACCCAAAAGGAATTACTGAACCGGATTTCCGAGGAGTTTTAGCCGGTATCCGACTGGACCCCACTTTCGACTTTTTCGACGGGCGAGGGGAAACCGGGGCTGGAACGAAAGCCCTTACCAGAGTCGGTAAATGCCAATCATTTCAGCACCTCCATCGCTCTTTCCTCGCCGATTCGATCAATGAGTTGTTGCTCAAAAAGACTGGCGGGTTCGACGGGTCCATCCGGACTTTCGATATGGCCGCTACCCATGAGTGCGAATCCATAGTATTTACCCTCCTGCGGGGTTTCCCAGTATCCGGATCGATCATTGGCGTATCGAAGTCCGTCGGTGCTGTAACTACTTTCAGTTGAACCCGTATACCCAATGGCAAAATTGTTCTCTCCAACAGTTTCCGGATCGAACACAACCACATTTTTCGCATTGCTATTCCAAAACAAGGCATTGGATGCTGCCCAACCGTGACCGGTTCCAGAATCACCGCGATTGATGGCCGCCAGAGATCCATCCTCCGTAGTGACGGAATCAAAAAGAAATCCAGTGCCCCATCGGTGGTGTGGTTCGGATTGACCACCGCGCACGGCAGTGCAGTTCACAAACGCAAATGGCCCCATCGTTCGGGAGCCTCCGACAAAGTCATGGCGACCGTCTTCCGAATAGCAGTTGTAAAACAAGTGGAGGGTTCCGCCACCGATAGAGAAAGCGTAGCGATTACCTCCTCTTTTCGGACCGACTGGTGCTAGATTTTTGCTGTCTCGAACGGTTATGTGTCGGGTGTTATCACCCACCGATACAGCAGCAAAACTGACGTGCAAGACCGTGCAGTTGCGGACCCAACTATTCTCAGCTCCCGAAACTACAATACCGCTTTTATAATTCACGAAATTCGCACCTTTCCCGGTATCCTCAACCGATGTGTCATAATTCGAGACAAGGCCCAGAAATTCGATACCGGATTGGGTTGCATACGAGTCGATATTTACCTTTTGGACCTCTCCGCCCCCATGCTCGCTGGAAATCGACTGAGGCAGCATGACATCCAATGTAATCGTGTCACCGTCGATATCCGTAATCTGCCGGATGTGACTAAACTGGTAGGACTTTGGCTTCCAGGGATTCTTCTTCAACCCTTCTTTTCCTCCGCGGATGTGCCGAAGGCGCTCTCCCATCCCCAGATCGTCAATCCATTGCTGGTTTGTTGTTTTTCTTACATTGACGAAATCGCCAACATCGAATGAGGCAGCGTTATCGACAGTGATTTTGTAACTGCCGGCAGGGACATAAGGTTCAATTATCCTCTCTGTGCTACCACTGCTTTGCGCTTTCGCCCCGGATTCGCCGATCCGTATCATGCTCCCACCGTCATCGGAAGAATTCACGATTAGAACGGTCCCATTGAGGCCGTCCCCCTCTCCTCTCAGCACCACGCCCGGTGGAATATTTAATCCACCATCCAGAAAATAGATTCCTCTTTTCAAAAGGACGGCACCGCGAAATCCATCCTCATCCGTTTTCTTGGACCCTACCTTGTCGAGTGCTTCCTGGATTCGTTTTTGGCTGTCAGGTCCCGAGGGGTATGCCATATCACCGTCTGGTTCGACGTCACCACCAATCGGCTCCAGGGTTTCAACAACCGGAACCATCGGAATGGGCACCTCGCTCTTCATATATCCGCAATACGACCAATCCAACAAACGATCACCGAGTTCGCTGTACGCGCTGTAAACCAAATTCCCATCCTCCCCCATTGAGATCAGAGGAGCCTTATCGCTGGGAACAAATTTGTTCTTTTTGATGCTGCTGGGACCTTCCTCGACCCATGATTCAGGCAGCTTTTCTGCAGTCGCGTACTGGATTCCGCAAAAGCCTACCACAAGGAGAGCGGACAACATCCGGACGCAAAACTTCATAGAACCAAGAACGGCGTCGCCGCCAAATAGCTGAGAAAGCACAGTAGAAAACATGTTACTAATAATATTTATTATGCAATCAGAGTAAAGCTGATTCTCCGCCGATTGAACAATCTGGATTCAATTATTTCCACGGGGTAATTGCGGGCGTTCCGGGCCATCCAAAGCGGCGGCCCTACAGAACATAATCGTAGCAGGGCTCGCGCTTGTCATTGATCATGAGCCTGTCGAATGGCGCGATTGCCGCCTGACGTCATTGTTCACACCGCACTTTTAATTACACCCGAACAAACTCAATGGACGGCTTCCGGAATCCCTTTCAACGGCGGTCAGGTTAGTGACCAACGCTTTTACGAAGAATCATTCTCAGTATCGCCAAACAAATGCCGTTCGGCTTCGGTAACCGCCACCCACCTGGGTTTGGGTTCATGCGTGGCTGTTGCTCTAAGGGCGAAGGACCTTGTTTCGGGTTGGCGTGGACCAGTTGAGTTCCATCTGCGGCTGCTTGGTGCTCTGATAAGCAGAGTTTCAGTAGAGCCTTTGCTTGAGGATAAGTGGCCTACCGCAGAGTCTCGATCCGACGCGCTAGCTTGAGGTCTTTTTCGGTTACTTTACTATCAGCGTCGTGGGTAGTCAGGCTGATGCGAACCTTATTGTAGACGTTTTCAATCTCCGGATGATGGTTCATCTCCTCCGCCTCAAATGCAATGCGCATGAGAAATACCATCGCCTCTCGGAAATTCTTGAATTTGAAAAGCTTCGTCAGCTTGTCGTCTTTACTTTCCCAGCCTTCCAGATCACTGATGGCAGCCTCTATTTCGGATTTGGTCATACCTCTCATGATCTAATCCTGACGGGCATCAAATGATGAGTCAATTTCAGTCGAAATGAGGCCGTTGGCACCAAATCAAAATTCTATGATGTTCATTATCCTGGATCAACATAGCAGCAAACGACCCAATCAAAACTGTCCTTCGCACCTCCCCTCTTCTGAGATCATAACATATTATAGAGAATAATGATCCAAGCGGGCGACAGTACATCCGTCCAGAAGATGGGGCCGGCATTGTTGGCAGAAAAATTCTTTTGTTGAATCATTTCTCGAATGTGGCCGACAGCGGCTCCCCATAGGAAAACAGAGGCAACTATGATGAGAGCGAGCCAGTAAGTCTTATCGTAAGATCCGGCCAGTATACCTGCCACGCCGAGACCAAGATTGGCCATGCCCACCTCGAATTGAAATGGACTGGGTCGCCAACCGATGGATTCGGCCGTAGCGCGACTCCAAAAAATATGGGCAAGCCCAGCGAAAAGACTTTGACCGCCGATCAACCAACAAAGGCTGTTTACGAGCAAGACCCTGGTAACATCGGCGGTACCATAGATCATAAAGTAAATGACCACGTTGATCAGAAGGCCTACTGGGGCCACGAGGCCGAAATATTTCGCGTATTTTTGCATGGCTCGCAATGTGATCCTCTACCCCTGGGTTTGGAAGTTTCTTTTGAGTGTTATTCTTCAGGCACTGGCCACTCAGGTGGAGGCTGATGCCCGCTGAACCAGATAGGAGGCGGTTAGCTCGAGGGGATCTCTGCCGAGGACGGATGCCGCTCCGGGATGTAGGCTGGAAACGGGATTTAGGTCGATGAATAAGGGATCGCCATTTTCATCCAGAAGATATTCGACCGCACCGATTTCCATTTTTGCCGACCGAGTAATTTTCCGAACCGCTTTCGTAATCTCCGGGCTGATTTTCCGCGGATGCGTGAGGGTGACATCCGATTCCGGATGTGCGAGGCAGTAGTTGAACTCATCTGGCTGGAGCGGTGAGTGAGCTTCGTATAGGATTTCGGTACCGAGAATCTCAATGCGGTGAACGCAGCCGTCTACGGCGGTGATCACTTCCTGCTCGATCCAACCTTCCTTTGGCCCGAAGAGGTGATCCGGAGCGGGTTCGTCACTAGCGAGCCCTCGAATGCCCTTCCCGAACCCACCTGCGGGTGGCTTGAGGAGAACCGAACGATCCGGTAGGGCGCGGCTTCCGGGAATGGCTTTTTTGGTTCGAGGGGTACGCACTCCGCATTCCTTAAAAAGGTCTGCCTGTGCCATCTTGTTGCAGCCGATCAAAAAACATTGTGAGCCATTGACCACGATCCTACCCTCTCCTTCCCATGCTCGAAAAGAATCGGTCATCTTATCCGCCCGATTTTTATCCCGTTTCGCAAGGAGAGTGGATACCCTGTTTACGATCAATCCATGCCCCAGAACCTCATCGGGACAACTTGCTACTTGAACGCTACTCCCCATCGATTCCATGTAACGAACCAAAGGACGAACCCATACCGGGATATCCGTAAGAATTGATATAGACATGGTTTACATTCGGATCGCCAAGAGCAAAAATCAAAAAGATGTCGAACCGATTTGTTGCAGACGACTACTTTCTCAAAATTTAGTCGTGCTATTCTTTCGTAATCTCATTCTCGTTCAAACGATTCGGCATCTGCGTGACTTGATCCGCAGAGGGTTCGGCACGGTAGATATACCGTTTGTTGACTTCCTCGTGTGTCGGTTTACTGCGTTTGCCGACAAAGACACATACAACGAACGCTAAAGCGCCTAAAATGATCAATGCTAGAACGATGATTGTTAAGAAATTAGCCATATAACTCACAACAGGTCGCAAAACCGACAAGGATGTCAAAAAGGAGTGACGATTCTGTTCATTGGTTTGCGCAACCAATGCTGCCAAAATTATCCGAAAACTCGCTTCAACTAGCACTAATTTTTCAATACAATGTCCGCTAATCCTCTCGCTCGTAGATCCTTTCCACTGCTTTCGCGGTCTCATCCAACGTGTCGATCCACAAGACGAGTTCGTCCGAGGCTCCGGTTTTGAAGAGGCCTTGAATCGCCTTTCGGTCGACGTGGGTTTCAGTGACTTCGCTGCCCTCTAGGAGGAAGCCGATCCGGTAGGCACCCTCATCGCCATCGAGAGGCCTGATTTTGGTCACCGACTTTTTCTTTTTTGTGACCCGGGTTTTGCGGGTCTTTTTCTTTGGTGGTGTGCCAGTTACCAAGGGTTCTTGGGGAGATGGGAGTGGAAATTCCTCACCAAAGATTTTCGCAATTTTCGTCTCAGCCGAGTGCACACGCGCATACGCCCCCTCCCGTTGGAGCAGGAGGTGCTCAAGTTCGATGCGCTGTTGCGTGCTTATATCCATGGGCAGAGACCCATTTCAGTCCTGACTCAGGATTTGCCCGAGTTTTCGGATTGCGTCTCGTCGGGCTTCGGCGCTTGCGCGGTCTTCTCACCTTCCTCTGCCTCTGCTTTTGAGTCCGGGGCCGGTTTAGGAGCGACTCGCTTTTTCGCCGCTGTCTTTGGCTTATTGCCAAAGCTGGCTACGGGCAGTTCCGGTTCCGGGAAGGGGAATTGCGCATCGTCACCGAGGAGGTCGTCAACCTGGCCTTCGAGTTCCGCAATTTTGCGATAAGCTTCGGCGCGTTCGTTGAGCAGCACGTCAATCTGTTCGCGCGCTTCCAGTGCCGCGCGGATCGTTTCAGCGTCGGCACCGAGGATGATGTCATTGCGATCCAAGGAGATCGGTTTTGAGGTTTTCTTTGGCATAATTTTGTAGTTGTTAATTAGAAATAGCGAATTCACCGGAAAGGATCGCCGCCAAGTCGTTCAGGCAATTTTCCAATGCATTGGTGGGTAGCGGTTCACTCGTCGGCGTTTCCTCGGCCGGATAGGCGAGGGCCAGCTTTCTTACCTTGGGCGATGGGTCATCGCGGAGGCGGTTGCGCGCCTGTTCGGAGAGATGAAGAGAGGTCGCCGCCAAGGCCCGGAAAGACGGTAATTCATGGCGCGCAAGCGCATGCGAGAGCTCTGATCGGAGCCAGGTCGCGGAGCGGCCACTGATCGCCAGATAGGCCAGAGCGACCGCCGAAAGCTTTTCGTTGGTGAGGTATTGAAGCACCTCTTCCGGAGTCTTCTTGTTGCGCGCGAGAGCAGCAGTGACGCTCGGATGATTCATCCACGCCAACTCGAGGAAAAGTCCCTGTGGCATGTCCGGATTCTCCAAGAGCGTTAGACAGGATTCGATGTCCTCACTGGTCACCAGAAATTCGGCTACCTCTGGTTCAATGGAACGATTTCCGGCCAGCGCAATTCGAACCCCGGTCGCTGTATCATGCGCCAGTTCGTGCTGAATACCCGGCGCGAGTCCTTTTCGCTTTGCGACAAATTCCCTGTCTTCCTCCACGTCCGAACGGCTGAGTTGCAGCTGATCCACGGGATCCAATTTGCGGGTTTCCCGCACCGCCCTCCGAACGGAATCGTGAGGCGACAGGAGCAGCGAGCTCCAAACCTCCTTCGTAAGCGTTCCCCGACTCATCAAAGCATGCTGAATTTCCTCGCGGTCGCTGTCGGCCCAGAAAAGGAGCATCTCATCGTCGACTTTGGCTGATGAGGCCAATGCGTGGCGCACGAGCGGACTTGGGTCAGCCGAAAGAGACACCATCAATTCCGGGTGGAGGCTCTTGTTGCTCACCAATTCTAGGCGAACCGACGGATCGCCCCGGGTCGCCAGGATGGCCTGAGGGCGAAACTTGAGGGATGGATTTGAGGCGAGAGCCCGCCAGACTTCCGGATTAATCTCCTCAAGAAGCGTTTCCACATCCCTTGGAGGCAGATTGGGATTTTTCCCGGCGGCCGCCCTCACCTCTGCAGCCTCATGGCGCAAGAGGACGGAAAGGGTGCTCGGCGGTGTCCGGGGGTTCTGCGTCAGCGGAACAAGAACCGATGCCGGATAATCCGCATAATGGGCTCCGATTTCTTCGAGTAGACTGCTGGGCGTCAACGCATAACTAGTGAGAAAGATCCACGCTTCCTCCGAGGGGTTGGATTGACCCAACGACAACAGCAGTTTGCTCGGAATCGGTGGTTTGCGAAAGCGTCGGGCAATGGCCTCGGGTCCCTGCTCTTGGATGAGTCGAAGCAGTTCTTCTATGGAATTGGGAACTTGCATCAGCGGGGCAGTTCACTCGGGGTGATAAAGACTTCGCGGGGTGAGCTCCCTACCTGCGGGCCGATATGGCCACGCACTTCCAGCTCCTCGACCAGGGTCGCCGCCCGGTTGTAGCCGATCTTCAGCTTTCGCTGCAAGTAGCTGGTGCTCGCCTTGCCCGTCGTCGCAACCACGGCCAGAGCGTCCATGAGAAGAGGATCGCCGCCCTCTTCCCCTTCGGCCGAAAACTCGCTGCCCGGAGCATCTTCGGCGATCAATTCCACTCGATAGCGTGGCGGAGCCTGTTCGCGGATAAAATCGGTGATACGGTTGATCTCGTCGTCGTCGACAAAAGGACTCTGCAGTCGCTGCAAGCGGGACTGCCCCGGAGGCGTGTAGAGCATGTCTCCCTTCCCCTGCAGCGCTTCTGCACCCTTCCCGTCGAGAATGGTCCGGCTGTCGATCTGCGAGGAGACCTGAAAGGCGACGCGGGTTGGAAAGTTCGCTTTAATAACCCCGGTGATGACGTTCACACTCGGACGTTGTGTGGCGAGAATCGTGTGAATCCCGACAGCCCGCGACATCTGCGCCAGCCGGGCGAGCGGGGTCTCCACATCCTCCTTTGCGGTCATCATCAGATCGGCCATTTCATCGATAATGAGAACAATGTAGGGCAACGGGGCAAAGCCCTCCTTGCGGGCTTTTTCGTTATACCCCGCCAGATTCCGCACCCGGCGCTCGGCCATAGTTTCGTAGCGCGACTCCATTTCCCGAACCAGCCACTTCAGCGCTTGACAAGCTTGCTTGGGATCGCCGACAACCGGATGAATCAAGTGCGGCAAGTCTTTGTACATCGCCAGTTCCACCCGCTTCGGATCGACCAAAACCAGTTCCAACTCCCCCGGCTCAAATCGGTAGAGCAGTGAGAGAATGATGTTGTTGATGCAGACTGACTTACCGCTGCCCGTCGCCCCAGCGATGAGCAAGTGCGGGGCCTTCGCCAAATCGCAGAATTGGAATTGACCGCCAATGTCCATCCCGAGAGCAATGGGGAGCGCGGCGGTGCTGTTCTCCCACGATTCTGAAACCAACGCTTCCTGCAGGGTAATCGTCCGACTGCGCGGATTGGGCGCCTCGACCCCGACATAGGGTTCTCCCGGAATCGGTGCCTGGATACGGACCGCGTTGGCCTTCATCGCGAGGGCGATGTTGTTTTCCAGATTCGCAATGGTTTCCACGCGGACGCCATAGCCGGGCTTGACCCGGTATTGCGTGACACGAGGGCCTACCGTCGAATCACAAACAATCGCGTCGATGGAGAAATTATCAAATGTTTGCTGCAAGCTGGCCTGTTGCTCCTCCAGTTCCTCGGCGCTCATGCCCGCATCCGGATAATCGCCCGAACCCCGCAGAAATTCGACCGAAGGCATCCGATAACCGGCCACATCGCCGGAATGGTAGCCAGGCACCGGTTCGGGCTTGGACTCCGGCTCGAGGGGGGGCGTGCCCTCTGCTTCGACCACCTCTTTCTCCGTTTCTACTCCGTTTTCAGTAAAATCTTCCGCTTCCGGCTCTTCAACCGAGGGAGCTTGCAGTGCTTGAGCCACTCGCTCCAAGGACTCATTCATCCATTTCAAATGGTCGCTCTTACGCTGTTCCCGTCGCGCAATTCGTTCGGCCAGCTCGGCACTCCATTCCCCAATACGATCCCATTCGGCAGTCCAGAAGGCCTCCCTCTCTTTGACCGGATCGACTTGCGGTGTCTCTGGCGGTCCTGTCTTCCCGGCCTTAGACTCAACCGGTAAAATCTCCTTTTGATCATCCTCCCTCACATAGCGAAGCGGCTCCAAATCGTCCTCTTCACGCGCAAACGTAGAGGCCCACTGCTTTAAGCGATCAGCGAGCTTTGAATTACTAAGGGATCCTGTGAGCGAACGAAACATTGGGTAAGAATACCAAACATTCCAAAGAGTCGGATTCCCCAAACCTTCGCAAGAATGTTCTGGAATAAAAAAGAATGGCTAGCGAAATTCCATAAAAAGCGGACCGCCCTCCGGTTTTAACAAATCCGGGGATTTTGGACGGAGGCTTGACTTTGCCCTTCCAGTAAGTCCCCTCAGTTAAGTCTTCGTCTCTTTGGCCGAGGCTGTCTTAAACCTACAACTGCATGAATTCCCAACCCAGAATAACTTCAAAGCCAACCGCAAAGAATGCTCATCGCCGTTGCCACTTTCTCTTTATATCCGCCTTCCCAATCCTGATAGGGCTTGCGGGGTGTAGCGATCAAGATGGCGCGTCCAGCCAAGGCTCCGAACAGAAGGCATCAGCTGTTGAGGTCGGGGTTATTGAGGTCCAACCCAAAACCATCGACCGTCGAAATCTTTTGCCCGGACGTGTCGTTCCCTACCAAGTGGCCGAGATTCGCCCTCAGGTAAGCGGAATCATCCAATCTCGGTCTTTTATAGAAGGTTCTTTCGTAGAGGAAGGACAACAGCTCTACCAAATCGATGCCGCACGCTATGAGGCAGACCTCGAAATGGCTCAGGCAAACTTGGAAGATGCCGAAGCGCGGCGGTTGTATGCTCAGGCACTTACCACTCGGGTAGAGAAGTTGGTCAAGGCCAACTCCGTTAGCGAGCAGGAATACGACGACGCTGTCCTGTCTTTGAATCAGGCCAAGGCCGCAATCAGTATGGCCAAGGCTGAGGTCCGAATGGCCGGAATCAATCTCGACTATACCGAAGTGCGCTCACCAATAAGCGGGTACATCAGCCCTTCAACAGTGACGAAGGGAGCCCTTGTGAGCGAAAGGCAGGAGTTGCCACTCGCTACCGTTCGCCAGCTCGACCAAGTCTATATCGATCTATCTCAATCGGCCGCGGGGGCACGAGACCTGCTTGAACGCCTGACAGCCGCCCGATTGGATAGTGAGGGGGGGGGCCAAGTTCACAGTAAAGCTCTTCCCAACCGACACCAGCGAACCCTATCCACATGAAGGAACTTTGGACGTTGCCGAATTGGCCGTTGACCCGCAGACCGGTTCCATGCGGCTGCGGTCTATCTTTCCCAATCCGGACAAAATTCTCTTACCCGGAATGTTTGTGCGGGCCTCGGTCATGGACCCAAGCCGTGCCAGGGAAATTGTGATTCCTCAAAAAAGCGTGACCCTCGAGCCGGATGGCGGACGTAGTGTCTGGATCATCGACTCTGAAAATCTGGCCCGCAAGCAGACGATTCAAACGGGTGGAGCCTATGGCACTTCGTGGGTGGTGCTGGACGGTCTCGAATCGGGTGACAGCTTGGTCGTGGAAGGCGGCATGAGACTCAGAGACGGTGCCAAGGTCCAGCCGAATAAAATCCAGGCGGAGAACTGATCAATGATCTCGAGCTTCTTCATCGCTCGCCCGATTTTCACCCGGGTGATCGCCCTCTTTATCATGGGGATAGGTGCATTCGCCTTCTTCCAACTGCCCGTCGAGCAGTATCCCAACATCGCACCGCCAAAAGTATCGGTCACTGCTACTTATCCGTACGCTTCCGCCGAGACGCTGGAGAACACCGTCACTCAAGTGATTGAGCAAAACCTCACGGGGATCGACAACCTTCGATACATCCAATCCGAAAGTTCATCTGCGGGCCAAGCCACCATAACGTTGACCTTCGAACCGGGAACAGATCCGGACATCGCACAGGTCCAGACACAGAATAAAGTTGCCCAGTCGCTTTCAGCCCTGCCCTCCATTGTGCAGGAACTCGGGGTTCCCGTCGAAAAAGCAGGCAGCAGCTATGCACTAATTGTTGGGTTTTATTCCAAAGATGGCTCAATGAGCCGGAATGATATCTCTGATTTTCTAGTCTCAAACCTCCGGGAACCGCTGAGCAGGGTCAGCGGGGTCGGCCAGATTCAGACCTTCGGGCCCGAGCACGCCATGCGGATCTGGCTGAACCCGCAAAGCATGAACAATTACAAGCTCACCACCATCGACGTGATCGAAGCCGTCGAGGAGCAAAACGTGCAACTCGCAACGGGTGAGATCGGTGGCGCACCCAGTGTGGCGGGGCAACAACTCAATGCCACCATTACAGCGCAATCCCTCCTAACCACTGCGGAGGAGTTCAGAGACATCCTGCTGACGGTAACTGAAGATGGTGGCTACGTTACTCTGGGCGATGTCGCCCGGATCGAGATCGGTGCTGAGAGCTACAACGTCATTGGTCGTTGGAATCGGCAACCCGCCTCCGGCATCGCCATTCAGTTGGCACCGGGGTCCAATGCGCTGGAAACGATCCAAGCGGTCAAGGATCGTGTGGCCGACTTCGAAGAAATCATTCCAGACAGCCTCGAAATCGTTTACCCGATTGACGTTTCACCTTTTATCCAGGCTTCGATCCTGAATGTCGTCATCACCCTTGGCCTCGCAATTGTGCTGGTCGTTTTGGTCATCTACGTATTTCTCCAAACGGCACGGGCGACACTCATCCCGGGAATCACCATACCCATCGTATTGCTGGGCACCTTCGGCTTCCTCTTGCTTTTTGGCTACTCCATCAACGTTCTAACCCTCTTCGCTCTTGTTCTTGCCATCGGTATGCTGGTGGACGATGCCATCGTCGTCACCGAGAACGTGGAACGAAAGCTGGAGCAGGACTCAAATCTTACACCGAAAGATGCCGCCCAAGCCGCGATGAAAGAGATCTCCGGTGCTCTGCTTGGAACCACCGTCGTGATTTGGGCAGTCTTCCTACCGATGACCTTTTTCGAAGGTTCCGTCGGAGTGATCTATCGTCAATTCTCGGTCACCATCTCGGTTGCGATGGGAATTTCGCTCTTCATTGCGCTCACACTCTCACCCTCCCTCTGCGGGCTGATCCTGCAATCCGGGAAGACTGTTAAGGACCGCGGCTTTTTCGGCCTCTTTAATCGTACCTTTGAGAAAGTTCGAAGTGGGCACCGGGCGTTGATGGACCGGCTGCTCGAAAACCGGGTGGTGTTACCACTTATCTTTGTCGTTCTTATCGTCGCCACAGTGCTGGTCTTCGTGCGCATTCCTACCGCCTTTCTGCCCGATGAAGACCAGGGTCGCATGTTCACACTCTTATCTGGACCACCGAGCACTTCGCTCGAAGAAACGATCAAGAAGGTCGAGGAGATGGAGGACTTTTACCTTGATGAGATGGGTGATGCAGTGGATGGACTCTTTGCTGCCGCAGGCTTCAGCTTTTCCGGCCGCGCTCAGAATGTAGGTATCGCCTTCATTAAAATGAAAGACTGGTCTGAGCGCGACGAGTCAAACTCCGTCTTTGCTATCCGGAACAAAGCCGCGCAGGGCCTGTCAGGCATACAGGATGTAATGGCAATTCCAATCGTGCCGCCACCGGTTAGTGCCCTTGGTAACGTCAGTGGCTTCGAGCTTCAGCTCATCGATCGGGGAGGCCTCGGCCACCAGGCGCTTTCAGACGCGAAAAACCGCTTCCTCGGTCTAGCGAACCAAAGTGCCCTCCTGACCCAAGTTCGTTTCAATGGATTGTCCGACAGTCCGCAATACGACCTGGAAATCGACAACAATAAAGCCCGCGCCCTTGGGGTTCCCATCGTCTCGATCAATCGAACTCTCAGCACGGCATTGGGAGGCACCTACGTGAACGACTTCCTCGAAGCTGGTCGCATCAAAAGAGTCTACGTCCAAGCGGATGCTCCCTACCGCATGCTTCCCTCCGATATTGAAGAGTGGTATGTGCGTAATCAGAACGGTGGAATGGTCCAGTTGGCCGAATTTACAGAGGGGAATTGGACTTTTGGCTCCCCCAAGCTGACCCGTTTCGATGGTTCCTCCTCTATGGAAATTCAAGGATCGACAGCAACCGGAATCAGTTCCGGTCAGGCGTTTGCGGAGATCGAACGCCTCGCCAAACAGCTTCCTAGCGGCATCGATGTCGCGTGGACCGGTCTATCCTACGAGGAAAAGCAAGCGGGCACCAATACATGGATCCTCTACCTGGTCTCTGTCCTCGCGGTCTTCTTTATTCTCGCAGCATTATATGAAAGCTGGGCCATTCCCATCTCCATTATGCTGGTGGTGCCGCTCGGGATCTTCGGTGCCGTGCTCACGACTTGGCTGACCGGTCAGGCCAATGACGTCTATTTTCAAGTCGGGCTGCTCATCACCATCGGCTTGGCCGCGAAAAACGCAATTCTTGTCGTGGAGTTTGCCAAAAACAATTTCGAGGACGGCATGAACGCCTACGACGCCGCCTACGAGGCTGCACGGCAACGCTTGCGCCCGATCCTAATGACCTCACTCACCTTCATCCTGGGAGTTATGCCATTGGCCTTCGCATCCGGTCCTGGTTCGGGTGCGCAAAATGCCATCAGCATGGGAGTGCTCGGCGGCATCACCACGACAACGCTTTTCGTTGTCATTTTTGCACCCTTCTTCTTCATCCGAGTCTATCGCCTGTTCAAGAAAGAGGATGCTGAAGGCAACCGTGCCTGAGTAATGGTTCGTGAAATATTTCCAATCGGAAATGCTGAAAACCAAGGATGACTCTGGGGTTAGAAAGATTGCTCACTCCTCTTGCTTATGATTTACAAAAATCAATTGACTGGTATCGAAACCAAGTTCTTTCGATCTCTGAATAAATCTCTCAATGATTTCCGACTGCAAACTTTGAGACCTCGAAAGTAGCCACAAGTAGGACGTGTCTGGACCCGAAACGAAAGCATACTCATACCCTTCTCGATCAATTTCGAACACTACATACGATCCATAGAACGGACCAAAAAAAGAGACTTTGAGATAACCTGTGTTGTCGCCATCCACGAAATACGCTTTGCCTTCAGTCTCTTTCCATCCGCCGCTTTCGCCATCATAGCCCCGGTTGAGGACGGATATCCCTCCATCATCCCGCATCGAATACTCGGCTGTCACTCTCTCCAGCCCCCTTTCGAAAGAATGGTCCAATCGTGCGATCTCATACCAAGTCCCCAAGTAGCGGTTTACTTCAAAATTTTCTACAGGCTTCACCTTTGGGGGCATGCCCAAACACCCTGTCAGAATCAATGCGACCGCTATTCCGAGTGTGATTCCTATAATTTTTCCAATCGGAGTTTGTCCGATACAACTGGTTTCGGTTGTATCGAAATCTCTCTGAATACGAAACTGTGGTGACGCAATTTTACGTGCATCCGGATTTAACATTGCCGAATTTGGGAAGGTTTTCTTTCTGCTAAGGAAGGTTTTCATAAATCTACTCTAAGCACTATTCTATTATCGTTTCAGTGCGAAGATGGCGAGCTCGATTCGATCCTCATTGTTTCTTGGTATGAAAGGGGAAGTTCCGTAGCGTGCTCGCTTGCCGTTTCGACAAGCTCAAGGCCCTGAGTTGATCGAAGGGCGAGCGCCAGCAGTGGAGTCCGGCATTCCAACAGCACCCGGCGAGGCACAACGAAGGCGTCCGCAAGCGGACACGCCACGGGGGATGGTGCTCTGTGGTATTTCCCTCGGCTACGAAACAAGGGACCGTCTTATTTAGAGCTACATCCAATGAAGACCTTAAGCCCTCACTCCACTCATCGCTTTATGAACCTCCATGATCGGCGAGTCACACTCTACTGAACCCAAATCACGATCATTGATTTTGGAAATAGGCATGATCTCCATCGTCGTGCTCGTCAAAAATGCGGCTGCGACTTCTTTCTGGAAAAATACCTCATCCATCGCTTCTTCCTTCCATGAATAACCAAGATTCTCGATTGTTTTGATCACGCAGCGCCGCGTGATCCCGTTTAGGATACCTTTATTGGCGGGATGGGTGAGAAAAATTCCGTCATGGAATCCGAATACATTGCTAACAGACGCCTCGGTTACAAAACCGTCTCGAATAAAGACTGCCTCGAAAGCTCCTGCGTCAATCGCTGCCTGTTTGGCCATAACATTGGGAAGCAGGTTTAAGGACTTGATGTAGCAATTACTCCAACGCTCATCCGGCAAGGTGATCACCGCAACCCCACTTCTGCGAAACTCATTGGTGTAGGAGCGAGCGGGGCGTGCAAATAAAGCCAGAACCGAATCCGTGTTTGGGAACGGATGAAGACGAGGAGCTTCCCCGCGGCTAATCTGAAAATAGACATCGACGGTCTCCTCCCCCACCTTTTCCGCCGCGGAACAGACGATCTTATGCATTTCTTCCTGCGAGTAAGGAAGTTTCATTCGAATCGCAGTGGCACTCTTTTCCAGTCTCTCCAAGTGTTCCTCGAGGCAGAACCCCTGGCCTCCGTAAAAGCGGACCATTTCATAAACTCCGTCTCCGTAGTTGTACGCCCGGTCCTGAATGGACACGGCATTTTCGCCCGACTCAATAAACCGATTTTTGTAAAAGGTAACGGTCATGTGATTCCCTCAACCTTTTTGTTTTTCGAAATACTTTCGCGTCAGTGAGAACACGACCGGGCATAATAAAAGTAACGCTATCAGATTTGGCAGGGCCATCAATCCATTCAGCATATCGGCGATATTCCAAATAAAACGCAGGTCCATCATCGCGCCGATTGGCACCGCCAAGACCCAGAGAATACGATAGATCGGAATCACCTTAACTCCAAAGATATACTCGGCGCAGCGTTCACCATAGAATGCCCAGCCCAAAATTGTCGTAAAGGCAAAGACGATCATCCCACCGATAACGATAATATTGCCCGAGTGCGGCAGGAGTGAATTCATAGCCGATATCGACAGCTCCATACCTTGCGCCTCGGTGGTCCACATGCCCGAGAGAACGATGGCCAATCCGGTCATCGTGCAAATCACCAAGGTGTCGATAAAGGTTCCCAGCATAGCGATCGTTCCCTGACGCACGGGGCTATTCGTTTGTGCACAGGCATGGGCAATCGGGGCCGAACCCAAACCGGCCTCATTTGAGAAAACTCCACGCGACACACCCATACGCACCGCAAGCATGATCGTCGCTCCGGCGAATCCTCCGGTCGCCGCGACTGGTGAAAAGGCAGACTGCAGGATCTCACCAATAGCCGATGGCAAACTGGCAAGATTCATCAAAATCACAATCCCGCAAAGCCCTACATAGGCCACCGCCATGAATGGCACCACTTTCCCCGCGACTTGGGCGATTCGCTTGATTCCCCCGAGGATCACGGCTCCGACCAAAACTGCTACGACAATACCAGTCAAAATCCGGGGCACTCCCAAACTCACATCCAGACCATGGGCGATAGAATTGACCTGCACCGTATTCCCAATCCCAAATCCGGCCAATGCGCCGAACAAAGCAAATGCAAACGATAACCAGAGGAACTTCTTGCCAAGCCCATTTTTGATATAATACATGGGTCCACCGACATACTGCCCAATTGAATCCCTCTCGCGGAAATGAACCGCTAGCAATGCTTCTGAATACTTGGTTGCCAGACCGACAATCGCAGTACACCACATCCAAAAAAGAGCCCCGGGGCCTCCAATGGCAATTGCTGAGGCGACGCCCACGATGTTCCCTGTTCCGATGGTTCCCGACAGACTGGTCATCAAAGCATTGAAGGGTGAAATATCCCCATCTCCCTCCGAATCACGTGGCTTGAAGAGCTGGCGAAACCCGGAAGGTAGTTGACGGATCGGAATGAACCGAAGTCCTACCATCAACACCAGGCCCACCCCAACCAATAAAAAGAGAAGAATACTCCCCCACAGCCAGCCATTCACCCAAGAGACTATTGATTCAATTGTTTCCATCACATCAATTTACGCTGCATGTTTTCGGCCAACATTACCTCGTGAGCATTCCAGCAAATTCGCTGCAAAAATATTCGCACTCAAAAAGACAAAAATCATATCAATGAACGTAGTAACTACTCAGGTAGCCCCACTGTGGGACTACTGAACTGAGGATAGTGGCCCCGCCGCCTCCTGAGCACAATAGAAAAAACAAAAAAGCATTTTTT
>Ga0222662_1000656_pt1 | contig 24966 bp, 21 predicted proteins | sample AntAcemetagen600_FD_179821 | JGI IMG/M metagenome (GOLD analysis project Ga0222662, IMG submission 179821) | Saline water microbial communities from Ace Lake, Antarctica - #600 | ecosystem: Environmental > Aquatic > Non-marine Saline and Alkaline > Saline | place: Antarctica: Ace Lake... | reverse complement strand
ATTCCAAGTTACGGGTCACGCCGTCCTCGTGGAGAAAACGGATGAGCTAAACATTTCCAGTAACATTTTCTGTTGGCATACTGGCAGCGGCATCGTCGTTCGCAACGCAGCTTGGGGCACCGTCTCTGCAAACGAATTTATCGATAACGGAAGTTACAACCCTGGAGGCAAAAATAACGAAATATTATTTAAGGATCTCGATGAACCGATTGAGTTGATCGATGGCATGGTCTTTGAAAACGTCTCCGGTTATACAATCAACAGTAACACGGTCTTCAACTGGAACGTTTGCCCGAAAATGAAGAACGGCCTCGTTGAAGACGCCAAGTCCTACAACAACAATATCTCCAACAATACCCTTAACTTCTATGCCGAAGAGGCAGTCGTATCCAATGGAGTCGGCACTGTCGTAGCTGGCAACGTCGGCCGTGCGGACATTCCTTATACAAACATCGTATGGAAGGACAAAAAGAATATGGAGCACGAATTTGAAGCCAAGATCATACAAACTTACCAAACTGAACTGACTGACGAATATATACGCCGAAACGACTAAAAACCCTCCTCAGCATTCTTACAGAGATGAAAGATCCAAAAGCCCCCTACCTAATACCCTTCATTGTCATCACTTGCCTCTTCTTTATTTGGGGCTTTATAACAGTGCTTGTCGACGCCCTGATTCCGCGACTTAGGGAGGTCTTCACGCTGACTTATTTTCAGGCTGGCCTTGTTCAAGTGGCTTTCTTTGGTGCCTACTTCACAGTGTCGCTTCCCGCAGGCGCGATTATATCTAAAGTAGGTTACAAACGCGGGGTAATAATAGGTCTCAGTGTAATGGCGATCGGTTGCTTAGTCTTCTTGCCTGCAGCCTCGCTTCGCACGTTCCCGCTCTTCCTACTCGCCTTATTCATCTTAGCGGGTGGCATGACACTCTTACAAGTCGCCGCAAACCCCTACGTTGTAGCACTGGGACCACCCAAAACCGCAGCCAGCCGCCTAAATCTATCTCAGGCTTTCAACTCGCTAGGCACAGCAATCGCCCCACTCGTTGCTGCCTCCATGATCCTAGGCACCGAGGTGCTATCCGAGGCTGAGCAAGTCGCCCTATCATCAGAGGCACTGCTGGCTTACCAGATCACCGAAGCCGAAGCGGTTCGAATACCGTTCTTTGCGTTGGGTCTGATTCTCTTTCTCGTCGCAGCAGCTTTCCTATTTTTAAAACTTCCTCAAGTTCGCTCAAGTGCGAATGAGGGTGAACAGCGAGGCTATGGTTTCGTGCTAAAGCAAAAAGGTCTCATGCTAGGCGCATTAGGCATCTTTGTTTACGTCGGCGCGGAGGTCACTATCGGCAGTTATATCGTCAACTATTTCCTACATATGGATGTTCCCTCCATGCTCCAGCCAGACGGCATTGTCACAGGATGGATCGAGTCCTTGGCAGGAACCCCAATTAACGAGCTCAACCCGTCTCGTATCGTAGGCACCTTTGTTACTTTTTATTGGGCAGGCGCGATGATTGGTCGTTTCTTAGGCGCTGGGCTCTTGCGAGTCATTCCCGCCCATATTCTTCTAGCAGTCTACGCGATCATAGCAGCCCTACTTTGCCTCGTCAGTGCCAACTCCGATGGCTTCCTCTCTGTATGGAGTCTACTCGCGATAGGCTTCTGTAATTCAATCATGTTTCCGACCATCTTTAGCCTAGCGACGAATAGCCTACCGCACAGTCGCTCGCAAGGCTCTGGTGTGCTCTGTGCAGCCATTGTAGGCGGCGCGGTATTCCCGCCACTCTTTGGATTGTTTGCCGACCATGGCGGTTTCGTTTTTGCATTCATATTGCCGGTAATCTGCTACGTTTACATCGCATGCTACGGCTTCACACGGAATCCTAAAACTGAGTTACAAAACGTAAGCTAAGCCTGCACCCTCTATTTTGTAATAATATCATTTAAACAATTATGAAGACACACATCCCATGCTTTAATTTATTGCTGGCAGTCACAATGACTGTCACAACTTGCCTCTGCGCACAAGCGAGCCAATCTCCGAATCTGCTCCTCATCACCGTCGATGACATGGGCTACGACAGCCCTGGCTGCTATGGTGGTATCGTTGAAAACATCACACCTCACATCGATCAATTAGCTAGCGAAGGCATCCGTTTCGACAACGCACACGTCTATGTAGCCGTCTGTCAACCCTCTCGCCAATCGATGATGACTGGCCGTTACAATCACAAGATTGATGCACTTGGTTTCAGCCCGATCGATGAGACAGTCACGACTTTACAAGAGCTGCTCGACGCGAACGGCTACATGAACGGCATACTCGGCAAGGTAAAGCACCTTCAGCCGACGCACAAATATAACTGGAGCTATGTGAAGACCTATAGTGACACTGGCTGGGGTCGCGATCCAGATAGCTATTATGCTCAGACTAAGGAGTTTATCGAAAAGGCAGAAAAATCGGATAAACCATTTTTTCTAATGGCGAATTCTCACGATCCTCATCGTCCTTTCTACGGAAGTGCTCAAGAAGAACAGTATTTCAGAAACAAACCAAAGACCACTAAAACTCCGTCCCGCATCTACACCCCTGAAGAAGCCGAGATCCCCGGCTTCCTCCCTGACGTGCCGCTGGTGCGCAAAGAGATGGCCCAATACTTCAGTTCAGTACGCCGTGCTGATGACATGGTCGGAGCGGTTTTGAAAGCACTCGAAGATAGCGGTCACCGTGACAATACGATGGTCGTGTTTATGACTGACAATGGTATGCCCGTGGCCACTGCAAAATGGAATACCTACAATCATAGTACTCGGACTCCGTGGATCATTCGCTGGCCGAGTGTCGTCAAACCTCAAAGCGTCGACAAACACTTCATCTCTGCGCTCGACTACATGCCCACTGTCCTCGAAATACTCGGCATCACCCCACCCGAAGACTTAGATGGATTCAGCTTTCTACCACTATTAAAGGGCGGCAGCCAGCCCGAGCGTGACCATGTATTCACAGCTCATTACCAATGGGTTCATTATTACGGCGACAAGGAAGCCCGCAAAGAAAACCTAGAAAAAATGGTTCAAGAGCAGGGCTATCGCTATAAGGATGAATGGGGTGCCTTGATTAAGGATATGCCAATTCGCTGTCTGCAGAACCAGCGCTTTGCCTATATTTATAATCAGTGGGCCGACGGTAAGCAGACCTACTTTAGCGGCTATGTCCTAACTGCTAGCGGCATGAAAAAACTCGCAAAAACGGATGCAGCAATGGCAGAGCGTATTCACTTCATTAAATACCGTGCGCCCGAAGAATTCTATGACCTGCGCAAGGATCCTAATTCACTCAATAACTTAATCAACTCACCTGAGTATGCGCGTCACATAGACGGAATGCGTATGGCGATGCACAACTGGATGGTCGAAAACGAAGATCCGGTCCGCATCGAATATGAATCGCTCCTCTCTGGCTCAAAGTAATCCACCAACGCCAACGTCCACTCAATCTATTTATAACCGTTCTTCTTATGAAATCACTGATACCTCTCGCATTACTATTAACTGCAGCCCATTGCCTAGCGAATGACTTCAACGTCTTCATCAAAGGAGGCGAAATTAATGTGCAGGAACGCTTCTCTAATGAAACCATCCTCCAAACAGATAATGCTGCCGAAGCCATCCAGCACGCACTCGACGCTACTGAAAAAGAAGGAGGTCAGATCTATCTCGGCAGTGGCCGGTTCTTTCTCGACGAACCTCTACAAATGGGCTCGAACACGAGTCTCATCGGAAGTGGTCGTTCCACTAAACTAGTCGTGGGTGATAAAAACAAAATGGGTGTAGGTATTATAGCACAGGACACGATGGGGATCGCGATTAGCGATCTCTGCGTAACTCCTGGGGATAACACTGCGGCGAAGGTCGGCATCATCCTCGACAATTGTGGAAACGCCCGAATTTCAAATATTTTTGCAGTCGCCTTCGCAGATTACGGCATATGGATTCGCAACAAAACCTTTCTGAGTGAGATCGTGAGCTGCGTCTTTGCGGGTAACAAGAAGGCCAATATCTTCGGCAAGGATCTCAACTGGGGCGATCACGGCGACTTTATGCCAAATCTGATTTCTAACTGCACAATCTTCGGTGGCGGAAAGGGCATAGAGCTCGATTTCGTGATCGTGATGAACATAATAGGCTGCAACATCTACCAGACCAACGATATTGGCATTCATATCTATAACCAAAGCAACAGTGTCGCAATCATCGGCTCTCGAACCTTCCAGATATCCGCCGACGCGGTCGTGGTTGAGAACTCTCACGAGCTCAATATCACAGGCAACGTTTTCTGCTGGCATACAGGCCATGGCATTATTCTAAAAGACTGCGCGTGGGGCGTCATTTCCGGCAACGAGGTGATCGACAACGGGAGCTACAATCCAGGAGGCGACAACTTTAAGTCGTTTTTCAAAGACATGAATCCGGACGAAATGCCGCTCAAAAGTGCCATTATTTTGGATAAAACGCGTGGCTACACCATTTCCAGTAATACTATTTTCAATTGGCGCTTAGCGCCTAAAATGCAATTTGGAATTCATGAAAAGGCCAACAGTTTCAAAAACAGCATCCAAGGCAACAATATCAACTACTTCCTTGATGCTGCCATAAAATCTGAAGGTGAAGGCACGTTGGTAGCCAACAATGTCGAGCTCGCCGATATCACTTACGCAGAAATCGGCAGCTTAGAAAAATACCAGCCGATACCAGGGAAGTTCATGGTTTCCGAGAAGATCCAGTCCTACCAGCCAGAACTCACCGCAACCCTGATCGAAAGCCTTAAATAGAACTTACAACAGTGCAAAGTAGCTACTCTTAAGAGCTTTGCTCCACACACGCCTTAAAACGCCCGCGCAAAGACTTAGCGGTCCGTTTGCTCAATCAACCGTCGTTGCGTGGAGTAATACTTCATCGGGTCGACGCCTTTACGTTTCGCGGGTATTCCTTCAGGAACTTCGTAGCGCACTTTAGCCTGCTCAAGTGCGATAGACATCCGCTGCTTCACTTCCGAATACGCTCGATTGTGAAACTGATTGGTCAGCTCGTGTGGGTCGGTTTCGAGGTCGAGGAGTTCCCATTCATCGAGGTCATAGAAATGGATGAGTTTATAGCGTCCGTCATAGACTCCTTCATGGCGCTGCACCATGTGCCAACCGGGGTATTCGTAATAGTGGTAGTAATGGTACTCACGCCAGTCCTCGGGCGTGGATCCTTGAAGGATCGGCATGAGGCTCGCGCCTTGCATCGCTTGCGGCGCAGCGACGCCGGCGATCTCCAACAGCGTCTGGGCAAAGTCTAAATTCGATACAAGATCATCGTTGACTACCCCAGCCTCCACCAGCTCTGGCCAGCGAACCAAAAGTGGCGTGCGGTAGGACTCATCATACATGAAGCGCTTATCAAACCATCCGTGCTCACCGAGATAGAAACCTTGATCGGATGAATAAATAAAGACGGTATTTTCTGCCAGCCCACTTGATTCGAGATAGTCCTGTAAGCGCCCCACGTTATCATCCAAGGAGCGCACGCAGGCGAGATAGTCGCGCAGATAACGTTGAAACACCCAGCGCTCGAGAGTGACGCCCTTCATGTCGGGGTCGTTGTAAATGGCCTCTCTCTGGTCGAGGTCACGATCCCAAAGTGCTTTCTCCTCGGGAGTCAATCTGGAGTATACACGCTTATAAAATACCGCATCTGAGCGACGCACATCGACCTTGAGGTCACGGTCTTTCTCAAAGGTCTGCGCGAGGGACATGTCTTGATCATGTGCCGCAGCGGTTCGCCCTCGATAATCATCAAAGAGCGTCGCTGGCTCTGGAAAAGTGACGCCGTCAAACAGATCTAAATATTTAGCCGGAGGCGACCATTCTCGGTGCGGTGCTTTATGCTGAACCATTAACATGAATGGCTTCTCAGGATCTCGCTGGTGCTCTAGCCAGTCGATGGCCTTGTCGGTGACGACATCTGTCACATAACCTGGTTCTGTAACAATCCCACTCGGACCCCGAAACTCTGGGCGATAATACAGCCCCTGCCCTGGTAAAACCTGCCAATAATCAAAGCCCGTAGGATCCGAGCCAAGGTGCCACTTACCTACGATTGAGGTTTGGTAGCCCGCGGCCTGTAACAACTTGGGAAAAGTCACTTGCGAACCATCGAAGACCGTCGCTTCATTAAAAAAGAAGCCATTGAGGTGACTGTATTTACCCGTCAATATAGTCGCGCGACTGGGGCCACAGATTGAGTTTGTTACCAAGCAGCGGTCAAAGCGCATCCCCTCCTCTGCGAGTCGATCAAGATTCGGCGTGGGTGCTAGCTTTGAAATCGGATGACCATACGCGCTGATCGCTTGCGTCGCATGATCATCGCTAAAGACAAACACAATATTCGGCCGTTGCCCGTGTAGAGATGCGGCGAGCATTAAAAGTAGAATCCGTATTTTTTTCATTCGCTAGAACCATCCAAGCAGTAGGTATGAGATAAAGATGACTTACCTAGAGAAACACTCAACTGGAGCATCCTTTATCGATATGCGTATCGGGTGCCTGACTCATCTTGCTAATGGCCTCCTCAAGCTCGAGTTCAACCTTGCGATTGATCGGATAAAAGCAGGTAACCACAGCCGTGAGCAGTGCGACAACCGCTGGAATAATGCTCATCATTAAGTGCAACGCGTTTTGGGATTCGGCTGACTGTTCGACATTGGCCACATAGCCCACGCTACCCATAATTAGCAAGGCCACAGCCGGGCCCACCGTCCAGCCGATCTTCTGCGAAGCCGTGCCTGCTGAGAAGATAATACCCGTGGATCGGTGGCCGAATTTCACTGCGCCATAATCAGCAGTATCTGCAATCATTGACCAGAAAATAGGCATCATCGGAGCGGCGACCATAGCAATCAATATTTGATTCACGACCATCAGCCGAAAATCATCGATCGGTATGAAATAAAACCAGACGAGCAAAGCGGCAAACAAGACATTAAGGATCACGTAGGCTCGTTTCTTACAGCCGATAAAATTGACAATGTATTTACTGAGTAAGACAGCCACCACGGCGGCCACTGAATTATACAGCAGCAGTGTCGTTCCCCAACTCTCGTTGCCCACGACATATTTGAAAAAGTGGAGGGTTGGCGTCGCACGAATGGCTTGTGCCAGCACTGTCAAGACACTCAAAACGATGACAGTCAGCCATGGAATGTTCTTCAAGAGCTCCTTCAACTCGCTCATAATCGGCTCATGCTTCTTCTCCATCGGCCGAATCCGCTCCGTGCTCGTCTTGAAGGTAATAAAGAAAAGGATACCGGCCATTAGGGCCATGACCGAGACCGCGCCCGTGTAGCCGAGTTGCTCGTTGCCATTGCCGATCGTCTTCACCAGTATCGGTAACAGTAAAGTGACTACAAAGATGCCAGTGTTGGCACCTACAAAACGATAAGAAGCGAGTACCGTTCGCTGCTCGGACTTAGACGTCATCACTCCCATCAACGCGCCGTAGGGAACGTTAATCGCGGTATAAGCCATCATCAGTAAAGTGTAGGTGACGTAGGCATACACTATCTTCATCGTGCTCCCCAAATCAAAAGTGGTGAAGGCGAGAACTCCGAGAACCATGTAGGGCAGAATCATCCACAAAATCCACGGCCTAAAGCTGCCCATCTTAGTGTTCGTCCGGTCGGCGATGGCTCCCATGATCGGATCGTTGATCCAGTCCCAAGTCCGGGTGAACAGAAGCATGGTCGCCAAGACGGTCGGCGTGAGGCCATAGACATCTGTGTAAAAGATGGCCATGAAGTTCATGAAAATGCCAAAGTAGAGGCACGAAGCCATGTCTCCAGCTCCATATCCAAATTTCTCTCTCCAACCTAGCTTTGCGGCGGGGTCTAGATTCACCTGATTTGTTTGATTTGCCATAATTCTATTATCTCCGAGAGCCGATTAATTACACCTATCGATTCACCTTCAAGGCATCCACCTAGTCTTCAGTCCTAACATCATAAGTCATGAACGCCTCAATCCATGTAGCCGCCACACGATTGTAGGTTTCCTGCGAGGGTAAGCTACCGTGCTCCTTTTGATACTGCGCAACAAATGTATTTGCCTTAGTCAGAAACTCCTTGTGAAAGAACCATACGGGCTGCTTATCGCCGTGATCATCAATCAGCCAGTAGCCGCGGTGCCCACCTGTGGACGGTTCAATTTCGTTACAATAGAGTTCCCAATAGAGGATAAACGGGCATCCCCACTCTAGCGCCCACTTCATGATCGAGGCTGTATACTTGAGCTGTAATTCCGCATCTTTAAAGGACACCAGTTCGAAACCATATTCGCCAATCATGACTCGCTTGCCTTGAATATCACTCTCAGGGAGGTGCGCTTCGATATAATCCAATGCTTTGATCACTCGTGCACGGCCTGCTTCGCCGCCGAGGAGCGCAGCAGGTTTAGTCACGTCATAACTAGACCAAGAAACATAGTCGGTTTGGATATACGGCAGCACTTTGTTCACGATCGTAGGTCGATCATCATCCATCGATTTCCCGACATGGTTGAGCTCTATGTAGAAGTAGACTTCCACATCCTCGTGGGGGGTGTCACGCCTCGCGTCGGCCACCGCTCTTTCCCGCAGCTTAAACCACTCGATCGCCCCAGCAATCGCCTCCGGTTCAGGGTCGAGGTTGTAGTCGTAGTTCTCACGCATCACGTGCCAGTCCCCCTCCCAGTTCCCGAGAAAGATGGACTTGCCGCTTCCGGAATAGCGTTTCAGCAACATTGCCGTGAATCCGTAGATCTCTGCGTAGACCGCATCCGCTTCAGCTTTGTCAATGGTCCCTGTCCAGAAGGCCTGTTGAGTATCGCTGAACGGGTAAATCCATAACATGATGTTGCGAAAAGGCATATCCATCGCTTCGAGGTAGGACGGCTTCTTCTCAGCAAGATCAAGCATCGACTGAATGTCAGAATCTGGCTCCAGCCTGTAGTCATCCACATACTTTGGCGTGAACGCAATTTTCAGTGTGTCGGAGCCTAGAGCGGCGATCTGATGCGCGCTTTCAACCAAAGCACTGCCCTCCGTGAACTGATAACGAACACCGATACTCTGTGTGCCCACAGAGAGACTAAAGGGAGCCTTGCGCTCTGCACTCATTGATACTGTGGACAAAGCAAGCAGAGAAATCAAAAGCGCAGTTTCTTTAATCATTAAATTTAAGCTAGGGTATTTCATGATCATTACGATAAGTAGAAGTATTTCCTAATAATCAAGGATTATTGAACATATTTTGAAACATTAATACACAATAATGCCAAAAAGGGATAATGTTTTGACAGTTACGTAAAATTCGCAAGAAAGTTCAATATACATTCATGCCCAGCAAAAAAACATCGAATAAAAAGAAGAATCACTCGAACGGGGTCAAGCGGATCGCGCTTCTACTTGAGTCGGACATGGCCTTCGACCGGGCCGTAGCCAGGGGCGTCGGTGATTTCATTCGCAGCCAAACGGGATGGGTGATCCTGATGGATCCGATGACGAAGCCGACAATGGAGACTCTACAACATTGGAACCCGGACGGAATCATCACCAGTATCCACCTCCCTGCCATCGACGAAATTGCCTCCATTAAGAATATACCTATTGTAGGCTTTGGCAGTTATTCGGAAGAGTTGAATGGCCACTTAAAGTTCCCGATCGTCACCTCTAATCAGCATGAAATTGGTAAGATTGCGGCACAACATTTCATTAACAACGGGATGCGCCATTTTGCATTTTGTGGTGGTGACGAAACGGCTCCTTGGTGTAGACAGCGGCGCGAGGGCTTTACCGCCGAGTTAGCCAAGCACGACTATTCTTGTGAAATATTTCAACCGGACTTTGATCTACCGACTAATATGCCAGAGGCGATTCGTTCGCTCGGCAACTGGCTCAATACACTGCCCAAGCCAACGGGTGTATTTGTCTTTTTCGACGGCTGGGCACGCTGGGTGCTCGATGCCTGTGTGCTTCAGAAAATTCAAGTGCCGCAGAATATTTCCGTCCTAGGAGTGGACAACGACCGTTGGTTGTGTGAACTCTCTCAACCCAGCTTAAGTAGCATTGATGCCAATGCTCGAAATGCGGGCTATACCAGCACAGAGCTGATGAATCAGCTACTGACCGGTGAGACGCCCCCAGCGGCACTCACATATATTTCGCCCGGTAGCGTGGTCGAACGAGACTCCTGCAGTTATATGACCTTTGATGACCCCGAAGTCGCCTTCGCCTTGCGCTACATCAAAGAGCATGCTTGTAACCCAATTACAACCGCTGATGTGCTCAAAGTCACTAACATGTCCAATTCCACCGCCTATCGTAAGTTCATGAAAGCGATTGGCCGATCCATTCACAACGAGATCCAACGCATTCAAATGGACAGAGTCAAAGAATTGCTAACCACGACAAATCTCAACGTCTATGAGGTATCGTTAAGAGCAGGGTTTGAGAACGTGCGCTACTTAACTCAGATTTTTCGCGATCAAACGGGGCAAACCCCGACCGAGTATCGCCGCAGGCAAAGCACTCCTAAGCTAAATTAAGAGTTCTAAGAGGGGGCAGTCGGCGGGCTTGGGCTAAAAAAGCGATGCCTTATTTATAAATAGCATGGCTCGGGGATCGCTAATTATTTGTAGCACAGGCAGGATGCCTGTTCACCATGTGTGACAATTTCCGTAATTAGACCCGAATAGACGGCACCCGCAGGTTTGAAATTGCCAAACACCCGGAAAAGAACCTGCCTGTCTCTTTCGATCTAAGTGATTTGTATTTCATCGACATGAAACAGGCATCCAAATTCAGCAAACTCAAGCAAGACGGTATCGGCATCTCGATGCTGACTTGCTATGACTACCCCTCCGCCAAGATACAAGATGCCTGCGGCATCGATGTGATTTTCGTCGGGGATAGTTTGGCCACGAATGTGCTTGGCTATGCACATCAGAATGATCTGAGCCTAGAGGAAATGCGCCACCACGTGCGCGCCGTGGCTCGTGGTATTGAACACGCCTATCTACTCGCCGACATCCCTTACGCGACTTCCCACGACCTACCGATGATCCTGGACGCAGCATCGCAGCTGCATCAGGACGGGGTCGATGGGGTCAAGGTGGAAGGCTTCAAGCCAGAGGTCTTTGAGGCGCTAGCAGGCTCGAAAGTCGATGGTTGGGCGCATTTAGGTTTCACGCCTCAACTGATCGAAAAACCGGCGATGCAAGCGAAAGACAGCGACTCGGCCGACCAATTGGTCGAAGAAAGCCGAAACTTGGAGGCGGCAGGTGCGGTTGGTCTGATTCTTGAGCTCGTGCCGGGCGCGGTCGCTCAGCGAGTCAGTCAAGCGCTTAAGATTCCGGTCATCGGAATCGGCGCTGGCCGACTCTGTGATGGGCAGGTGCAAGTCTGGCACGATCTGATCGGCCTTGAGACGAGGATATACAAGCACGCCTTTCGTCAAAGTGATGCGCACGCCGCTCAGACCAAAGCGGTCGAAGCTTACCGGGAGTTGGTTGCGAAAAACGATCCGTAGGTTTTTTTTATTTTCCTACAGGAGCGTTTTCCTCGTATCCTCAGTTCTTCGAACTGGGGAATCTCGAGCACTTCCGAGAAGGTTTGATCCTTTTCGTATCGATAATGGTAGCGCGATGTGGCTCACACCGCATGCGTCATCCTAAGCCGCAACTTCCGATCGTGCCGAGTGAGCCACTCGGCGCTACCCGACCCATTCACGCATCCCGCGCGCAGCGGAATCCTAGATTGGTCGTGGCAGAATCGGGCGTGTTGGCTGTTCGCGCTCCTAGCCGGTAGCGATTGCAGTAGCTATCGTGGCAGAGGAAAGAGCCCCCCTTCATGACACGGCTCTCGCCGCTGGCGGGGCCTTTCGGATTAACGCGGGTGGCTTCGCTCTCTTTCACCTGCCAAGTGGGGTTGAACCAATCGGCACACCACTCCCAAACGTTGCCGACTAGGTTGTAAAAACCGCTATCGTATTTTCGAAAAGCAGTGACCGGAGCCGTCCATTGGTAGCCGTCGACAGCCGAGTTTTTTGCAGGAAACTCGCCCTGCCAGACATTGCAGCGATGTTTGCCGCCCGGCTCTAGCTCGGTGCCCCAAGGATACATGGTTTGCACATTTTCGAAGCCGCGCGCGGCCACTTCCCACTCAGCTTCGGTCGGTAGTCGTTTCCCCGCCCATGCCGCGTAGGCCACCGCGTCGTTCCAGGAAACACTGACCACGGGGTGATCCATTCGTTTCTTAATAGTTGACCCAGGGCCTTCCGGCTTGCGCCACTGCGCACCGTCAATCGCATACCACCATTGGAGGCCTTGCACCGTCTTCGTCTCACGCAGCTTGCGCTGTTTAGACTTAGAGAGTTGACCGATAAAAACGTAGGCCCAAGCAAAGTTTTCAGATTCAGTCGTATAGTCCGTGGCTGCCACAAACTCAGCAAACTGAGCATTAGTCACGGCGGTTTGGTCCAGCCAATAGCTAGAGAGGGCGATTTCTCGGACAGGACCTTCGCCGTCCGATTCCCATGCCTCTGGACCTTCGTAGCCGATGCGAAACTTGCCGCCCTCGATCCGGATCATACCGTCAGTCGAGCCGAGTGCTGAGGCCTGCTCCACAGATCGCAAATCGATCATCGGGACAGACGGCTCTCCTTTACGCTGCGGCGTGCAACAACCCTTTTTCGCTTCACTCATGGGGAGTGATTAACGGAACTACTGCCTTCGGCATCAAGCCAAACCTCTAATTCTTTCGTGACAGAATAAGTATTTTCGCGCCATAATAGACTTGCAACTAGGGTAATCGTGCCATATAAAGTTTTATTTGACACGAAAACCACTGATAAGAGAGCTAAATCATGCCACGAATCATTCCCAAGACTGAATACAACACACTGCTGGAAGTGGTCGCCCGCTACCCTGAGGGGGTCGCGGTCTCGAGCTTGCTGGTGCTGTCTGAAATCCATTTTTCAAAAAGGACACTGCAGAGGCGAATCGATGCGTTGCTTGAGTCCGGCCATCTCAAAGCCAAAGGTCAGGGTCGTGGTCGGCGCTACCACGTCGCCCTTACGGAAATCGACAAGTGGCAGACGCAGCTCGCCGAGGATGCAGGCATCTCGCTCTCCCCCGAGGCAAAGCAGATTCGTGCGCGGGTCACACGCCCCTACACGCAGCGCGATCCAGTAGGTTATAAGGATGCTTTTCTCGATCAATACGTGCCGAATCACTCGGCCTACTTGAACGACTCATTACGAAAGGAGTTGGCACACGAAGGGCGCGTCGGCGCGAGCCAGCTGCCCGCGGGCACCTACGTGCGTAAAGTGCTCGACCGTTTGCTCATAGATTTGTCTTGGAACTCCAGCCGACTGGAAGGCAACACCTACTCGATCCTAGAAACGCAACGCCTGCTTCAGTTGGGCGAAGCGACCGAGGGTAAAGACAATACCGAAGCGCAAATGCTGCTCAACCACAAGACAGCCATTGAACTGCTAGCCGACCAAGCCGATGAGATCGGGTTTAACCACTACACGATTTGTAATTTGCATGCCCTACTCTCAGATAATCTGATGGCAGATCCACACACTTGCGGACGTATCCGGGAGCGCTCGGTCGGGATTGGCGCGTCTGTCTATTATCCGCCAGAAGGACACTTAAGGATCAAAGAACGCTTCGATGTGTTTCTACAAAAAGCCGAAGCAATTGACGATCCGTTCGAGCAGGCCTTCTTCGCCATGGTGCACCTGCCCTACTTGCAGGCGTTTGAAGATGTCAACAAGCGCGTGTCGCGCCTAGCTGCGAACATTCCGCTAATAAGGCATAATTTATGCCCACTCTCATTTGTCGATGTCCCGCAAGGCGATTACTTGAATGCGATCCTCGGTGTCTATGAGTTGAACCGTATCGAATATCTGCGCGATGTATTTGTCTGGGCGTATAAACGCTCGGCTATGCGCTACGCAGCGGTGCGCGAAACACTGGGTGAGCCAGATCCGTTTCGCTTAAAGTACCGCCAGCAAATCCACGCGTGCGTGCGCGAGATCGTGCAGAAGAATATCGATTTCGAAACTGCAAACACGAGGATCCAAGCCTACGCACAGGAGTTCGACTTGGCGGTGGGCGAACGCTTCGCCCAAGTCATCGAGATTGAGCTGCGCAGCCTACACGAGGGCAACATCGCACGCTATCGCTTACGCCCGAAAGAGTTTGCGACGTGGGAGAATAGTTCGCAGTAAAATATAGATGACATGGGTGCGACTTGTCACAATGCCATTGCATACTTCAATGCTTCTTACTGGCACCCTTATGGTAGGTATAATGCAAGGCGAGCTGAGAAAGACCCCCACAGGCCCGAAGGGCGACTGCGCGGGTGCAATTATTTCAACGGGGTAGAAAGTGGTAGCGCGGCATGGCCTCATGCCGCATTTTGATACGCCTACCTGCGGCATTGAGGCCATGCCGCGCTACCTTTTCTAATAGAGATTCACCCCGCACATTTAATTACACCCGCTCAGTGCCGAACCGACGCGGGCGCGAAAAGTCGTGACCATACGCTCACAATGCAGACGCTACTCAGACACCACCGTCAGCACTGCCGTTGCATGGATACCGAGACCTCGACCACAGTCGTTGAGCCCTTCGCCAGTCGTTGCAGTGATGCAAACGTCGTCCACTTCGACCCCAAGCAAGCTTGCCAGCGATTCACGCAGTGCGGGCACCTTGGGGTCGATCTTCGGGCGCAGGCATTCCAGGACGATCGAGAGATGGCTGATCTGCCAGTCACTCAGGTCGGCGAGCGCGACTTTGAGATACTCTTTGCTGTCCGTGATGCCCTCCTTGCACATAGCATCGGCGACGGCACCGATCACAGTGCGCCCAGTGACGCCGCTAATCGCATCGGTCACCGCGTGTAGAATGACATCGGCATCGCTATTGCCCGAGAGCGCAGGCGCGTCGTCGAAGACCAAGCCACCGAGCACAAGGGCTCTATCCGACTCGCCTTCGACGAATCGATGGCTATCCAGACCAAGCCCTGTTTTAACCTTCACGGCTTAGAGTTCGGGGAAAAAGCGTTTTTTTTCAGCAGCGGCGGTTTCGGGGCCGTCCGAAGCATGAACAACATTGCTCATCATGTCGGTGCCGAGGTCGCCACGGATCGTGCCCTTGGCAGCTTCTTTCGAATTCGTAGGGCCGAGCAAATCGCGCACCTTGGCAATCACGCCTTCGCCGCGAAGGATCATCGGCATGACAGGGCAACTGCTCATGAATGCTTCGATCTCCGGAAAGAATGGCTTGTCGGCCACGTGCGCATAATGCTCACGAAGGATCGGGCCATCGAGCTGTATGATCTTCGAGGCAACGATCTCGAAACCGGCCTTTTCAAAGCGAGAGATAACTTCACCTGCAATACGGTTTTGCATGCAGTCAGGTTTGAGGATGATAAGTGTTTCTTCCATAAGGTTTTAATTAAAGGGAAATTGAGATGTCGGAGACGCTACCCGATGACAAGCCAAAATCAATCGACTTCGTAAGGTTCACGGGCGCGATGCCCTCGTAAAACCGCAAACACTTCCCGCCAAGTCGGCACTTTGGCACCAGCGGCTCGGTTCACTGCGCCGATAATAAAGGCCAGCTCCCACTGGCGGCAGAGCTTCGACCATCCAGCGAGCAGACTGTTCTTGGGATCATAAATATCGGTCGATTCGGAGGAGACACCGTTTAGCTCGAGTATTTTGAAATCCTCGCCAGCCTGCATCGCCTCGCCCGAGGGTACCCGTAGATCGAAACGGCCGAAGTAGAAGCCTTCGTAGCTGGATAAGACATCGTCGAGCTGCGCGACTAAGGCATCGCTCTGAAATCGATTACCATCCAGGAAAATGGCACCGAGGCTGTGCGTCCCCAACTCGACAAGGCGGATCTTTTCGCCAGCAGCAGGCACTTCATCCAATCTCAGAGCATTCATTTTCAGGTAGTGCTTGGCCTGTGCCACCGCACGCGGGTCGTCGAGGATGAGTCGTTCAACCTTTCTGACGCCGTCACCGACGAGCTCTGGCAATATCTTCTCCGTAATCGAAAAGAGACGCCCCTTAGTCTCAGCGGGCATACGGTAGTAAAAGACGCCAAACTCCGCGCCAAGTATGTAGCGCTGCGCGATGACAGGCTCATCGTTGCTTGCTAAATAACGATGCGCGGCCGTTTCGTTGCGAATCACGGCGACACCCTCGCCTCTTTGCCCGACATCTGGCTTCAAAATTAAGGGCCAATCAATCGACTGTGCCGTTCTGAATTGATCCAAGACTGCAATACGTTCTCCCAGTGTATCCGAAGCTTGGATACAGACCCAATCAGCTATTCGCCCCGTCCCTGATTTAAGCGAGGCGAGAATCTCGCTCTTCGATTCGAGAGCGAGTCCGCTCAGCGGCTCCATCGCAGGATTACACATCACCCATAGGGTGCTGCCACGGTGCTTAAAAGCCAGGCAGCAGCAGTAAAAAAATACAGGCAGATAAATTATAGACATCGGCCAATACTCCCATCGAGTCAGTCGCAGCCAACGCCCGCGCAAGCCACGCCGACCACGGTAGGTCAGACTTCGCACTAGAATCGTAATTCCTATATAAATCGACAGAATGCCTGCAAGCACGAGTGGCAAGACGACCCAACCAGATTGCTCCCACCAAGCGATGAGCGGCCGCCCGGCGAAATATGCGATGCCAACGAGAATCGGCGTCCACACCGCTGCCGCAATCGCCAGCGATGCCGCAAAGCGCGGGAACTTAACCCGTAGCACCCCCGCAGTGACATAGGCGATCACACGGCTACCAGGGATGAAGCGCGTCATGAAGACGATCTTGAAGACATTCTCGTCGAATCGGTCTTTCAATTTAAGAAAGCTGCCCCCTTCTGCCGCACGTGCAACAAAGCCGATTTTAAACGCGCGCTGGCCGAGGACGCGTCCGAGCCAATAGAGCAAGACGTCGCTGATAAAAATCCCGAAGAAGCAACCGGCTATGGCCGCCAACAGAGAGACTGTGCCCGCCGCCGCGAGGATGCCACCCGCGATACAAGCCAAGTCTTCAGAGACGAAGACAAAAACTGAGAGTAGCGTAGCGATGAGTGCATCCTGAATCAACGATTGCGTGGGCGGCACTTTCATCGAGAGCGCGGCATCTCTGTTATTAAAATCGAGTTTTAAACCCCCTTGTTCAACTGCTTTGGTAAAAAGGCTCACCGCAGTCGCGTAGGCCTCCGTATGCTTAAAGAGCCCAAGATGCCCTCCTGGTAATACAATGAAACTCGCCTGCGGTAGCATTTGCGCATGCGCCTTAGCCGTCGCATATGGGACGAGTCGATCCTCAATCGAGTGCACAATCAAAACCGGATGCTGCAAACGCTCCAAAATAGCACGGTTACGACGTAGATCTGTATGGGCAAAATTGAGCGCCGTCGTGGTCGAAAAGGCGAGCTGGTCAAAGAGCCCGAAGTGTGGCGTCAACCAGCGCAGCGACCAAAGGAAACTATAGTAAGCTGTGTAGAGTGGTTGATTCCAATCGTAGTTCCCAAGTAACTCATGCTCTTGCAAACCGACCCCCGCGACAAGACTGACACTCGCGACTTGATCGGGCACGCGGTCCACGAATTCCAAGGCGACCGCACTGCCTTGCGAGTAACCGAGGACATGCACCTGTTCGACACCAAGCCCCGCGAGCCAAGGTAGGAGCACACTGACTTGATTCTTGGCCGAATATTCCGAGAGCACCCGTTCGCTATGTCCCAAGCCAGGGAGATCGGGAATCAGGATTCGGCGTTCAGAGCCGAATGCAGCGGCCAGAGGTAAGATGGCTCGCCCAGCCACAGGATTGCCGTGCAGGAGCAGGTATGGTATCTCGGAAGTAAGTTCGGGATGGAGGTCGCGATAGGCTAGATCGAGCTGACCTTGAGCGGCCACGCTCGAATCGACTGAGACCGTCATGACAGCTTGGTCGGGCGCAGGCGGGCGTTCAAAGCCAAGCCATGCCCTATAGGCTGTGGAAAAGAGAAGCAGAGCTAGCCATGTGAGCGCCAGCCATCGAGCAGTATGCTTCATAGCAAGCTAGCTTGGAGTCCCGCCTTCTTGAGCGGGCGCAGCTTGTGAAGCTCCTTTAAGCGGTCGCGTAGATAAAGCTTTCAAGGCGCTGCCGCCTAAAGGCGGGATGCCGAGCTCAAGCAGTGACAGTTCATGTATACTAGGCTCGCTCAGCACGGGCGGGTTTCCTTGCACAGCCTGAAACCACATATGAGCATGCTTAGATCCCACCACGACTTCAGTGACCGAATCGGTGGCCGCATCGTCGCGCACCATGAGTGGGCCGAGCGCGGGGTCTTCGGGGTGGAAGGAGCCGTGATTCTGTTTGAGTGTCGCCCGCTCGCGGCTTTTGCCTGCGAAAAGATCGACACGAAAGGCTTCGCACTCTTCTTGCCGAAAGGAGGAGGAGGTCAGAACATGCAAGCCCCCTTCCCCATCGAGTGGTATAGGCTTCAAACTTTGGCCGTCCCATTCACGAGCCAATGGGCCATCCGCACGCCCCAGTGCAAACAGTAAAAAGCCCTGATAAACCGAACGATCAAGCGATTCGAGAAGCGTCATACAGTGAGCTGCCGTTTCGGCTTGGCGGAGTAGATCAACTACCAATTGCCCACGGCTGATCTGGTCGGGACGCCTCGGTGAGTGAAAGGGGTAGTTATTGAGCAGAGCGACGATTAGGCCGGAATCATTGACCCCCATCCAGGTGCCTCCTGCGTCGGGATCTCGTGGCATGAGTATGCGCTGACCACTGGGAAAATCAACGATCCGCGAAGCCTCACCCCGTGAGCGAGTGCGTAACTCGTCGCGGTTAAAAACGATCCCCCGCTCGGTTTCGGCCACCCACCAACTCAGCGTGCACATACCTATTTATTTTGGTGAAATACTTGTTCAGGCATCAAGACGCGAAACTTGTAGCCGAAGTCGTGAGACTTTGGAAGCTCCCCACTGACCGGCCAAGTCTTCCAAAGTCTTACGACTTCGGCTACGGAAAAAACTTTTTCACCCATCACTAGATATGCACGGGTTCCACCTGAGCCTGATGTCGTTGCGTCGATGGCGCGACGCCGAAGCTCCTCGGCAGTTCCAGACCATGTCGATCCACGATCATCGCGATGATCGCATTGTGATGCACCGTATGTCCGAGAAGAAATTGCAATTCACGCCCGAGAGAACTTGTCAGCCAGCGGCGTTCCTCTGCGCCGGCTTCGCTCTCTTCACGGACTTGCAGAGAGCGTTCGCTCTGTCGCCGCAAAGTCTCCAGTTTAGAAATGAAGCGATGGAGCACATCTTCCGCCACTTCAGGCAGATCCTCTACCTGTCCACTTCGGGAGCGGCTCTCGTAGTCGATTGCGTCCGCTGCCAATCCATTGAAAAACGCCTCTAAGTGATCGAGGTTGTGCCGCAAGTGCATGCCCACGCTGCTGCTAAAATGCCCCTCCGCAGATGCCCTGTATTGCTCGGGCGAAAGTGCGGATAAAAGAGAAAGCTCCTGTCGGAGTGCCTCCTGCAAGGCATCGATAAGTGAGTGTAAGCGCATAATAAATAATCTTCGAGTGTGACCGTCACGCTGGGCTTTTATTCCCAACGATTTAAAAGAAAAAGTGCAAGATCAAGTGCAAGGTCACACAGGCCGCCAGTCCAGCGGCTAAATCATCGATCGCGCAGCCGAGTCCACCGGGCAGATTCTGGAGGCGTGCGATGCCAAAAGGCTTCAGAATGTCGAAGACACGAAAGAGCGCAAAGCCGGCGAGTAAGACTGGCCAGCCGCCATGCTGGGCAATCAAACCAGTGGTGCCGCCCATCCCGATAAAAACCAAGGGAACGGCCACTACTTCGTCGAGGACGATCATGCCAGGGTCACGCATTTTTAGGCGCTTCTCCGCGGCATCACAAATAGCAACGGACAAGTAGGCACTCAAGGCGGCTAAAAAAATGAAGCCGCTCGGCGAGGCATAATGAAAAAAGACCGCGTAGAAGCCGAGCCCCACCACACTGCCCCAGGTGCCGGGCGCTTTTTTAATCCGTCCGACTGGGCCAATCGTCGCCAGATTAACCACGAGCGGGGTCGAAAGCGCACGCGTCCAGAAAATGTAGCGATCAATTGAGCTCACTTTGGCTCCTCGTTCTCACCGGTAAAGATCGACCAGTATTTGACCATGTACTGCGTGCCTGACGAAACCGTCAGCAGCGTAGCAATCACAAAGAAGGACAAACCGCTCCAATGAAGCACATCGCCAACGATCGTGGGCAGTAGCTCGGGGAAGTCTGCCCGCACCGCCACTGCCATGAGTAGTAAAATCGCCGCCACCATCTGGGAGACGGTCTTATGCTTGCCCGATTTTTCGGCGGCCAGCACAACGCCGTCGCTCGCAGCGACGAGCCGTAGGCCGGTGATCAAAAATTCGCGACTCAGTATGAGCAGAAGCAGCGGCAGCGTCCACTCAGGTAAGATTTCGGCGACCAAGAGAGAAATAAACAGCCCGACCATAAAGACCTTGTCTGTCAGGGCATCCATCAGCTTACCGAAGTTAGAGACCAGCCCCTGCTTGCGTGCATAGTAGCCATCTGCCCAATCGGTCAGCGCCCCAATGATAAAGAGCACAAAAGCCAGTGTGCTCGCCCCAGTGAAAGGGGCATAGAGAAAGGCCACAACCCCGAAGAGGATTGGAATACGTGAGAGCGTCAGTAAATTTGGTAGATTCACGCTGATAAAGCTGCCCCAGATACGAGAGGTCGGCTAGCCAAAAATTCGGAAGTTTGCGACATTCGAAAATGAGGTGAATGCCCGTAGGAAAAAGGGATTAGGATAAAGAATTTGATTTCTAGAATTCCCCACTTTTTATTTTTCAAACCGGCCTCCTCACGTAGGCCAGAAGCGGAACACACTCGCGGATCTGGCCATCGCAAGCGACGACGCCACGTAAAAAAGTCACTGCCTCAGCAGTCGCTTCCCCGCGTTGGCCAAGAGATAGACGAGCGCAGCGAGTAGGATAATCGTCGGCCCCGTCGGGAAGTTGAGCGAAAAGCTCAAAGCTAACCCGAAGAAGACGAAGCAGGCAGTTAGCGCGACCGAGCAGAGGAGCATTTGCCCGAGGCTACGTGCGCGGAGCGAAGCGATGGCTGGGGGCAATGTAAGCAAGGCGATGACTAGCACGATGCCGACGAGCGAAACGAGAGTGACGACAGTCAGCGCGGTCAAGACGAGTAGCAGGATGTAAATACGATCCGCATGGACGCCGCGGATGGCGGCAAACTCGGAATCGAAGCAAACCGCGACGATTTGGCGGTGCCACACGAGAAGGATGGCGACGATCAAGGCGCCCACTCCACCAGCGATCCATAGATCGGTCGTGGTGACTAATAAAATATCGCCGAAGAGATAGGCCATCGGATCAAGGTAGCCGGGCGTGCGTGAGATGAAGAGTAGACCGACCGCCATGCCAGTGACCCAGATTGCGCCGATCACGGCGTCTTTGCGTTGTTGACTGCGGAGCGAAACCCAAGCGATGACACCAGCCGCCAAGAGTGCAGCTATGAGTGCTCCCAGCATGGGGTGGAGCCATGACCAACCCAAGACTTCGCGCGCGTAGAGCGCCCCACCGATCCCGCCGAGAACCGAGTGCGCAATGGCGGCAGCTAGGTAGCTGATACGCCGCGCCACCACGAAGGTGCCGACCGCGCCGAGGGGGATGCTACCGATCAAACCGAGCAAGAGCGCATTGCGCAAAAAGCCAAGGTCAGGATCGAGCAGTGCTTGGAAGAAACTAATGATGATGCCCTCCGTGACTATCGAGGTGCTCGTGATCGTGCTGCACCATACGGACTTCGTGGCCGTAGAGCTCACGGATGCGCTCCTCAGTCAGCTTGGCCGTGGGGTGCACGTGGACGCAGCGGTTAACGCAGACAACCTTGGGCACCGAGCGAGAGACGAAGGCTAAGTCGTGCGAAACCGTGATCAGTGTCAGATCCGTGCCGAGTGCTTTGAGGCTATGCATCAATCGCTCTTCGGCGGCGACATCGACATGCGCAGTCGGCTCGTCAAGTAGGAGTAGTTCTGCCTCAGCGACTAGAGCACGGGCAATCAAGACGGCTTGTCGTTGGCCACCGGAGAGGCTGGCAAAGGGCTTTTTGGCCTGATCGGCCAGTCCCATCTTAGCGAGTGCATCGAGCGCGGCGGCGCGATCTGCCTTCGTTACGAAGCCGATGCTGCCCTTGTGTAATCGCCCCATCAGCGCGACATCGAGCGCGGAAACGGGAAAGAGCGGGTCAAATTCGATTTGCTGTGGCACGTAGCCGACCCGCGCACGACCGCGCTTGGTCGATTCACCAAACAAGCGCACCTGCCCTTCATCGGGCGTGAGCAGGCCGAGCATGAGCTTGAGCAAAGTTGATTTACCGCCACCATTGGGGCCGACCACGCAGATGGATTCTCCCTTATAAATATCGAAATCGGCATCCTCGACTACGAGGTTGCGACCGTAGCTGAAGGAGACGCCCTCGAAGCAAACCACGGGTTCGCCCGAATGGGTTTCGCAGCCGCAGTCGCTATGTGCCGGATCACTCATCGCTTAAAGCTATCTTCTAAACGATTGGCGATGTCTAGCATGTTGCTGAAATATTCACCGCTCAACACATCGAGCGCCACCACATCGACGTCGAGGGCGCGGGCAAGGACATCGGCACTGCTACGGCCAAACTCGGGTTGGGTGAAAATCGCGCCGACCTGTTCAGTTTTGGCGGCTTTCATGAGTCCGGCAATCTGCTTGGCCGAGGGTGCACTGCCGGCTTGCTCGATGGAACGTTGGGCAAGGCCGTAGCGTTCTGCGAAGTGACCGAGCGAGGGATGGTTGATGTAAAAGCTGCGGCCTGCATAGGGCTGGAGTTGAGCGCGCAAGCTTGCATCCAGCTCACGAAGCTGCGCACTGACGGCCTCGGCATTCGCGATAAAGACTTCGGCCGAATCCGGCTCCAACTCGGTCAGCGCATCGCGCACTTGATCGACAAAACCGAGCATCCATTGCGGATCCATCCAGACATGGGGATCTAGATCGCCGTGAACACAAGCCGCGTGGTGATCATGATCGTGTGAAGCTTCGATCAACTCAGCTGTTTGCACGAATCGGAGCTGCGGCATAGAGCGCTCGATTTTGCCATGGATGATGCGCTCCAAGGGCATGCCGATGCCGAAGTAGAGGTCGGCCTTGGCTAAAGAGGCCATCTGCGGTACGCTGGGCGAGTAAGTTTCGGGGCTCTGACCGGGGCGCACCATGACTTGCACCTTGGCATAATTGCCCGCGATTGCTTGGACGATGGTCTGCTGCGGAAGGAGCGTGACCCAGATATCGACGCTCGATGCGCCGGCCTGCTCAGACTGGGGCGAGCAAGCGACCATCGAGAGCAGGCAAGCAAAGAGACCTATAATTGTAGAAGGGAGACGCATAGTGAAGAAACGGACAAGAGGGATGCACCTTACGCCCGACAGGACAATAGCAAACTGCGCTCCAGCTGACTCGAACGCTACAAATACGAAAATTTGCGTTCCTGGGTCGCCTTCTGGGCGGAGCGACAAGACCGGACGCAGATCGAACCGGAACATCTCCGCATTGGCTCTGCGTCACTTAGGGCAATACCTTGCGCAGAAATAACTCGCGGTGGATGGGGGTGGCACCGTGCTCGATCAGGGCGACTCGGTGGGCGGCGGTGCCGTAGCCTTTGTGCTGCTCAAGGCCGTAGGCTGGATAGGCCTTGGCTAGATGTCGCATTTCGCGATCGCGCGAGACCTTGGCCGCGATGCTGGCCATGGCGATGGAGAGAGATTTGCCATCGCCTTTAACCACGCCTTCGTGGGCATAGGGAAAAGGCTTCAGCGGGCGACCATCGACGATAATTTTAACTGCGGACGCTTCCTGAAAGAGCGGATCATCGACTGCGGGGTGCGGCAGCGTCCACCCTGTTGACTGCGACGCCAATTGCTCAAGCGCCCGCTGCATGGCGAGGCGTGTGGCTCCGAGGATGTTGTGCTCAGCGATCTCCTCGACCGAGCCATGCGCGACGGCAAAGTCGATCAAGCGACGAGCCTTTAGATCTTCGAGCACGATGTATTGTAAATCGCGAGCCTCGGCCGAGAGCTGCTTGGAGTCGTTAATCCGAGCGCTCTGCTCCAGCGCCTCGGCATTTGCAAAAAGTGTCTGCGAAACCACACAAGCACCCGCGACTACCGGCCCCGCAAGACAGCCACGGCCCGCCTCATCCACGCCGATTAAATAGGCGGTGCGAGAGAGCCGATCTAGATCGTAGCTTTGCAAAGCGTTCATAATTTCAAGACTCAGAAGACAGGGGTCAGAAGACCAGAGTCAATAGCGGATCGCAAAGGACTGAATGCCATTCGTTTAAACCTGCTCATTATGCAAAAGCCTACAACCCTGCGATGGCGACCGGGACGGTCGCCGCGACCCTTTGACAAAAAAGGGTGCAGATGTGCGGGGCATGAATCTATTGAGAGCAGGTAGCGCGGCATGGCTCGAATGACACAGACTTTAGCTCTAATCAACAGACGCCATAATCTTACTCATACTCTTAATCATAATCTCAAGGCGTTGTTATTGAGTTGATTGAGAACTCGAAAAGGGGATTAAGAGTAAGATTAGGATGATGATTAAGAAGGCGGTTTTCGTCTTAAGTCCGTACCATGCGGGCATGACCCTGCTATGGGAAATATTGTCAAGACGGTTTCGAATACTTTATTTCATAGTGTTTGTTTTCTAGTTTCTTGAGATTAAAATTATTGGAAAAACGTCTCCTCCGACAGAAGCAATCGGCA